>Ga0102944_1001656_pt1 | contig 14353 bp, 13 predicted proteins | sample SalPonD_shore_MG_FD_78172 | JGI IMG/M metagenome (GOLD analysis project Ga0102944, IMG submission 78172) | Salt pond soil microbial communities from South San Francisco under conditions of wetland restoration - Salt Pond MetaG... | ecosystem: Environmental > Aquatic > Marine > Intertidal zone >...
GCCGTTGAAGACGATCTGAACGGAGCCGTCCTCGTTGCCCAGAGGCTGGTGGCCGGTGTCCAGATCGATGATGGACAGACGCCGGTGGGCTAGACCTACCTGGTATCCGCCGTCTCTGGTATCACTGAAGAAGAACCCCGAATCATCCGGCCCACGATGGGCCAGCGTGTCCGCGGCTCGCCGCAGCGCCGGCTCGAAATCTGCCGACCTTGAGGCCGAGACCAGGCCGACGATGCCGCACATACCTAGCCCAACACCGCGCGGTAGACTTCACTGAATTGCCTGGCAAGACGATCGATGGTGTATTGCTCAGCGGCCCGTTCCCGGCACCGGGTGGATGCCGTGCGCAGCCAGTCGCGGTCGCCAGCGGCTCGCTCTATGGCATCAGCCAGGTCCTCTGGCGCCTTCGACGCTACGAACAGCCCATGAACACCGTCGGTAATTGCGTCAGGGATGCCACCGACCCGCGTCGTAATCATGGGCGTACCAGAGGCGAGACTCTCCAGCACCGTATAGGGAAGTCCCTCTCGATGATAGGTGGGAAACAGAAACAAATCGGTGGTTTTCCAAAACTCCAATTTTTGATCGCCGAATATCGGCCCGAGAAAAGTACTGTATTCCTCAAGCCCAGCCGCTTTCACCGATTGCCTCAGGACCGCCTCCGCTGGGCCGGAGCCAGCCCAATGGATCTGAAATGAGACAGAGCCTCGCTCTCGGATCAAGCGAAGCGCCTCGACGATCTCGAAGATCCCCTTATCCTCAGCAAGGCGCCCGATGTAGCCCAGCTTGATCGTCTCCGCGTCGAACGCCTTCTTCGGCAGACTACCGAACTCTTTAAGCTCAATCGCGTTCGGTATCGTTCGGAGACACCTGATAGATGCGAACCGCCCGTACGCCTCTGCCTCGCAGCCTGCCAGCACCACAACCGCATCCGGCAGACTCAACAGCCAGCGCAGCGCCCCCGTCAGGGCCCGGCGGCCGCTAAAAAATCTGTGCGGCAGCTCCCCTCCGTGCACTTGGTATACGACCCTTCGCCGCATTGCTTTCGCTACAATCAAGTAGGAAAGATCCCGCCAGAACGACCTGGGATCCAGAGATGTATTGAGATGTACAATATCGGGCCGTCTCCGCGCGAGACAGACGGCGAGAGCCATCGGGCTAGAAAGGTATCGAATAGCCCTCTGGTAACCCTGCTCCGATCGCCCTTCGCTTCCCACCTGCCACTGAATCAAGGTAAATTCCACCGCCAGACTCGAACCAAACAACTGGTTCAAATGCGTACTCACACCGCTGACGGCGTGCCGGGCCGGACCCGACAGCATTACCCGCACGAGCTCTGTCCCGGCGACGGACCCCGGTGATCCCGGGCTCTCCAGGCGGGTCACGAGCGGATCCTGGTAATACGCTTGTAGGCCAAGTGAAACAGCGCCCCGCCGAGCCGACCCCTCCCGGGGTGGTCTCCCTTGGCAAGATTCCAGCCGTCCATGATTTGATAGAGGTAAAGCCGGAACGTACTCGGCGGCAAGTAGCGGGTAGCCAACAGCGGCTTGTAGTCATGCGCTTCCATCGCCGGTAAGGCCGCTTCCTCGATCTGCCGCAACGTCTTATTGTCGAATGCAGTAACAAACTTGCCTTTGTTGCTGTGGACTATCGCACGCGCATCTTTGGCATCGCCCAGATTCTCCGTCCCCTCCCCAATCTCGAGCATATCCTTTTCATAGCGTATCCCCACGAAGCCGCATAGCCGCCGGATCTCCGTTTCCGGTTCGCCCAGCAATCTCTCGTAACGCACTTCGAGATATCCGGCGGGATCATGCCGTTTTCTATGCGCGACATCGAGCAATGCATTGTTCCACCTGAACGCCGCGCGAACTGGATTCTTGCCCCATGCCCGCTCGATTGAACGACAATAGTCGCGGACATCCCGTACGATATGCACAATTCTTGCGCCAGGGAATATGGTCCGCAACAACCCCAGATGGCGGATATACGAGGGTGACTTGTCCCCCCAAATAGCGTCGGCCCGAAAACCCATCCCGGTATCGAGACGCACTAACGCCTCAAAGACCCCCGCCAAATCGAAGGACTCGCACGCGTCATACCATGCCTTTGCATCGATGGTTGCACCCTTGACCTTACGGTATTGGAAATAAGAAAAGCGCTCCATCACCCGGCACATGCGGTTGAACGCTTCTCTCTTGGACACATCACCAAATCGGAGCCAGCGCGTGTACATATACGGCAGGAATTCCGTCTCCACGTCAGGGATGTATACGTCGCTATGGCGGTTCAAGATCTCGCGCAGCAGCTTGGTACCCGAGCGCGGCATACCCACCACAAAGAGCGGCCCGCGGAAGCGACGCCCTTGTCCGTCTTGTTCTTGCTCACTGTCACTCATAGTCCCAGGTCACCACTCCGTGCAGCCGGCCATTGTGCTGCACTCCGCACTCACCCACAGTCGACATCCATAGCCCCATTCTCAGATTAACCTACTGACCCCAACGCGGGTCAACAAATAGCGCGCCTGCCCCATGTCGCCCAGTCTCTAAACCCCAGCGCAACCCTGGCGCAGCCATAGTGGACAGCCGTAGCCTCTATTTTCTACCGGGGGGCGCGGTCCGGCTGGCCACAAGCGCCGTCAGCCTGCCAGCGTAGCCTGGAGTACCCGCCGCGTGCTTTCCAGCATCTTCTCGCGTGTGAACTCCCGTACCACCAAGCGCCGGCTATGGACCCCCATCGCTGTCCGCGCCGCCGGGTCGTGTACAACCGTTCGAATGGCCGCCGCCAACGCGTCGGGATCTCCTGACGGAACCAACAGTCCTGTCTCGCCGTGTTTGACAGCCTCGTCCATGCCGCCCAGCCGGCTTCCAATGACTGGTCTCCCCATAGCCATGGATTCGAGCATCGCCATGGAGAACGTCTCCACCGCGGTGGATGCCAGGATCGTCGTGTCCACCGCCGCCAGGACAGGCCTCACATCACGGACGTTTCCGAGAAAATGGATATTGGACTCCAGCCCGCTCGCGCGGGCCACGGACTCGAGCAGGGGTCGCTCCGGCCCGTCGCCAGCCAGCAAGAGATGCGTGTCCCTAGGCGCGCGTTTCAGCGCTTCCAGCAAGATTCGGTGACCCTTCTCGGGCCGCAATCCGGCAATGCACGCCAGCGCGGGAGCGCTTTTCGCTATTCCAAGCTCTCTTCTGAGCTGTTGTCCGGCATCCGTGAAGTCGGGCGCGTGGAAAAGCCGCGTGTCGACCCCATTATGAACAACGACCGCGTGCGGTCGAAGCTCCGGAAAACGAGCGCCCCAGTAATCGGCCTGGTTGCGGGATACATAAATGATCCGGTCACAACGCCGCAGTAGCCGCCGGTATACCCGCCGGTCCTGGATTTCCTCTTTGCGGCTTCGATTCTTGGTGGTGTGGATTGCCGCCACGAGTCTCGGCCGCCGCCGGGTCCGCCGGAGGGCCAGCCAAGCCACCAGGAGCGAAAACTGCATGGTGCAATGCACCACATCGATTTCCGCGGAGTCTATCACCCGTGCAAGTGCGGTCACTATGGAGGGATCAAATTTGAAGCGGCGCGGATGGTTCACGAACTCCACCTGGGCCCGGTCGAGCTTTTCTATTTGTGCGAGATCGGCCTCGAAGGTAAACAGCGTCTTACGAAACGCTTGGGGATCAAGGCCGTTAGCCAGATCAAGGGCCTGTGTCTCAGCACCCGCTCTGCGCAGCGAAGGAACGACGAGGAGCAGGCGAAGGGGTGATGTTCGGGTCATTTCCGGGCGGTCAATTCATGATATCGCGGGCTACAGGCCATTGCGATAAGGCGACCGCCCGACCCCGCACCAGAATCCACCGCGGCCTCGAAGAGCGCCCGCCGCTCAAGAGCGCTATTCCGGGACGGCAGCGAGTGAAAGGGCCCGCGGCCACCAAGATCTCCGGTGCCTGCAACCGATCAAACCGGCCGAACATCATATTCCGCGACGTCAGGGAACACACGCCGGCAATGGGGGCTGGGTGACTCTCCCAAGCCATTCCTGCTGCGCATAGACCTTGCCCGGTAGCCCAATGCCTGACTTGCACTCATGGTATCGGCGGGCGTTTCAATTTGTACCTTTGCCTCAAGGCAAGGCAGAAACGACTCTGAGGCGAGCGCGCAACAGAAAACCGCTGGCACTGCGCCGCCGCCTCGTGTAGCGGGGCCCGCCATCGCTCCGCCCGTCACGGCGTCTGGCCCCCATGCGAACTATTCGCTACCTCGTTGCGGCCGTTGCGGAGGCCCCGCATCTCATTTCGCTGCTGGAGCATGGTCCTTCCGGTCCTCGCCGGTACCGGAAGCCGAGCCGTACCACCGTCCGTCACCTGCATCCGCAATCGACGTGCGTCGCGCCCCCTTCGCTGCCGCATTCTGGTGCGGTCGGTCGCCAGCGCAAGAGCGGGAAATAGCCAGAAGACCTCAATATAATCGACTGAGTGGAAAAACGCCACGACACACGCACTGATCAATGCGCCGTTTACCCCAATCAGAAGCGCTCGATCTCGCGGCCCATACTCAATGGCTGCACGTACCCGCTTATGTGCAAACCACAGCATGCCAAGGAACGTAACCAGCCCTAAAACTCCGTAATCGGCCAGAACATCGGCGTACGTGTTATGTGGATCGCCCGCGCCGCCCTCTGAACGCGCAACACTTCGTGGCCCGGCGCCGAAGACCGGAGACAGTTTCCACTGGGCTATCGCAAGCTCCGCCAGATGGGGGCGGCTTTCGGCAGACTGGTCGATATGGGTGAGGTGGTGGACGTAGCTGTCGGACGCTCTATGGAGCAACGGTACTGCGGCCATCACCATTAAGACGAGCGCAGCGCCCCCCGCCAGATACACTTTCGCCCGTTTCGCATCCCACCAACGCAGAGCCAGCACCAAGCCTAAAAGCCCGCCTAGAAAGCCAGCGCGCAATCCCGTAAATACCAAACCCAGAATCGCACCTCCGGCTGCGGCTATCCAGAATACCTTGCGCCACCGTTGCGAGTTCGCCACTACCTGCAGGGCCGCTATCGGCACCATGGCCGCACAGTACAAGCCAGCTTGCGAAAAATGGTTCGCCAAGCCGAAGCCCCGACGGAACCCCCCTGCGTCTACGTCACCAGCCCGGAGCTGGCTGGGCAAGTACCAATGCACGTGCCCGGAATACTGCATGGCAGCCACAAAAGTATTGATCATTACCAGCACGGCAAACACGGTGACTAGTAGCCGTAATTCCCGCTCCCCGTCTATCGACAAATAGATCAACGCAGCAAAGAGGACGGGCGTCAGTTGGGACTTGTAGTCCCAGAATGACAGCCCGTTCCACACGATGGCGATCACGATCAGGACACCATACAGCACGAACGGCGACAGGTTCTTTATGCCCACCGGGGCGCGCTGCCGCACGGCCACAGAAATGAGTAGCAGCGGACCGAAGAAAATGAGGACAAGCTGGCCGTTCGGGATAACCCGACCGCCCAGCGCATAATCGATTATTGCTTGCGAAAAGAAAAAAAAGCTGAGTACGGCGGCGCCGATGAACTCTCCCTTCCACACAAGAAATGCACTGAACACGAGCCACCCCAGCAAACCGCCCAACATGACCTCGGCTGGTATATTCCATATGTTCATATCGCTGGGTCCCGAGTATCTGAACGCTAATTATTGGATGTGGACGGCGCTAGCCGGCCCCGCCACCTCGAAGTAACGCGGCCAGCCGTCAATAGCAACTGTGGTCGACTTACTTGTAGAGCCTTTGATGGGGATGGGGTTGCCCATGAGGTTGAAGCCGGCGAGACGTGCTGAATGGCCAATGGTCAGCTTTGTCTTGTTCTGTTTCCAATTGTACGCCAACACAACCGTCTTGGTCCGGCCTGAAAATACGAACGCCCGCAAACCCCCATCCCTCTCCACGCGCCGGACGAACGATCTGCCCGCCAGGAAATGGGTCATCGCATTGTAGGCCGGGATCTGGGGCATTGGCTCTAGCTGCCCGTCGAACATTGCCCATCGCCTCTGGCTGAAGGCTGTCTGCGAGATACTGTTATCAAGATTGAACCAGAAAACGCGCTGCACCCCATCGGCCGCCGCGGTTGCGTAGACCATGGGCAATTGCCGTGCAACGTCGAGGACATTGGGCGCGTCAGTTGAAAAATGGGGATTGCTGGAGCGGGACGTCCCCTCGTAGAAATCAACTCGCCCGGCATGAGGGCTCGCCCACGAGATTCCGCGTTCCGTATCCCAAATAGGGGTCGGCGAGGCATTATGTTTGGCGAGGACTTGCCGTAGACGACCCACGAATCCTGTCTGGAGATTCCTCTCGTCGTATCCGCGACGCATGACCAGAAAGGCATGGGCCCCATGATATGAAAGGATATTTATGTACTGTAAGCCGTCTCGACTTGCGACAGCATTGAGGAAAGACGGGAGATTCTTTGCATCCACGCCCCTATCCCTGTCTTCGGGGCCGATGGTACTGGAATACCCGATCAGCTCGGCATTAGGGGCGACCCGCTGTTTCACCGCGTGAGTCAGCTTAGCCAGCCGCAGTATAGCGGGTACGGTAAATTTGTAGCCTGGTTCGTTCCAAAGTTCGTAGTAACTGACACGACCGCGCAGATGACCAAGGACGCGTGAGAGATATTTACGGTACGCGTCGAGGTCTAGGTAATGCCCATCCGGTAAAGCTTCGATGCGCTCGCGGTTCTTTTTACCTCGCAGACCCGCAAGCAAATCAATCGTGCTAGAGCCTGGCCTTGTTTTTCGCAACCACGCCGGTAATCGCCTTAGGACGTTGGATCCGAGTTCCACGAAAGGCTGGAGGTGCGCGGCCTCCAGAGCGGTCAGAGCCGCGTCTAATTGGTGAAAGTCGTAGTGCGTACCGTCATCAGTAACGTGCGAGGGCATTGCCAGGGCGAATAGCCGAACCGCCCCTGCTCCCATGCTCCCGGCCAGTCGGTACAATTTCTCGGGTGACGCGAACGCGCTGGTTGTGGTGTGCTGCCCTTCTTCTTCGACGCAGAGCCCGAAAAAGCGGCGCTGCTCGGCCGGGATGGCACTCGGAGTGATGACGACGTAAGCGCGCCGTATCCGCCCAGTTACGTGAGCGGCGTCATCAGACCACTGCACCCATATCCAGTAAAATCCCCGGTGATCCGTGCTGAGCGGGACTCTCGTCTCGGCAACGCCAGCTTTGTTAGGTGGCGCATGCAGTGTCCGACTTTTTAAAACATTGCCCGTAAAGGGGTTGGTAATTTCGAGCCGGTAGGTCCGCCCGGGAGTCGGGCGGAAGGCGACTCGCGCGACCCCATCTTCCCGGATTCCATAGACACCCATAACGCGGTTAGTCGAGACGGCGGCCTGGGGAACGGTCAGGTGCATGTCTCCGACCGTGGGGCCGGTTAGATGGACGTCGTCCAGTAGAACGGCCGCCCGACTGGAAATAACCAGCCGCACCATATGGACCACTGCGCCGTTTCGGGTTCGCGGGTTACCGGCAGCACGAAAGTCTACCGACACCTTTTCCGAGCGGCGTGTTATTTTGAAATGGCGCCGCGCCACGGAATGCCAACCGGCGGCGAACACTTGCAGCCGCACTGTGGCGGCACCGCGGCTGGCGACTGTTCCGCGGAAGTGATACGACTTGCCCGGAACAAGTCGAAAGGATTTGTAGGTCAACATATAGCCCCCAGCGCGCAGCCCCGGCAAACGGAGTGAATACACCCCGTCCAGCGCTCCGTCGGTGATTCGGGTAGGGGCTTCCGTTGGCTGGCCTGACGTGGGGTACTCCGGATACCGCGTTATGTCCAAACCGACGATACCGAGCTCAAAGCCGCCGTCCGGAATGAATTCCCCGTCGGCGGCCGCTTGGCTTGGGAAGCATGTCCCAGCCAGCAGCGCAACTAGCATTGGGGCTACCGCGCCCTGGAGTGCGCTAAAGAGCTTCATGGCCACCTGGTCTCCAATAGCATCATTGATCTGGCGTCAGGTCCGAGAACGATGCGCCCCTGCTTGGACGGCTTCAATATACCGGTGTACTGCAGCATCGGGGGTAAAATGCTGCTCAGCATACGCTCGGGCGCACGCCGCCTTACTCGCCAGCCTTTCCGGAAAGCCCAATAAGTCTTTGATTGTTCGCGCCATCTCATCGACAGTTTCGGGGACGGTCCCGAGATTCTCGCGCTCTATCAGTGAGTCAGGATCAAAGAAGGAAACTACGGGTAGGCCGCGGATCCAGGCCTGGAGAAAGGAATTCGGGAATCCCTCGACCTCGGACGTATTAATAAAAAGCTTGGCACGCGAGAAGTAATTGTTCACCTCCCGATAGGGCACTGCTCCGCACACGTCTACGTTAGGGAGGCTACGGAGGGTGTCCGCGACCTGATCGTAGTACCGCTCGGCACCGGGGCAAGGACCACCGATGACAGCCAGCCGGGCGGTTGGGAGCGCTATTGCCAGCTTCGCCACCAGTTCTGGGCGCTTCAACGGTCGGAAGTTGTTTACCCACAGCACATCGATGTCTTTTGTTAGTGGCGGCCGTTCAGCGGGCGGTTCGACCACCATGTTGATTACGTTCGCGACTATGCCGTAGTGTTTGATCAGCAAGTTCCGCTGTTTATCGGTTTGGGCGGCGACCAGACTATTATTACGCAGTCCGAACTCGTATATCTTCCTGTCGTACCACGTATCGACAAGATGTTGGCCCGGGATGCAGTCAGCATCGGAAGCGACGCGGAACACGAACCGCTTGCCAGCGAGTCGACAAAATGCTGCGGTGAGGCCGGTGAGCATTCCCGCACAGGACTGGTAATATACGTCTGCATTAGCCTTCCACAGGGCGCGAAGACTTTGAGTCGTCCTCGGGTGCACGTAACGCAGTCCGCGGATCCCATGCCCAGGCCTGAACGCCTTGAGCACTCGTATGCCATCGATGACCTCCTCGTCGCTTTGGCCACAATCCTTAACGATCATGCTGACATCGTACCCGGCGGCCACGAATGCGCGCGCAAGCAGGGTCTGCTGAACCGATTCTCCGCCGATATAGCCTGCAGCGTAATCCGCATTTAACAGCGGATAATTGTCCAACCCCAGAAAGCAAATGCTTCTCACGCCACACCCATTCCTTTCTGTAGCAGCAGGCGGCTCCGCCTAACGCCACCAGATTTCGTCATTACGCGGGAGTCTTGCCCGTCATAAACGGGAAGGCGCCTGCACCTACGCCGATCTCCACTCGCCGGCTGGAGACAAGCCCGCCTTTGCTTCTCGGTTGCCATCACTCCTATAACAAGCCACAATCGCGCCTGCATATCCGCTGAGCGGACGAACATCATGAGCAACCCAGTGGTGCGAATCAAAACATTACGCTCCGCCTGGCCATCCAAGGCGTGCCTGACGGGGCGCCAAAAGCATCAGCTCCAGAGCGGCCTCAGCAGGGAAACTCGGGCATGGGCAGACTGTCCCAACGGCAGTTTCTGCTAATTTTATGAATACCCCTTACACAAAATTCGTGGTGCTCGCTTCACAAAGAACCGGCTCTTCGTGGCTTATGGACCTACTGAATCAGCAGCCACGCAGTGAAGCCTTTGGCGAGCTATTCCTTCCACAGCATCAAACTAGTCCCGGCGTTCTGTCGAATACCTACCCTCGGTTCATCGACTGGAAGCCTACTGGACGGCTTGCCCGGCGTCTACGGACGTTCAGCTACTGCGATGGCCTATACTCACGCTCGGCGATAGTCGGTTTCAAATTGATGTATTCGCAGCTAAAGGTCTACCCGGAGTTGCTGGTATACTTCAAACTAAAGCAGATACGTCTGGTGCACCTAGTCCGCCGGAATGATCTGGACACCGTGGTTTCAGAGCAGCTTGCGGCAAGCACCGGAGTATTCCATCGACGGTCTAATGGTCAGCACTCTGACGTCGCGAACCTGAGGCTGGACCCCGCTCATGTCGTCCGCCGCGTTCGCCGGTTGCGCCGCACCAAACAGACCGCACGCTGGCTTATTCAGATCGGTGGTCTTTGCTCGAAAGAGGTGGCTTACGAGGACTTGGTCGCTCAGCCCGAAGCCCTTGAACGCATCACGGCCTACCTCGGGATGCACAGCGACGCCTCACGGGAAAGCCATTTACGCAGGGTCCGGCGGCAGCCTCTTGACATGCTAATCTCCAATTATGCCGAAATCGCTGCGGCTTTACGCATAGCCGGTCTCGGTGACTTGCTCGATTGACCCGCCTTTAGATCGAGCCGACTGGCCATATCAGAGCAACCCACGACATCACCTTACAACCTTACACTAGCTGTATCCAAAGCGCTCCAAATACGGACCGAGTACGTCTTCCAACGCAGACCTCTGTTGCGCCGTAAGGTCAGTCTGCCACTTGCTGTTTTTATTGCGAAGTCGGTAAAAGGTCAATTCCGACTGGAAGCCCGCGCTCCATTTAAGTCCAGCGAACTCGGCCGCACGCTGATGCTCGGCGATCGGGTCCGCACAAAGGTCTTCGTACCTGATCTCGAGAACATTGTCGGCGCCGACAGCGTGTGTAGCTTCCTCTGCGGCATCCATAAGGATTTTCCACTGGATTGCCGCAAGCACAACAAATGACCGGTTGTACCCCTCCCACTCCGCTTCGTACTGCGGCGACAGCGGCCCCCATCGCCAGTTCCAAGGGCCGCGCCAGCCTCGCCAAAAATTAACATGAAGCAAGGAATTCACAACGGCCCGCCCATCACGGACTATATGAATATATTTTGGCCGGTCGAACAGCGCAGACAGATACCGAAGCCGGGGCCATCCTGTAATCTTCAGCAACAATCGATCTCGCGGCGGTTTTACAATTCTGCGGAACGCCACCTGCAGATGTTCCTGGACCTTACGACTCAGATCGCTATCCAGAAGATCCCGACAGGGCTCCGCAAAGCCGGGCGCATAATGCTCCCAGAACTCGTATGACTCATCCGGTGGGTACTTTCTTCGCAGCAGCTTCTCCAATAGGGGATGGTCAACGGCTCTCATAAGAGCTCCGTTTAATGCCAACCGATCAGGATATCGACTGGCCAGCGCCGACAGCCACGCCAAGCCTGAATGGTGGGAAAGCATTTGGTGGAATATGGTAGTCCCGCTTCGCCCGGTCCCGAAGACGACAACTGGTTGCTCGAAGCCCATCGCAGATCCTTTTATGGTTATGGTGATGCCGCGGCAATGGAATTAGGCGGCTAATCCATTCCTCCTTGCCATTAACCCGCCCACGCCAAACAGTACTTTGCGCGACTGCGCCTGTGGCAAGCACAAACGGATGTCGATCTAATCATCGTTAGTAGTGGCCAGCGCCTGACCATGTGAGCAGCGACGTCAGCCTGCACCGGGAACGTCATGCGCTCCCTGTGACTCAACAGCGCAAGCAACGCGTGCGCTCATCAGGCTATTCCAGAGCGCGTCTATGCGGTAGACGGATCCTGTGTTCATTGCCCACCGAGTTGCACGAAACACCACATCGGGCTTGGTCCGTGTCCGGAAGAGCGACGGCTCGCGCCGATCCGCCACCGGCCGACCAATGAAGCGTGACAGCCGCGTCAGCTCGTTGTCATCGCTCATAAGCTGCTCATAGTTCAATAGCAGAAAGTCGTTTGCGCTCTCACCGGCGTATTCCAGAATCGCAGTGTTGTACTCCCACCATTGCCGAAGATGTTGATAGGCCCTCCATGCATTGACGTAACGTCTACGCAAGCCACGCCATCTGTGCCGTTTCCAATTTCCTGCCGGGTCTCGAAAAACGGCAATTATGCGATGTCGAGGCAACAGGCTGCGCCACAGGGGATATGTCACCACGGTCCGCGGGTCTTTAAACCCCCAGTCGTCATACCGATCCTCCTGCCGTTGGATCAGCATACGCATGCTATGTTGTTGGTCATGCGTGACGTGCGATGGGCAATCCGATGGCCGCAAATGCTTTACCCGCCAGTCCGGCAACTGGAGTATATCGCGGTTGATGCGCTGAAAGTTGGGGTGCTCGTACTTGCCCCCTCCGTCGTAGCTGTCATTATCATCGTCTATCATTCTTATACCACAATGGTGGAGCAGCTCGCTCACCAATGTGGTTCCAGAAAAGCCGACTCCGAGGACCACGTAAATCATACTGATAGCCTTAGCTATTGTGCCATCGCTGTATCGGGAGATTGCGCTGCAAGATACATGCGAGCGACCAGGAAAAGCAGCAGCGCTGACCGGGCCAATACGAAGCCCGTAAGGACGGCATAGACGCTCCCGCTAAGAACGTAACCCATTGCCATTCCGACGCATTGGGAAATCGTGACCGTCAACTGAAGCAATGACCAGAAACGCTGTCGCCGCAAAGCAACAACCAAGGCAGCGGCGGGCATAGACAGCCACTGCAAATACAGCCAGGGGGCGAGTATGGCCGCGTAACGGCCCGCTTCAACCCAGCGCGCGCCAAGGAAACGCAGGAAAAGTGGCTCGCCGAATAAGAATAGGATGATTGCGGGAAGGAGCCCTACGAGGGCAGCAATGATGAGCGTGCGTAGATAGTTCGCCGCGATATTACTTCTCGAGACTTCTCCGCGTGTGACACGGTACAGAAAGGCCTTTCTCAATGAGTCGCCAACGATGGCAACCATGGCCACGACAAGGGCCTGAACAATCGCGTATTGACCGACCTCCCTTGAGGTAAACAGATACGACAGGGCCAGTATCGGAAGCTGGGTATTGAGCGCTGAAAGTAAAGCGCCGGGAGTATTGTACAAAGGGAAGGCTATATACTCCCGCAGCGTTTGAATGTACTTGGTCCGAGCCATTGTTCGGGCAGCGAGAACTAGTCTCAGGTGAAGCTTACGGTACACCCAGAGGTTAACTAGCTTGCCGATGTAGTAGCTCATCGCCAAGGGCCACACAGCGGAACCTGCAAGCAGGCCCATGCAGATCCTAGAGCTGCTGAGGGCAGCAGCGCCTGTCAGGCTACCCATAGCGCTGGTCCGAAACCGGCGTAGACGCACAAGCCAACTTTCCGATATCGTCACGGCCCCGGCGAGAACGACCGCCAGCGGAACGGTCCAAACCCAGTTACCAAGGGCCTGGAAAGCGTGCAGGCCGAGAATATGCGCCAATAGAAGGATCAGCCAAGTCAGAGAGCCGACGACGCATAGGCCCAACACGGACAAGACGGCTAGCCGCGTTGCTTCATCATCGTCTTCCGGTAGCACGATCGCTTGCGGGAGAGAGAAGACACCGACGGTTACGAGCAAGGTGGTAATCGAGACATAGAGCGCGATGGCGCCGTAAGCATCCGGAAGAAAAATCCTGCTAATAATCGGGACCGAGGCAAAGCGGATTGCTGTTGCACCGAACCGGCCACTCGCCAGCGTCGCCACGTCCGCCAGGAATGGGGGGAGTGTGATTCGTCGAGACAAATGAAGAAGGCGCATCGATCAGGAGGACTTCAAGCTTTCGCGGGCCGACTGGCGGTTGCGATTGTTGTGCGGAGGCGCTTGTGGCAAATGCGAGTTGCCGCGACGCAGCAAAGGGGCCTTGATAGTGGGCGCAGGGCTTCCGGGGGTCGCTTGCACGGCTGACCATCGCCTGAGGGAGCGCAAAGGACGGTCACATATCCCGTGTTGCGGCAGGAGCGGGTGAAGGCCGTCCGGACTGTCACAGTGTGGCCGAGGAAACTCGGTCTTTGGCCGTCGGGTTGGCATTCCACAGCTAGCGTATTGCCGGGCAGGCCGGAGTGGAGCATACGGCCTGGATATTGTTATCCCGGACTTCACCGTCCCACAGAGCAAGCAAGATTTGCCGGCGCTCACGTAACGGCGACAGCCTCCTGCTCATGTCACGGGCAATGAGGTAGAGGCGGGTGCCGGAGCCGCCGGCCAGCACGATCCCCTTCATCACGCCGTCTCCGAAGCCTCGGCGGCCAGCAGCGCCCGCAGCCCTTGCTCCAGCTCCACCTCGGCGGACCATCCCAGGGTCTCGGCAGCCCGGGACGCGTCGGCCCAGGAGTCGCGGATGTCCCCGGCCCGGGGCTCGGCGTAGTCGGCCTGCATGGGGGCGCCGGTCACCCTGCCGATGGCGGCCAGGAGCTGGTTCAGGGTGGTGGTCCGGCCGGTGCCGATGTTGACCGTGAGGGCGCCCACCCCCGGGGTCATGGCGGCGCGCATATTGGCCTCCACCACGTCGCTGACGAACACGAAGTCCCGGGTCTGCTCCCCGTCCCCGTAGACCGTGGGCCTGCGGCCTTCTCTGGCGCAGTCCGCAAAGATGGAGATCACCCCGGAATAAGGGGACGAGGGGTCCTGCCGGGGCCCGAACACGTTGAAGTAGC
>Ga0102944_1001657_pt1 | contig 14352 bp, 12 predicted proteins | sample SalPonD_shore_MG_FD_78172 | JGI IMG/M metagenome (GOLD analysis project Ga0102944, IMG submission 78172) | Salt pond soil microbial communities from South San Francisco under conditions of wetland restoration - Salt Pond MetaG... | ecosystem: Environmental > Aquatic > Marine > Intertidal zone >...
ACCGGGACGGCACCAGGAGCGGCTTCGACCTGCAGCTCACCCGGGCGGTCTCGCGCGCCACGGGGGTCCCGGTGATCGCCTCCGGCGGCGTCGGCAACCTCCAGCACCTGGTGGACGGCGTCACCGAGGGGGGCGCGGACGCGGTGCTGGCGGCCAGCATCTTCCATTTCGGCGAGTACACTGTTGCCGAGGCGAAGGAATACATGCGCGAACGAGGCATCGAGGTGCGACTGTGAGCTGGCTCGACCACGTCGCCTGGAACGACGCCGGTCTCGTTCCGGCCATTGCCCAGGATGCCGACACCGGAGATGTCCTGATGATGGCGTGGATGAACCGGGAGGCGCTGGAGGAGACCCGGCGCCGTGGTGAGGCCGTGTACTGGTCGCGCTCCCGGCGGCGGCTCTGGCGCAAGGGCGAATCGTCGGGGCACGTGCAGCGCGTGCGCGAGATCCGGGTGGACTGTGACGCCGACGTGGTCCTGCTGCGCGTGGAACAAATCGGGGGCATTGCCTGTCATACCGGACGACGGAGCTGTTTCTATTCCCGCCTCGAGGGTGACCGTTGGGTGACGGTGGATCCCGTGCTCCGCGACCCGGCCGGTATCTATGGTGGAGAAACGCAATGAGCGATACCCTGGCACGGCTCGCGGCGGTACTGGAGTCCCGCAAGGGCGCCAGCCCCGAGTCGTCCTACGTGGCCGGTCTCTATGCCAAGGGCCTCGACGGGATCCTCAAGAAGGTGGGGGAAGAGGCGACGGAGACGGTCATCGCCGCCAAGAGCGGCGACCGCCAGCAGATTGTTTATGAGACCGCGGATCTGTGGTTCCATACACTGGTAATGCTGGCCGAGTGTGGTCTTGGTCCCGATTCAGTCCTCGCGGAGCTCGAGCGTCGATTCGGCACGTCCGGTATCGACGAGAAGGCTTCGCGGGGGAACGGTCGATAATAAGTACGCCCCTGTGCGGAGGTAGGTGAATGGGTCTCGGTGGTATAAGCGTCTGGTCTCTCCTGCTCATCCTGGTGATTGTGCTGCTCATCTTCGGCACGAAGAAGCTGCGCAACCTCGGTGGCGACCTCGGCGGTGCGATCAAGGGTTTCAAGGAGGCCATGGGCGAAGGCGAGAAAGAGGGCTCGAAGCGGGAAGCGGACTCCGAGCAGATCGAGAAGCGCGAGAGCGAGCCGCAGCAGTCGGCCGAAGATCGCGAGCACAAGTCGTCGTGAAGGCGGTCGTGACGCCGCGCGTTCACGGCTGAACCCATGTTCGACGTCGGATTCTGGGAGCTCCTGGTCATCGGGGTGATCGCGCTGATCGTGGTCGGCCCCGACCGGCTGCCCGGCCTGATGCGCACGGTCGGGTTATGGGTGGGTCGTGCCCGCGCGACCATGTATTCCATCCGCGAGGAAGTCGAACGCGAGGTGAACACCCAGGGCCTGCGGGATACCGAGCGGGCCATTCGGGAAAGCGTCGAGGATACCGCGCGCGAGGTGAGCGATACCGCCAGGAGCGCGGACGTGAGCCAGGATGTCCGCGACTCGCTGGAGGGCGCGACCCGTAACGGGTCGGACGCGCAGAGCACGTCGGCCGAGACCGATGCACCGGCCGGTGACGCCGAGGCGTCGGAGGGATCCGCCCCGGGGGAGGATGATGGGGCGGCGATCGGCTCGGAACCGGAGAAAGAACAAAAGGCCAGCAACCGCGAATGAGCGAAACGCATCGGGACGACGACGCCGCCGTCGACGAGGATCGCCCACTTCTCTCCCATCTCCTCGAGCTGCGCAGCCGGCTGTTGCGCTGCGTTATCGTGGTGCTGGCGGTTTTTCTGGTGCTCTACCCGTTCCGGGAGCAGCTCTACCACTGGCTGGCGGGCCCGTTGCAGGCGGTGCTGCCGCCGGGCGCGCACATGATCGCCACTCAGGTGGCGACGCCCTTCCTGATCCCCCTGAAGCTCGCGCTGATCTGCTCGGTCTTCATCAGCATCCCCTACCTGCTCTACCAGATCTGGGCCTTCGTGGCGCCCGGGCTGTACCGGCACGAGCGGCTGCTCATCTGGCCGCTGCTGGGTTCCAGCGTCGCGCTGTTCTATGTCGGCATGGCCTTCGCGTACTTCGTGGTGTTCCCGCTGGTGTTCAAGTTCTTCGCCAGCTCGACCCCAGAGGGCGTGAGCATGATGACGGATATCAACGAGTATCTGTCCTTCGTTCTCACGCTGTTCTTCGCGTTCGGCGCGTCTTTCGAAGTGCCCATCGCCACCATCCTGCTCGTGCGCACCGGCATCACCACACGCAAGGCACTCAGCTCGAAGCGACCCTACGTCGTGGTCGCGGCCTTCACCGTGGGCATGTTGCTCACCCCGCCTGACGTGGTCTCCCAGGTGCTGCTCGCCGTTCCGATCTGGATGCTCTTCGAGCTCGGGATCGTCTTCTCCCGCTTCTTCACACCGAAGGATGCCGACGGCGAAGCATAAACTTACCTCATGGTAAGAAGTTCGACGCGTCGAACGCTGCGGCGCACCTCTGCGGTGCGCCTGCAGGGCTGAAACCCGCGCCGCTGTTGCGCTCGCGCCATGGTCGGCGTATCGTTAAAGGCCGATTTTTCGACCCCATTCATTTACCAAGGAAGGGGTGCGTCCCTCCTCGAGCGGGCATGTCGAGAGGCGGGTGGCCGCGATGGTCTGCATCCGACTCGACTCTATAGACGGCGACTGCCGCGATGGTTAGGTGGACTGGCGACATCGATTCCCGAAGCCTCACACATCTCACAACGGTCGGCCGATGCACTGCGACATCCGGCCCGGTCCGGCGGTGTCCCGCATGACGGATATGTCCGCCCCATCCGGTGAAGAGGCGCCCGCCGGCGGCCCCTCGCCGCGGCCCATCCCCTGCTACCCTTCGACTAATCGGGGCCGCGCCCGTGGTGGCGACCGCCCGATCCCCATGAGACCAATCGCCAGGTGATTCGTCCGATGAACGGAGCTTTCGAACAGTTTCTCCGAAACTCCTACCTGAACGGCGCCAATGCGTCCTTCATGGAGGAGCTCTACGAGGCCTACCTACGCGACCCGGACGCCGTGGACACGGAGTGGCGGCGTTACTTTCAGGGACTGGAGGCCGGTGACGGGAGCGCGGTCAAGGACATCCCGCATTCCGCCGTGCGGGAGCAGTTCCGGGAGATCGGCCGCAACGGCAACGGCCTGAGGCGCCACGCGGCCACCAGCCAGGCGATGGAGCCGGAGGCCGCGCAGAAGCAGGCGGCCGTGCTGCGGCTGATCAACGCCTACCGCGTTCGCGGCCACCAGCACGCCGACACCGACCCCCTGGATCTGCGTGACAAGCCCGACGTACCGGATCTGGATCCGGCCTTTCACGGCCTCACGGACGCGGATCTGGACAAACCGTTCAATACCGGGTCGCTGTTCACCGACGACCGCCTGCCCCTCCGCGACATCATCGCGCTGGTCAAGGAGGTCTACGCGGGCAAGATCGGCTCGGAGTACATGCACATTACCGATACCACTCAGAAGCGGTGGTTGCAGGAGCGCCTCGAGCGCCCACGGGCGAGACCCGACTTCAGCGCCGAGCGGCGCAAGGCACTGCTGCAACGGCTGACCGCCGCCGAAGGCATAGAGAAGTATCTCAACAGCAAGTACGTCGGCCAGAAGCGGTTCTCGCTGGAGGGCGGCGAGTCCCTGATCCCGCTGCTGGACGAGGTGGTCCAGCGCGGCGGTGAGCACGGCATCAAGGAGCTCGTCCTGGGCATGGCCCATCGCGGCCGCCTCAATGTGCTGATTAATCTCCTCGGCAAGGCGCCGAAGGACCTGTTCGCCGAGTTCGAGGGCGACTTCGAGGTCGATCACGCCTCCGCGGGCGACGTCAAATACCACATGGGCTACTCGTCGGACATCAAGACGCCCGGCGGTTCCATGCACCTGGCCCTCGCCTTCAACCCGTCTCATCTCGAGATCGTCGACCCGGTCGTGGAGGGCTCCATCCGCGCGCGGATGATGCGCCGGCGCGACCTGCAGGGCGACGAGGTGCTGCCCGTACTGATTCACGGTGATGCCGCGTTCGCCGGCCAGGGCGTGGTCATGGAGACCTTCCAGCTATCGCAGGCGCGCGGCTTCTATACCGGCGGTACGGTGCACGTGGTCGTCAACAACCAGATCGGCTTCACCACGTCGAACCCGCTGGACACGCGTTCGAGCCTGTACTGCACGGAAGTCGCCAAGATGGTCCAGGCGCCGATCTTCCACGTCAACGGGGACGACCCGGAGGCGGTGCTGTTCGTCACCCAGCTCGCGATGGACTACCGCAAGCAGTTCAAGCGCGACGTGGTCATCGACATGATCTGCTATCGCAAGCACGGCCACAACGAGGCGGATGAGCCGTCGGCGACGCAGCCGATGATGTACAGCAAGATCAAGCAGCACACGGCCGTGCGCAAGCTCTACGCGGATCGTCTGGTCGACGCCGGCGTGGTCAGTGCCAAGGATACCAAGGGCATGGAGCGGGCGTACCGGGATGCCCTGGACGAGGGCAGCGTCGTGGCCCCGAACGCGCTGGATGCGGTACACAACGACTACGCGGTCGACTGGTCCCCGTACTTCGACGCCTCCTGGGACATGGAGTGCGACACCAGCGTGTCGCTCGAGCGGATACGCGGCCTGCAGGAGAATCTGCAGACGCTGCCGGAGGGGTTCGAGCTCAATCCGCGGGTGGCGAGCATGATGGAGAGCCGCCGCAAGATGGCGGCGGGCGCGCTGGCGATGGACTGGGGCTTCGCCGAGACCATGGCCTACGCGACCCTGCTCGAGGAAGGTTTCAGGGTTCGCCTGACCGGTCAGGACTCCGGCCGCGGCACCTTCTTCCACCGCAACGCCGTACTCCATAACGCCAGGAACGGCCAGACCCACACACCGCTCAAGGACATCACTACGGAGCCGTCGGACTTCACCGTGATCGACTCCCTGCTGTCCGAGGAGGCCGTGCTCGGGTTCGAGTACGGCTATGCGACCGCCGAGCCTGCCGCGCTGGTGATCTGGGAGGGGCAGTTCGGCGACTTCGTCAACGGCGCCCAGGTCGTCATCGACCAGTTCATCAGCTCGGGCGAGGCCAAGTGGGGCCGGCTCTGCGGCCTGACGATGTTCCTGCCGCATGGCTACGAGGGCCAGGGACCGGAGCATTCCTCGGCGCGCCTGGAGCGCTTCCTGCAGCTGTGCGCCGAGCACAACATCCAGGTCTGCGTGCCGTCGACCCCGGCGCAGTTCTTCCACATGCTGCGGCGGCAGTCGCTGCGGCCGTACCGCAAGCCGCTCATCGTGATGACCCCGAAGAGCCTGCTGCGCCACAAGCTCTCCACCTCTGTACTCGACGACCTCTCGAAGGGGCGCTTCCATACCGTCATCGACGACATCGACGACATCAAGCCCAAGAACGTCCGGCGGGTGGTCTTCTGCAGCGGGAAGGTCTACTACGATCTGCTCCAGGAGCGGCGCAAGCGCGAGACCGACGACGTGGCCATCGTGCGCATCGAGCAGCTCTACCCCTTCCCCGAGAAAGAGCTGAGCAACCTGCTCCGGCGCCGCTACAAGGGCGCCAGTGACGTTGTCTGGTGCCAGGAGGAGCCCAAGAACCAGGGCGCCTGGTACCAGATCCAGCACCATTTCCTCAACGCCCTGAGCAAGGACCAGTCGCTGACTTACGCCGGGCGGGACGCCTCTGCGTCGCCGGCGGCGGGTTATGCGAAGCTGCACCACGAGCAGCAGCGGCGGCTCGTGGAAGAGGCGCTGAGCTGAGATCGCTGCCCGCCGCGCCGGCCGGGGCTCGGTCCCCGCCAGCGCGGCCGGCATCCCCTGCATCATCCAGGCCCAGACCCTGAACCGGACAGGAAAGTGAGGATTCGATGAGCATCGAAGTCAAGGTACCCGCATTGCCCGAATCGGTCAGCGAGGCGACCGTCGTAACGTGGCACAAGCAGAAAGGCGACAGCGTCGAGCGCGACGAGAACCTCGTGGACATCGAGACGGACAAGGTGGTACTCGAGGTGCCCGCACCGGAGGATGGCGTGCTCGGCGACGTGCTCAAGAACGAGGGGGACACGGTAACCGCCGATGAGGTAATCGCCCGCCTGGAAGAGGGTGGGGCCGGCGGTAGCGACGCCGGGGAGGACTCTGAGGAGGCCGGTTCGGGCGAGGAAGCCGCGGCCTCGGACGGGAAGGCCGCCGAGGGCGGGAGCTCCTCCAGGGTGGCGGACGTCAACGACGACCTCAGCCCCGCGGTGCGCCGAATGGTGGCGGAATACGAGCTGGACCCTTCCAGCATCGAGGGGACCGGCCGCGACGGGCGCATCACCAAGGAAGACGTGCAGCGCTACCTGGACGCCGGCGGCGAGCAGGAGGCCAGGGCCCCGGCGAGCAGCGGTGGCGGCGGACAGGGTACGTCGGAGGCGGCCCGGGCGTCGGCCGAGGCGCCTGCGAAGGCACCGCAGCCGCCGGCGGCGCCGGAAGGCGAGCGACCGGAGCGGCGCGTGCCGATGACCCGGCTGCGTCAGCGCATCGCCGAGCGGCTGGTGGAGGCACAGCAGACCGCGGCCATGCTCACCACCTTCAACGAGGTGAACATGAAGCCGGTGATGGATATCCGCAGTCGCTACAAGGACAGCTTTCAGAGCACCCACGGCATCAAGCTCGGCTTCATGTCGTTCTTCGTGAAAGCCGCGGTCGAGGCGCTGAAACGCTTCCCGGCAGTCAATGCCTCGATCGACGGCAAGGATGTCATGTACCACGGCTACTATGACATCGGCATCGCCGTTTCCACCGAGCGCGGCCTGCTGGTACCGGTCCTGCGGGATGCCGACCAGATGAGCTACGCAGAGATCGAGGCCGCCATCACGGACTTCGGCAAGCGCGCCCGCGAGGGCAAGATCGGCATCGACGAGCTCACCGGCGGAACCTTCACGATCACCAACGGCGGTATTTTCGGGTCGCTGCTGTCCACGCCCATCCTCAACCCGCCGCAGAGCGGCATCCTGGGCATGCACAAGATCCAGGATCGGGCGATGGTGGAGAACGGCGAGGTCGTGGTGCGGCCGATGATGTACCTGGCGCACTCCTATGACCATCGGATCATCGACGGCCGCGAGGCGGTGCAGTTCCTGGTCACGATCAAGGACATGCTCGAGGACCCGGCGCGGCTGCTGCTCGAGGTCTAGAGACGGGCGCTGGACGCTGGTGTCGCGGACCATGAGCGCCACGACACCGGAAGTACGGACAAGAAATCGGGAGATACCATGTCGAAGTCTTATGACGTCATCGTCATCGGTGCCGGGCCGGCGGGCTACGTGGGGGCAATCCGCTGCGCGCAGCTCGGCCTGAGCGTGGCCGTGATCGACGAGTTCGTCCGCAAGGACGGCGAACCCTCGCTGGGCGGGACCTGTCTCAACGTCGGCTGCATACCCTCCAAGGCGCTGCTCGATTCATCCGAGCAGTACCACAAGGCGCACGAGGAGCTGGGCAGTCACGGCATCAACGTGGAGAGCATCTCGCTCGACGTGCCGCAGATGATCAAGCGCAAGGACAAGGTCGTAAACGACCTCACCGGGGGCATCAGTCAGCTGTTCAAGGCCAACAAGATCGACTGGCTGCAGGGTCACGGCAAGCTCATCACCGACCGCCGCGTCGAGTTCACGCCCCACAAGGGCAAGGAGCAGACTCTGCAGGCGGACAATGTCATCATCGCCACCGGCTCCACGCCCATCGATATTGGCGCGGCACCCGTGGACGATGATCGCATACTGGATTCCGACGGCGCCCTGAACATCAACGAGGTGCCGAAGCGCCTCGGTGTCATCGGCGCTGGCGTCATCGGTCTGGAGATGGGCTCGGTGTGGAACCGGCTGGGCTCCAAGGTGGTGCTGCTGGAGGCGCAGGATACCTTCCTCGCGCCGGTGGACAACCAGGTCGCGCGGGAGGCGCGCAAGCAGTTCGAAAAGCAGGGCCTGGACATCCGGCTCGGCTGCCGTGTCACAGACACCCGCAAGGGCAAGACGGTGAGCATCCATTATGAGGATGCCGACGGCAAGCAGAATATCCAGGTGGACAAGCTCATCGTCGCCGTCGGCCGCCGTCCGCACACCGACAACCTCGCCCACGAGGACGTCGGGCTGCTCACCGACGAGCGTGGCTTCGTGCACGTCAACGACCATTGCGAGACCAACATCCCGGGTGTCTACGCCGTTGGTGATGTCGTTCGTGGCCCGATGCTCGCCCACAAGGGCTCCGAAGAGGGCGTCATGGTTGCCGAGCTCATCGCGGGCAAGCCGGGCCACGTCAACTACGACACCATCCCGTGGGTGATCTATACACATCCGGAAATCGCCTGGGTGGGCAGGACCGAGGCGCAGCTCAAGGGCGCGGGCATCCCCTACAAGTCCGGCACTTTCGGCTTTGCCGCCAACGGTCGCGCTCGGGCGATGAACGAGACGGCGGGCATGGTCAAGATCATCGCCCATGGCGAAACCGACCGCATCCTCGGCGTCCACATCGTCGGCATGCAGGCCTCCGAGCTCATCGCCGAGGCGGTGCTCGCGATGGAGTACGCCGCCAGCTCCGAGGACCTCGCCCGGACCATCCACGCCCACCCGACGCTCTCGGAATCGGTTCACGAGGCGGCCCTGGCGGTGAACAAACAGGCGATTCACAAGGCCAACTGACTGTCGTTCGGGTAAGAAGGTGACAGGCACAAACGGGGGCGCCGTCGTGGCGCCCCTTTTTTCATTCGGGCGCGGCATCAATGCACGCCGAATCGCTTCATAATTTTTCCCAATATCCGTTATCGGTCGGTAACCACTCGTCGGTCTGAAAAACCCAAAAAACGCCCGTATCCATATGAATAAAATACGATTTGGGAATGGGTATTTCCCTGGCGTACACTGTCCGCGGGGGCGGGACGGGGATTGTTTTTTTGCCCAGAACGCCAAGGTAACGGCGGAAGCGGCGACACCGCATGAACTGCCGCTTCTCAAATGCGGGAGACAGATATGCCGAGCATTGAATCCGCGGGCGCCCGCTTTCGACGCGCCGTGAACGAGGAACGGCCACTGCAAGTCGCCGGCACGATCAACGCCTACTCCGCCCTGCTTGCCGAACGTGCCGGCTTTCGCGCCATCTACCTCTCCGGCGCGGGCGTGGCCAATGCCTCATTCGGACTCCCGGACCTCGGGATCACGGAGCTCTCCGACGTGGCGGAGGACGTCCGCCGTATCACCGGCGTCAGCGATGTGCCGCTGCTGGTGGACATCGACACCGGCTGGGGTGGCGCCTTCAACATCGCCCGGGCCATCCAGGAGCTGACCCGTGCCGGCGCGGCGGCGGTCCACATCGAGGATCAGATCCAGTCCAAGCGCTGCGGTCACCGGCCCGGCAAGGCGCTGGTGTCGCGCGACGAGATGGTCGATCGCGTGAAGGCCGCTGTCGACGCCCGCTACGACGAGCAGTTCGTGATCATGGCGCGCACCGACGCTCACCAGAGCGAGGGGCTGGACTCGGCGGTCGATCGGGCCAGTGCCTACGTCGAGGCCGGGGCGGACATGATCTTCGCCGAGGCCCTGCACACGCTGGACGAGTTCAAGGCCTTCACGGACCGTGTAAGCGTGCCGGTCCTCGCCAACATCACCGAGTTCGGCCGCACGCCGCTGTTTACCGTCGACGAGCTTCGTACCGCGGGTGCGGCGATGGTGCTCTATCCGCTGTCGGCATTCCGTGCCATGAGCCGGGCGGCGGAGGCCGTGTACGCGGCGATCCGCCGGGATGGGACACAGAGCGCGGTGACGGACTCGATGCAGACACGCGAGGAGCTCTACGAGGTCCTCGGCTATCACGACTACGAGCGCAAGCTGGACGAGCTGTTCAGCCGCAGTTGAGGAGCAAGACGATGCCCGAGAAGAAGACGGGGGCCGGTCTGCGCGGGACCAGCGCCGGCGCCACGAGCCTGTGTACGGTGGGCAAGGAAGGCACCGGTCTGACCTATCGCGGATACGATATTCACGATCTCGCCGAGCATGCGACGTTCGAGGAGGTCGCCTATCTGCTGCTCTGCGGCAAGCTGCCGACCCGCGCGGAGCTGGACGCCTACGTGCGTCGGCTGCAGGGGCTGCGGGCACTGCCGCAGCCCCTGAAAGAGGTTCTGGAGCGCATTCCGGCCGACGCGCACCCGATGGACGTGATGCGCACGGGCTGCTCGATGCTCGGCAACCTGGAGACCGAGCAGAGCTTCGATCAGCAGCACGACGTCACCGACCGTATCCTCGCCGTGCTGCCGGGAATCATCACCTACTGGTACCGCTTCTCCCACGACGGCGTGCGTATCGACACGGATACGGAAGATGCCTCCATTGGTGCTCAGTTCCTGCATCTGCTGCGCGGCGAGGCGCCGAACGAGCTCCATGAGAAGGTGATGCACGCCTCGCTGATCCTCTACGCCGAGCACGAGTTCAATGCCTCGACCTTCACCGCCAGGGTCTGTGCCTCGACCCTGTCGGACATGCATTCCTGCGTGACCGGCGCCATCGGCTCGCTGCGTGGTCCGCTGCACGGCGGCGCCAACGAGGCTGCCATGGCGATGATCGAGCAGTGGTCCTCCCCGGACGAGGCCGAGCGCGAGATCCTGGGCATGCTCGAGCGCAAGGACAAGATCATGGGCTTCGGCCACGCCATCTACCGCACCAACGACCCCCGCAACGCGATCATCAAGAAGTGGTCGCGGCAGCTCGCGGAGGAAGTCGGCGACACCGTACTGTTCCCGGTTTCCGAGCGGGTCGAGGAGGTTATGTGGCGGGAGAAGAAGCTCTTCCCCAACGCAGATTTCTTCCACGCCTCCGCCTACCACTTCATGGGCATCCCCACCAAGCTGTTCACGCCGATCTTCGTGATGTCGCGGGTCACCGGCTGGTGTGCGCACGTGATGGAGCAGCGCGAGAACAACCGCATCATCCGGCCGAGTGCGGACTACACCGGCCCGGATCTGCAGGAATGGGTGCCGATCGACCAGAGAGGCAGTTGATCAAGGACGGTTAGCGGCGGGTATCCTGGCCGGGAGGAAGGCGATGCCAGGCTGTCGGGACACGCTGTGAATACGTCCCTGTACGCTCGACGGCGGCGTCCCTGCCGCCGACGGTCCCAACAGCCTGGCACCGCCTTCCTTCGGTGCCGCGCCAGTCGTTCGCGCCTTCGTTTATCCAGAGGAATTGTCGAGATGAGCAACGTTGACATCAGGAGCGCCAAGCGCCCCGATCCGGACCGCGAGCTGACCGATATCGCCGACTACGTCACCGGTACCGAGATTACCTCCGCGGAAGCCTACGAGACGGCCCGCTACGATCTCATGGACACGCTCGCCTGCGGCATGCTGGCGCTGCAGTATCCGGCCTGCACCAAGCTGCTTGGGCCGATCGTTCCCGGTGCCGGGATGGCCGACGGGGTGAGGGTGCCCGGCACGCCGTACCGCCTCGATCCCGTGCAGGCGGCCTGGAACATCGGTGCCATGGTGCGCTGGCTCGACTTCAACGACACCTGGCTCGCCGCGGAATGGGGCCATCCGTCGGACAACCTGGGCGCCATCCTGGCGGTCTCGGACTACCTCTCGCGCAGGGCGGTGTCCCAGGGCAGGCAGCCGCTCACCGTGCGCGACGTGCTCACTGGCATGATCAAGGCCCACGAGATCCAGGGCGTTATCGCCCTGGAAAACAGTTTCAACCGTGTCGGCCTCGATCACGTGATGCTGGTGCGCATCGCTTCCGCCTGCGTGAGCATGGGCCTGATGGGCGGCTCCCGGGAGGATGTGATCAACGTCGCGAGCCACGCGTTCATCGACGGCTCGGCCCTGCGCGCCTACCGCCACGCGCCCCAGGCCGGGCCGCGCAAGAGCTGGGCGGCGGGTGATGCCTCGTCGCGGGGCCTGCGCCTCGCCTTTATCGTCGACAAGGGCGAGATTGGCTACCCGGCCGCGCTGTCTGCGCCCACCTGGGGTTTCCAGGACGTGCTGTTCAAGGGCAGGCCGCTCAGCTTCAGCCAGGGCTACGGCAGCTACGTCATGGAGAATGTGCTTTTCAAGATCTCCTTCCCGGCGGAGTTCCATTCGCAGACGGCGTGCGAGGCCGCCATGACGCTGCATCCGGAGGTGAAGGACCGTCTCGAGGAGATCGACCGGGTGGTAATCGAGACCCAGGAGGCCGGGGTGCGGATCATCGACAAGACCGGGCCGCTGAACAATCCGGCCGACCGTGATCACTGCATCCAGTATATGACCGCCGTGCCGCTGATCTTCGGTCGCCTCACGGCGGAGGACTACGAGGATCACGTCGCCGCCGACCCCCGCATCGACGCGCTGCGCGAGAAGATGGAGGTGGTGGAGAACACGCAGTTCTCCAGGGACTACCTGGACCCGGACAAGCGCTCCATCGGCAACGCGGTGCAGGTCTTCTTCACGGACGGCTCCAGCACGGATCGCGTGGCGGTGGAGTATCCCATCGGCCATCGCCGCCGCCGCAGGGAAGGGATTCCGGTGCTGCTCGACAAGTTCGAGCGGGCGCTGGCGACGCGTTTCGCGCCCCGGCAGACGCAGCGGATCCTCGATGCCTGTTCGGACCACGAGCGGCTCGAGGCCATGCCCGTCCACGAGTTCGTGGACCTCTGGGCCCTGTGAGCCGAGGCCTTGCCGTGGCGCTTTTGCAGGGCTCTGATGCACGATTTGTGGGCAAAGGGCAGGCCGAGACACCGCCGCGTTGTCTGCGCGGGCGATTCGTCAGTGATGCAGCAGCGGATGGTGGGTGAAGACGAAGCGCTCCAGGATCTCCTGCGTCGCCGTATCGGAGTGCTGGAACTCGATGCCCAGCGTCCGTTCCCCGGTCGCGGGCTCGCGCTGGACGCGCACGATACGCCCGACCACCTGGGCGTCGGCACCGGACTCCAGCCTCAGGCGCAGCCGGACGTGGCCGTCGGCGGTGGCCGTGTCGTCACCGTGGTCGGTCAATGACAGCCCCGAACAGGAGATGTCACGCACCAGGGCATGGTGAAGCGTGCCGCGACTGTCCACGACGCGGATCTCGTCGGGTCGGGGACGAACCCGCGCCGCGCGCTGCCTGCCCCGATTCTCGACGATACGCGGCACGCCGAACCGCACCTCCACCGGGTGGCCGTTCGGGGGGCGGTGCACCGACAGACGGAACCGGAACTGGTAGCCGGCCTTCTCCGCGCTGAGGGTCAGGTTCTGGAACTCCGCCAGCTGTGAGAGCAGCTGCGCATCCGAGCCCGACGGATCGAGCAGCAGCCGGCCTGACAGGGCGGTGCCGGGCGTCTCGCCGGCGTCCTCGGCGAACAGTGACTGGAGATAGGCCATCTCCTCGGGCGTGAGCTGACTTTCTTCTCGGGCCATCAGAGCCGGTCCCCCCGTGCTGGTCCGATCGAAGTCCTTACTGCACGTGAGCGCCGCTCAGGGGCGGCCCTCTGGTCCCGACCGGACGCGTAACCCGTTGTGCCGATATTGCGCGGCCTGCGGACGCGGCGCAAGGGCTTCCCTTGACCGCCGGCGAGGCCCCACGCAAGCTCTACTGTCCGCGAGACCGCATACTCCGGAATGACTAAATGAACTGGATTGGCAAGCTACTCGGAGCATTCTTCGGCTACCTGGCCTACGGCATCATCGGTGCGGTTATCGGCCTGTTCATCGGGCACTGGTTCGACAAGGGGCTCGCGCACGCCCGCGGCGGCGGTGCCGACCGCCAGCGTATCCACGACGTGTTCTTCCGCGCGAGCTTCAGCGTCATGGGGCACGTCTGCAAGGCTGACGGTCGCGTCAGCCAGGCGGAGATCCAGGCGGCGGAATCGGTCATGGCGCGGATGCGCCTGTCCGAGGAGCAGCGGCGACGCGCCATCGAGGCGTTCCAGGCCGGCAAGGCGCCGGAGTTCGATCTGGACGCAACACTCGACGAGTTCATCGGCGTGTGCCGTCGTCGGTTCGACCTGCTGCGCATGTTCCTGGAGATTCAGCTTCAGGGCGCAATGGCCGATGGGCAGATCGACGCCGCGGAGCGCGAGATCCTGCTGCGCATCGCCAGGCGGCTGGGGATCTCGGAGGCCGACTTCCAGCGTCTCGAGGCGCTGCTGACCGGGGGCTACCGTCGCACCCACGCCAGGGAGACCGGCGCCGATGAGCTGGGAGAGGCCTACCGCGAGCTCGGCGTCGATCCAAAGGCGGACGATGCCGAGGTCAAACGCGCCTACCGCAAGCTGATGAGCGAGCATCATCCGGACAAGCTGGTGGCGCGCGGCCTGCCCGAAGAGATGATCGAGGTCGCCAAGGA
>Ga0102944_1001658_pt1 | contig 14350 bp, 12 predicted proteins | sample SalPonD_shore_MG_FD_78172 | JGI IMG/M metagenome (GOLD analysis project Ga0102944, IMG submission 78172) | Salt pond soil microbial communities from South San Francisco under conditions of wetland restoration - Salt Pond MetaG... | ecosystem: Environmental > Aquatic > Marine > Intertidal zone >...
AAGCTCGACGGCTGCAACACCACCATGCCGGTCCCATTGCCTTCCGGCGTCTGAGCCACGGAAACAATTTGACTGCCGGAGAAGCGCCGGGTGTGCCGTTTGTGCGGCCCCCGGCGCTTTTTTTAAGGGAAGAAACGTGTGTTAATTCGAGGGCGCGGTTATCTTTTGGCTACGAGGGCCCCCCCTGACCGGCTAATACCAGGGGTCCGGTGCCGAATCGAAGTGACAATCGGAATTGTCACGAATTACCTTAACTAATCCGTGTCCCTGGGAGAGGAATGTTGATGAATAAAAACTCCTCTTACTTATGGTTCTCTGCCCATTATATCAAACTCGCCCAATGCACTTTACAGGCAGCAGGCCACCTTCTGTGTGTTTCCCGGTAGGGCAAATGAAAGACGCGTGGATGTTCTGTTGTCATATGCCAGAGCCCGGGGCATAGGTGTCCATACTCTTAATCTTGCTTGGTTAGAAAGATATTCCGGGTTCTATCGAATCGACATTGCAATCGAACTCTTTCCGTTCTATTTTAAAGCAACTTAAAATCATCTTAATTATCATATATTTGTTTACCTGGACACGATTGCTATGGCAGGTCATACAGGGAAAACGCGGCAGTGGAAACCACGGGTGAGTCTGCGCCTGAAAGCGATCCTGTTTGTAGCGGGACTGCAGGTCGTTCTGTTTTTAGTCTTAGCCTATGTGTTAGTGAATAATTTCCATACCCTCACTGAGGTGATGTTCGAACGGCATTTTATACAAATGGCGGAGGTGCTGGGTACCGGAAACCAGCGAGCGCTGATGCAAAAGGATAGGGTCCATCTTCAGCATGAGATCCAGGAGCTGACCAGGCAACAGGATATTAATTATGTCATTTTGCATGATGCCTCGGGGACCATTCTCAGTGAGGATTTTGATTCATCGGCTGCCGGCAGGGATCTCCGACAGTATAGTATAAAGGCTTTGCGGGCAACCAAGCCGATGGTGCTGCGGGTGGGGCCGGTTCCGAGAGGGTTTTTCCATGAGAGGGGGCATAATTTGGAGATTGTCGCGCCCATTATGCGGAATAACGAAAAAATCGCTATAGTCCGTATGGGTGTGACGACGGAAGCGTACAACCAAAAACTGGCGGTGTATAGCAAGCGGGTAATGGCGCTCCTGCTGGGATCGTTTCTCTTTGTGGGGCTGCTGCTATTTTACGTCGACAGGCAGGTACGGGAAACCCTCAAGCACCTTATCCATACCACTGGTTTAATGACCCGGGGCGATCTGTCGAGAAGGGTAATGATTCAGACGGGTGACGAACTGGAGGAGCTCGGCAAACAATTTAATACGATGGCCGATGCGTTGGAGGAGCGTACCAGGGAACTGCAGCGTCACCAGGCAGAACTGGAGGTACGGGTTCGGGAACGGACCAGAGAACTGGAAGAGGAACGGAATAAATTGCGGGCAATCGTTGATAATGTCCCCAGTGCTTTTCTGCTGGTAGATAAGGACGGACTCATCCAGACGGCCAGTCAAAATTTTCATGAGCTGGGAGGTTTTCGGGATACGAATCTGATCGGACGTTTGTGTGAGCCCCATCTCTGGGAGAACACCCTGTGTGATGAATGCCTTTTTCATCAGGTCATTGAATCGGGCCGGTCCATAAAACGGGAGATTCGTCAAAACTTACCGGACGAGTCCATACGCTGGATTGAACAAATTACCGTGCCGGTTTATAATCAATCCAAAGTTGAATCGGTGATTGAGATTCTCACGGACATTACCGAACGTAAACGATTGGAATATCAGCTGATTCAGTCCGAGAAATTAGCCACCACCGGTGAAATTGCGGCGGTGATAGCGCACGAAGTCCGAAATTCCCTGACTTCATTGAAAATGATTCTCCAGTTACTTCGTGAATCCGGGGACATGAGTGAAGAAGAACTGGAGTCCCTGGGTGTCAGCCTGGATTCGGTCGGCCGAATGGAACAATTGGTGAACGATCTCCTGCAATTTGCTCAGCCACGACCTGTACAAAAGAACGAAAAGCAGCTGAATGAGATAGTGCGGGGTAGCGTGAATTTGGTAGGCCATGAGTTGGAGCGGTCTGGGATTAAGGTGGACATTGATTTACAGGACGATCTGCCGGTAATCCCCGTGGACCAAAAGTATCTGGAAGAGGCCTTGGTTAACCTCTTACTCAACGGGATTCAATCATTGAACGGAACGCAGGGAAGAATCTATGTAAAAACTTCTCTCACTACTTTATCTGAATCGACGATAGATACGTTCATAGAGAACCGCTGGAGTACGGAGGCTCTCGATGAGCCCGGAGAAACCCGCGAGACAAAACGAAGGCCGCACATCCCTCCGCATCCCGCCGGAGAGAGGCCTTTTTCTTCCGAACCCGACCATCAAAATATTGAACAGTCGACGGTTAATTTAGTTTTACCCGTCGGAATACAGGTGATACAGGTGGAAATCAGGGATAACGGCTCCGGTATTCCTGAGGAATTTGTCCCGCGTATATTCGGCCCCTTTTTTACAACCAAATTGAATGGAACGGGCCTGGGATTATCTTTGGTGAAGCGTATCATTAACGAACATCACGGTACCATTGATTTCTCCACGGAATCCGGACATGGTACGACCTTCCGGATGCTGCTGCCTCTCAATGAACAGGACGTGGAAGTGGCAACCCTCAAAGAATAATAAAACAACACGGTCCACGGAACCCTATCTACCGACGGAGCCGGAAACACTGATCACTGATGTCTGACGAACAACATACTGACCCTTCGGCTGCAGATAAAGCCACTCTGCTCATTGCAGACGATGATAAAAATATCCTGTTTGCCTTTCGGAAAGCTTTCAAATCGCTGGGATGGCACATAATCGAGGCCGGTACGGGAGAAGAAGCTCTTGATGTGATTACCACACACACTCCTGATGTAGTTTATATGGATATCCAGATGCCCGGATTAAACGGACTGGAAGTGCTGAAGCGTCTTACTGATACCGGGGTCGAGGTACCGGTGATTGTTATCACCGGATATGGGACGATGCAGACGGCTATTGACGCCATTCAATTGGGGGCCTATGAATACATCACCAAACCTCTGGATCTGGAGAGAGTGCGGACATTGGCCCAGAGAGCATTGGAAGTTGCCAGGTTGAAATCCGAAGTAAAGGAATTACGAAATCTTGTCTCCCTGGAACCAGAACCGTATGAGCTGATAGGCCAAAGTCAGGTGATGCTGGAAATTTATAAACAGATTGGAACCATTGCCTCTACACCTAGTGAAACGACGGTCCTTATCACCGGAGAAAGTGGAACCGGCAAGGAATTGGTTGCCCGCAATATTCATAAGTACGGACCCCATAATGAAGCTCCCTTTCAGGCAATCAACTGTACGGTCCTTCCGGAAACGCTACTGGAGAGTGAGTTGTTCGGGCATGAGAGAGGCGCCTTTACCGGTGCCACCGAACGTAAACCGGGAAAGTTTGAACAGGCAGAAACCGGGACTATTTTTCTGGACGAGATCGGAGATATCCCCCCGAATTTTCAAAAAGAGTTGTTGCGGGTAATACAGGAACGGGAATTCGAACGAGTCGGCGGAACTGAATTGATTCCGGTGAAAGCGCGATTCATTACCGCCACACACCAGAATTTGCATAAAAAGGTGGATAACGGGGAGTTCAGGGAAGACCTTTTTTATCGTATAAATGTTCTTCATATCAATTTACCGCCTCTGAAAAAACACAAGGAGGATATTCCGTTACTGTGTGAACATTTCCTCCTGCGAGCCAACCGGAAGTTCGGAAAGTCGGTCAGGTCAGTCAGTTCGGAATTGCTTGGTGCTCTGCAAGCATATGATTTCCCCGGGAATATCAGGGAGCTGGAGCACCTGATAGAACGCGGAGTAGCCATGGCGAAAACAAACGTCCTGGGTATGGAGTCACTACCTTCTGAATTATGGGGAAGATTCTCCAGCCTCGAATGTGCAGCAATGAATCCGGTCCATATCAGGGATCTAAACAAAGCCCGGGAGGCGGTGAGGACAAATTTCGAAAGAGAATTTGTGAAAGCCAGGCTGCGTGAAACCGACGGGAACGTATCGAAGGCGGCGAGAATTGCCGGAATCGAGCGGCAAAGCTTTCAGCGGCTCATGCGAAAACATAATATCAATTCACAGGATTTCCGGGAATAACACATCCCATGGCCTATCCGGTGCTTGATGAGTGAAGAAAACAGAACGGGTCGGGGCAGATGAAGTACGATGAGTGAAACAGTCTGAAAGCACGGTAGCTTGAGGCTTGGTGTAATTCCCCTCTTTATTCTTTCTGCACGTTGATGCTTTAGATCTCCTTCTTACCATATCCTCTTGCACCGGATTTCGTACCGATCGGTCTGGAGTGTTCGCGGTGAAGGTAAACGGCGATTGGATCCGGTAGCGGAGCAGAAGTGCATAAATCCATATCTTCGAATTCCTCATGTGTCCCACAGGCTACAGTGCCACATGTCGGGTGGCACTGTGCCACCTTAGATGTGACATCGCCCCTTAAAGAACCAGGATTAATCTAATTTTATGGTATGCTGTATGTTATGAAATAACAACAACATATAGGAAATTACTCTATTCAATGGATCTCTTGGCATACCATTTGATTTATGATAAAACGGAGACATCATGGAAACAAAAACCATAAAGCAATATGTCCGTACCAGGAGCCATTCAATCGGATTCAATATCAAAAATTGGTCACTGTTGATTACTCCCCTTTTTTTTGGGCAGGTCTGGCTTTCGGGAAGGGACGTATTACAGGCCGTGTGAACTTGAAGACTGAAAACCTAGCCTAAACCCAATAGCCTCAGATGGATATGAAAGGGTAGACGCACGTTTCTTACGATAATCATGAAGGCGTTCCCCAGGTAATGCGCTTCTGGGAAGATCAATCAAACGATCAAGAGAACAGTGAATAGGAGGGTCGGGATGAGACGAACAATCATTACCGGAGGATTATTTTTTCTTGGGCTGGCTGTGCTATTCGGTTTCAGTGAGCCAGCTGAGGCCATTCCTGCATTTGCCAGGAAATATCAGACTAGTTGTGCAACCTGTCATGCCGCTTTTCCCAAATTAAATGCGTTCGGTCAGGCGTTTCGCCGGTTGGGGTATCATTTCCCGGAAGGACAGGATGCCGAGATGGTGAAAGAAAAACCGGTATCCCTGGGAGCGGAGTCGTATAAGCGGGTGTGGCCACAAGCCATCTGGCCGGCTGATATCCCTGGGAGCGCGCCCATTGCGGTTCTATTAGAGAGTGAGATCACAGTAAATAGTGAGGCGGATCAGTCCAATGTGGATTTCTCTAATATGATGGAAGAAATGGAACTGCTGACTGGCGGCACCATTGGCGATGACATTAATTTTCTGACCTCCCTTTCAGCAGGAGAAGAGGGGGTTGAGATCGAAATGGGAGCGCTTGGATTTTATAATATTCTTCCTCATGCCCAATTGAATCTCAAGATCGGCCAGCTGCCTCCGGAGGTGCTGTTTGTGACCAATCACCGGCGGTTTGGTCCTCCTTTCTGGATTACTTCGAAAACGGTCGGGGACAATGCCTGGTCATTGGAAGAGAGTCAAAAGGGTTTTGAGGCAAATGGTATTTTGGGAAACGGGCGCCTGGCCTATGATGTGGGGCTGGTCGAAGGTCGGGGAAATATACAAAATGCGTTTAAAGAGCCGTATGTGCATCTGGCGTATAAATTTGGCGGCTTACCCTATAACGGAGTGCGGGAAAATATGCAGGGACCTTCCCAAGTGGCCTGGGGTGATAATTCTCTGCAGGCCGGGGGCTTCCTTTACATTGGGAAAGCCGAACTCCAACAGGATTTCGAAGATCCTTTCCAATTATATGGAGTCGATATCGATGCCAATTTTCAGAATTTGAAGGTGGTTGGCGGTATTGCCCAGAGAAAAGATAAGCAACCGTTTCTCAGTGATCCGGGCTCAGACGCAACCACCCACATCTTCTATGCCGAGGGAGACTATATGCTTTATCCCTGGCTAATTCCCATGGTACGCTATGAGCAGTTTGCCGTGAATCAGAACGGACTAGAATATCGGAATGATAGTCGTATCGTTGGTTCGTTCCAGGCACTTGTCCGGGCGAACCTCCGGGCATTCCTCAGTCTGGAGATGGAAAAAGGCGCTGGAGAGGGATTTGACCTGGGTGAAACGGAGCTCGGACTGCAAGTAGGTTTTTAAAAGAAAAGCAGTGTAAGCCCTGGATCTATGTATACTCCTATGCACAGAAGTAGCGGGAAAAGGCCGGCGATTGATGACAAGAATGCAGCCCGCTGAAACCTCTTCAATGACAGTGCTATGATTGGATGCAGGCGGACAAAGCGACACACGGAATATCGGGCGGGCTGCATTGAATTTCGATATCAACATAGTACAATACTGAAAATGCAAACCGGAGAAGGATATATACGAATGAACAGGTTAACTATCTCATTGCTGGCACTGTCGATCTTCCTCATCATGCCGGGCAGCGGCAGGACCCAATCTACCGGTACCATTACCGGCCAGATTATCGTAAAAGGATTCAAGAACGCTTCCGATGCAGTGATCTATCTTGAGACCAAGGATGGTACGATGCAGAAAGCCACCAATGCGACCGCGGAAATGGATCAGAAAAATTTTATGTTCCAACCTCATGTATTGCCCATCCAGGTTGGTACCACGGTCGAATTTCTGAATAGTGACGCAGAATTGCACAACGTATTCACCCCGGATAAAATCGCAGATAAGTTCAACCTGGGGTCCTGGCCTCAAGGGCAGAAGCGATCGTATACATTCCGGAGACCGGGCGCAGTGGTCCTTCTGTGCCATGTGCATCCTGAAATGGAAGGCTGGGTAGTGATATCACCTACTCCCTATTTCACTAAATCCGGTCCGGACGGGAAGTTCATTTTACCCAACGTACCATCCGGAGATTACACCGTAAAAGCCTGGCATGAAAAGACCCAGGAAGCAGAACAGAGCGTTACCGTGACAGCCGGTCAAACGGCCAATATAAATTTTACTGTAACACGTTAATCCCGTTGATGGTCTTCGGATGAACCCGGGTAACAAATATGTCAATCGAACGTGGCTGGAGCGCAATTTCCCATGTATGACAGCCTGCCCTGTGGGAACGGAAGCAGGACGCTATGTGAGTCTTATTGCGGATGGCCGGTACGAGGAAGCCTATCGAGTTGCCCGGCGGCCTAACCCGTTCGCCTCGGTCTGCGGCCGGATTTGTGCGGCACCGTGTGAGGTCTCCTGCCGGCGGGGGCGATATGATGAAGCCATTGCGATTCGGGCCCTGAAACGCTTTATATGCGAGCGGTACGGCGTCGAAAGTTTGATTGATTTGAGCCGTCTGAAAGAGGCCACTCAGATTACCCAAAACGGAAAATACGTAGCCATTATCGGCGCGGGGCCGGCCGGACTTACTGCGGCGCATGATTTACGGTTATTGGGATACAACGTCACCGTGTTTGAAAAGCGGGCAGTTCCCGGCGGTATGCTTCGTCTGGGGGTTCCGGAATACCGGCTCCCCAGGGAACTTCTGCGAATGGAAATCAACGCCATCTTGAGCTTGGGGGTGGAACTGAAGGCCGGAGTGACCTTAGGAGAAGATTTTTCCATTCAGGATTTGAAGGAAAGTGGTTTTGATGCGGTTTTTTTGGCCTTCGGGGCTCACAAGAGCCGGCGGCTGGGTATGGAAGACACGGAATTTGACGGGGTTCTTTATGCCGTGGACTTTTTATTGAACATCAACATGGGGTACCGGGTTGCACTGGGTGAAAAAATTGTCGTGGTCGGTGGCGGGAATGTAGCCTTTGACGTTGCTCGAACCGCGGCCCGGCAGGAACCACCTCCTCCGGTGACTTCGGATATCACCAGCGCGCTGGACGTGGCCCGATCTGCCGTGCGGTTCGGTGCCCGGGATGTCACTATCGTCGCCCTGGAATCGGAAGAGGAGATTCCGGCGGATTTGAGGGAGATTCAGGAAGCCCGGGAAGAGAATATCCGGATCCGGTACCGCACTGGCCCCAACAGAATTTTGGGCACACAGGGCCGGGTAAGGGGCCTGGAAGTGATCGATGTGGCCCGAGTGTTTGATGAACAAGGCCGGTTTCATCCCGAATTCATTCCTCAGACCGAGGATATCATTGCGGCGGATTCCATCATTATTGCTATCGGACAGCAACCGGATTTGGCCGTACTGGGGGACGATCCCGGAATCGAGACCACACCGCGCGGCACCATAAAAGTCAATCCGGAAACTCTGGAGACGACCATGTCGGGAGTCTATGCCGGGGGTGATCTGGCGTTCGGTCCCCGGATTGCCATCGAAGCCGTCGCCGACGGCCAGCAGGTGGCCCGCTCGATCGATGCGAAGCTGATGGGACGCTCCAAGGAGATCCGTTCGGTTGAAATACGCGTTCTCGATTATTTCGCCTTTCAGCCGGCTCCACACTTCGACACCTTGCCGAGACAACCTATTCCCGCCCGCCCCATTGACCGGCGGGTGGGAATCGCAGAGGTGGAACTGGGATACGATGAGCACACCGCTCGCCGGGAAGCCAGCCGGTGTCTGAAATGCTGGATCAATACCATTTTCGAAGGCAATGAGCGCCCTGATTTGGGAGACGAATGCATCCTCTGCGGGATGTGCGTGGACATCTGCCCGGAGGACTGCCTCGAACTGGTGGCCGTTGATACTTTGCAGTTCAATGTCGACGACTCGGAACAAAAACACATTTTACAGGATGTGGCCGCAGAATATGACATGGATATCATCCCTTTATTAGAGCAAGATCATGAAAGTGTTGGGCTGGCGGTCATGGCGAAGGATGAGACCATCTGCATCCGGTGCGGACTGTGTGCCAAGCGGTGTCCGGTGAATTGTATTACTCTGGAATCATTTCTCTACAAAAATTCGAACGCAATAGTGCCCGAGGATTAATGGAATGAGACGAAAGAAGCCGAAGAACGAGGAGGAAGGTAGAAAAGACAGAAATTCCGGTCTGGAGGGGAATGAACAGCACCGGGGCCCACTTTCGGATGAGGATATCCAAAACCTTCCCGGTATCGACCCCTCCCGGAGAGACTTTCTTTACCGGGTAGGAGTGGGGGCGCTTTCGATCACTGCCATCGGGGGCGGGTTAATCACGGCAGACTTCCTCTGGCCGGATGTTGTCAAGCAGCCCCCCATCCGTTTCACCATCGGAACTCCGGCAGATTATCCTCCCAATTCGGTCACCTTGCTGCCCGAACAGAAGGTGTTCGTGGTACGGGCAGTGGAAGGGTACTTCTATGCCATGTCTGCGATCTGCCCGCATCTGGGATGCATCACGAAGTGGTGGAAGGATTTAGGCGAAGTGCGGTGCCCCTGCCATGGCAGCCGGTTTGGTGTCAAGGGAGAGAAAATCGCCGGTCCGGCTCCAAGAGGACTTTATCAGTTGCAAATGGATCAGGGACGACGAGGAGAACTCATCGTTGATAATGATTGGCGGGATAAAGATGATACAGTGCACGTACTGAAGGTATAGGCAACGGATCAGGTATGCGGACAAAGAAAGAGAAAATCATGGATCGGCCGGTTTGGAAATCGATATTTCGCACCGGCAAAGTAGACAGCAATTATAAACGGGCGCTCCTGATATTCAATAACTTATTTTTACATTTCCTTCCCGTAAAGGTGCGGAAAGAATCGATGCGATTCAGTGCCACCCTCTACCTCGGATTCATCGCAAGCATCCTCTTCTTCCTGCTGGTAGGCACCGGCGTTCTCCTGATGCTGTATTACCGGCCTGCCATTCCGGCAGCGTATTACGATATGAAGAATCTGGCCTACGTGGTGACTTCCGGGAAGTTTTTCCGAAACATGCATCGCTGGGCCGCACATGCGATGGTTGCCATTGTATTTCTCCATATGCTCCGGGTGTTCTTCGCCGGGGCGTATAAACCTCCCAAACAATTCAACTGGGTCATAGGGGTGTGTTTATTTTTATTGACGCTTCTCTTGAGTTATACTGGGTATCTGCTTCCCTGGGATCAGCTGGCATACTGGGCGGTCACCGTCGGTACCAATATCGTGGGCTACACTCCGGTTGTCGGTCGTGACTTACAATATCTTCTGCTGGGAGCAAACGAGATCAGCTCCAATACCCTGATACGATTCTACGTTCTTCATATTGTGATTCTACCCGGAGCCCTGTTTACTTTGCTGGGTGTACATATTTGGCGGATACGAAAGGACGGTGGGATCACTCCGCTGTTGCATCGCTTCAGCAGAGAGCCAACATCCGGTACCCTGCCCGAGGACCGGGAAAATTAATTAAAGAGTAACCCGAAGACATCTGACAGGATTTCTTCATGACAGAAAAGAAAAAACCAACCCAGACACAATTAGTAGAACATTCCAATGATTCCGATACGCCCCACCGGATCGCCTTCATCAAGAAGGGCGAATCGGCTGCGGTCAAACAGGGATGGAGGGCCGATCGAGGAGAAGAAGAACAAACGGAGATGAGTGCACCCGCTCTGCTGCTCCGGGGTATCATTGCGTTTGAAATCATCGTCATCCTGGTCGGGCTTCTCTCGTATGCGTTCAATGCGCCCCTGGAGGGCATCGCGGATCCGCAACATACGCCCAATCCCGCGAAGGCGCCCTGGTATTTTCTGGGGCTCCAGGAACTCCTGCACTATTTCCACCCTGTGATTGCCGGCATTCTCATCCCCTTGCTCCTGGTGATTGCTCTGGTGGTGATACCGTATGCCGAGGTCAACCTGACCCGGCAAGCGCTCTGGCATGATCCGCACCCGCGGACATTCTACTGGTTGTCCGGGGGTGCGCTGGGAGTCGCAGCCATCACCGGTTGGTTTCACGCCTGGCCTATTGTCGTCCCCACCCTGTTCATATACGTCCTGATGATTCTGCCATACGTATCAGGGAAGCGGGAGGGATGGCTCGGCGGGCTTGCCCGGCTGGCACTCTCCGACTGGATCATGGTCTGGTTTGTGATGACGGTAACCGTTCTTACGACAATCGGGACCTTTTTTCGGGGACCGGGCTGGAGTTGGGTGTGGCCGTGGAAATAAGCACCGTGTTCGTACAGATAAGACATACCTTCTGCTGTTTTAAAACGTGGGTTCCTGACTTGCGCCGGTCCCTAGAACGAGCTTGGCAACGAATCGGAATACGATGCTGATGCACAGTCCTGGAGATAACATGGGGAAAGAAAATGCCAGTTCGATGACCATTTGGATAGTATTTGCGGTGATGAGTGTACTTTTTCTAATCGTACTTGGTGTGGCACCCACCAAGGATTATTTCAGTCAGTGGCGGGCAATCCAAAAAAAGTACAACTCTTATGTGAAGAATCTTCCGGAAAAAATTGATCCGGTGCACGTCGGGCTCAAGCAAAGATGGAATGAAGCTTTTGATCAAATTAACCGATGCACAACCTGTCACATCGGGATAAATAATCCGGCGTTAAACAAGGCACCTCAGCCCTACACGACACATCCGGAAATGTACCATGATCCCCTGGAATACGGCTGTTTCACCTGCCACAAGGGTCAGGGGCTGGCAACCAATGCGGCTGAGGCCCATGGGGAGTCCGAACACTGGGACAAACCGTTACTCCCTCCGGAGTATCTGGAAGCGTCCTGCGGCAAGTGTCACCCGGGCGATAAGGTACCGGAGGCACCGGTGCTGTCAGAAGGGCGGCAGTTGCTGTCACAGCTGGACTGTGCCGGCTGTCATCTGCTGGGCGACAGAAAAAAGGGGTCGTTCGTCCCCGCCCTCGATGGTATCGGTGAGAAAACAAGCCGTGCCTGGCTGGCGAGATGGCTTCAGGCTCCGGAGGCAGTCCGGTCCGCTACCAGAATGCCCGATTTTTACTTATCGGATCAGGAAGTAAATTTGCTTACAGATTTTCTCATGGATCAGAAAAAACTTCCGGCGGGGGAGGATTTGCACCCGATTCCGGATTCGCTCGCCACTCGCATGGGTGATCAGGACTTCATGGCGGAGGGAAAAGTTTTATTCAGACAGGCTCGCTGCATCAGCTGTCATACGGTCGAAGGCCGGGGAGGAACACTGGCGCCGGAATTAGGCACCATTGGATCCAAGGTAGATTCGAAATGGCTCTATAATTTCATTGCCGAACCCAAACGATTGCAGCCCGGGATTCCCATGCCTCGATACGGATTTACCGCCGTTGAACGCGCAGCTGTGACCGCCTACCTGAGTAGCGAACTCCGGGATTGGAGTTGGAATCCGGATACCACCGGTCATTCTCCGGCACCTGATTATTACGACAAGGGGATGGAGCTGTTCCGGTCTTATAACTGCGGAGGCTGTCATGAATTATCCGGAATCGAAGGATCATCCGAAACCGGCCCGGATCTCACGGCTGTTGGGGATAAGCCGCTGTTTCAGTTTGATTTCGGACGGCTGGATACCCTTCCGAGGACCAGAGCGAACTTTTTATATCTAAAACTGAAGAATCCCCGGAGTTTTCGTGAAAACCTGCGAATGCCCCGGTTCACACTGTCCGAGACCGAATTACAGGCGCTCACCACCGCATTGCTGGCCCAATCCGATGGAAGTATTCCTGATAAATATGTGGCGAAAGGGAAGCCCTCCGGCAGGTACGATCCCAACGGGCCGTTCGGGAAAATCCTGAAAAAATATAGCTGTCTGACCTGCCATACCATTAACGGAACCGGGGGAACCCTGGCGCCGGACCTGAGCCGTGCCGGGAGCATATTGCAACCGGATTGGGTGCAGTCATACTTCCGGGTACCATATTCATTACGCCCGGTATTAACCGAACGGATGCCGAATTTATTTCTACCGGATCAGGATAACGAGGTTATCCGGCAATATTTTGACCTGGTGCTCAGGGATGATGCTATTGATAGTGTTAACGTGGATCTGAGAGATACCTCCCTCGTTGCCCGGGGGAAAGAGTTATATCGGGAGAACAGTTGTTCGGCCTGCCATCAGATTAACGGGAAAGGCGGGTATGTCGGGGCGCAGCTGGATGAGGCAGGCGACCGGCTCACTCCCGGCTGGGTCTATCACTGGTTACAAAATCCCCAACGGTATGTGCCGGCCACACCGGAGCCTGCTCATGATCTGGGACGGCAGCAATTGGAGGCTTTAACCGCCTATATCATGAGCCTGAAAAGGGATCAGCAATGAAGGCCCGAATATGGTTGACCGTATCAATATTTGCCCTCCAGATGATTGCCTGCGGGAAGAATGAATCTCATCGCACTGATGAGATGCCTGGTACGGTACCATCGGACACGCCGCGTGTAGAGGAGACACGGAATCGTCAACCGCCGACAGCGGAACAGGTGGCTTCTTCTCCCTTATCCGCCAGGGTACAGTACACCCTTTCCTATCCGGCGAGGCAGGGAAAGAACCTTTTTCTCCGCTACTGTGCCGTGTGCCATGGCACGACAGGGAAAGGAGATGGATTTAACGCCTGGAACCTGCAACCGCACCCCCGGGATTTAACTGATCCAAAGTATATGAATGTGCTTTCGAAGGCACGCATTTCCGAAACCATTCGGGAAGGGGGGATAGGAGTTCGAAAATCACCGGATATGCCCGCCTGGGGAAACACTTTTACGGATCGACAGGTGGATGAAATTGTGCGTTATATCCGCACCTTATCCGGAGATAGTGCAAATACCCCGCAATAATGAAGACAAAATTTTCATGCTGTAACATACGTCTCCTTTCGCAGCCGTCACGCGAGTTATGGGGAGACCGCAGCTGCCAAAGATTTTTGCTTCTTTCGGTGTCAGGGGTAGTGGAGCTCGGTATGAAAGGTGTATACCGGGAGTATAATCAAGATCCTGATTCTAAAATGCCGGTGGTGAGAAGAACATTCCGGCCACCGGTCCGGGATTTCCCTGTCGTTATTGCGGGAGTATATCGGTCCGGAGGAAGCCCGGCTAATCCGGAGGAGCCATAACGAGCTTGTGCGGTTCGCACGGCTCTTCCTGGAACATGCCCATGCCCGGACCCGGACCAGCATCAAGGCGGTGGTGTACGATTCGACATCTTTTGTGCAAATCAGAAACAACTTTTTGGTGGGCGCCACTGACGACAGTAGTCTGGTGGATTCCGTCATTGCCTGGTTTCAGATGGATCCGGTAAGGGTCGATTCCCTGCTGGTGATTCGCCCGGCGGATCACGAGGCCGATGACGGGCACATGGAAGCGGAGAGCCACCGGGAACACGAATATGAAAAAGAGGACTCTGCGGCCCACCACACCTTCCT
>Ga0102944_1001660_pt1 | contig 14347 bp, 14 predicted proteins | sample SalPonD_shore_MG_FD_78172 | JGI IMG/M metagenome (GOLD analysis project Ga0102944, IMG submission 78172) | Salt pond soil microbial communities from South San Francisco under conditions of wetland restoration - Salt Pond MetaG... | ecosystem: Environmental > Aquatic > Marine > Intertidal zone >...
AAGGCGCACGAGAGCCCGGCCCGGCTGGTGGCGGCCGGCAAGGCCGACGCCGGGCTCGGCCTCCGGGCGACCGCCACGCGGCTCGACCTCGGCTTCGTCGGGCTCGGCACGGAGCCCGTCCGGGTCCTGGCGAACCCGGACCGAACGGCCAAGCCGGCCGTGACGCGGCTGGCTGCGGCGCTCGACGACCTCGACGCGGCGCTCGACGGCCTGGACGGCTACCACGGCTGAACGCGGCCTCGCCTCAGCGGTCGCTCGGCGGCCGGGTCGGCTCGTCGGCCAGGAGCCCCGCGTCGTCCGCCAACGCGCCGAGCCCTAGCTCGGTCACGAGGTCGCGGGACGGCCGACCGTCGGCGCCCCACCGACGGCGGGCGTAGTAGGCGTCGAGCATGGCCTCGAACCGGTCGGGGCGGACGGCCGGCGTCTCGTCCGCGGCCGCCACGACGGTCAGCGCCGGCGGCAGGGCGTCGTCCGCCCGGCGCCAGCCCTCGCGCACGTTGAACAGGCGGGTGAGCGTCCAGACCCGCTCGCCGAGGCGGTCGAAGGCCTCCGCGGGGTCGGCCCCGGCGGTCGCCGCCGGGTGACCGATGGCCGCCAGCCACGCCGCGCCGCCGTCGGCGAGCGCCTCGCCGGCGAAGTCGTCGGCCACGAGGCACCAGCTGGCGGCCCGCGCGTCCTGCTCCGCGACGACGGCCGCGGCCGCCCGCTCGGGCGTCCATCCACCTTCGAACGGCTCGCGCTCGATGGGGCGGGCTCGCCGGTGGCAGGCGCCCCGGTCGCTCGTCGCGTAGGCGAGGGCCATGCTCGGGGCGGCGCGGGGGTCGTAGTTCGGCAGCTCCAGCCCCTTGACCGACGGGACGAGACCCCGGCCCCCGTAGCGGTCAGCCGCCGCGTCGACGCCGTCGGCGAGCACGTCGGCCAGCGGCGTCGCCCGGGTCGCGATGGCGTCGAGCAGCGCCGCCGCCCCCACGGGGTCGCCGAAGGCGAGTGGAGCGTCGAGGTGCCCGTCGGCGTCGGCGCGGACGGCCCAGGCGAGGACGTTCCCGGCGCTGACGAGGTCGAGGCCCAGGCGGTCGCAGGCGGCCCCGAGGTCGGCGACGGCGCCGGCGTCGGCGATGCCGAGCCCCGCCCCGAGCGTCATCCCCGCCCCGCCGCGGATGACGCCCTCGCCGACGTGGAAGTCGCCAGGGACTGGCTCGTCAGCCCGCTCTCGCCCGTTCGCGCGGGCCCGGACCGCCTCGACGCCGACGTCCTCGGCGCCGTCGAACCGGCTCGACTGCCAGCCGCGGGTGGCCAGCCCGCCGACGGCGTCGGCGAAGTCGACGGACTCCGCCGTGCCGCCCGTCCGGTGCCAGCGGCCGGTCGGTGACGCCTCGAACCGGTCGAGGGCCGCCTCACGGAGCGGTTCGAGGGCGGCGGGCAGCGCGGGCGGCTCGCCGCGGGCGACGACGGCCTTGAGGCGCTTCGAGCCCATCACGGCGCCGGCGCCGCCCCGGCCGGCGTGGTGGTCGCCGCCGTCCGAGGCGATGGTCGCGTAGCGCACCCGGTGCTCGCCGGCCGGGCCGATGCCCGCCGCCGTCCCGTCGCCCACCCGGTCGGCGAGCTCGACGGCGTCCAGGCCCCACCAGTCGTCGGCCGGTTCGACCGTCGCCGACCCGTCCTCGAGCACGATCCTGGTCGGTCGGTCGGCCGCGCCGGTGACGAGGAGCAGCGCGTGGTCGCCGAGCGACCCGGCCAGCCGGCCCGGGAAGGTGCCCCCGCCGTAGGCGTCGAGGAAGCCGCCCGTCTGCGGCGACTTCGTCACCGCCACGTAGCGCGGCTCGCCCGGAAGCCACCCGGTGAGCGGGCCGGCCGCGAACGCGAGGGCGTTCGCCGGGCCGAGGGGGTCGACGCCCGGCGCCAGCTCGTCGTAGAGCACCCGGGCGGCGAGCCCCTTGCCGCCGACGAACCGCCGGACCCAGTCGGCCGGCAGCGGCTCGCGGGCCACCGCCCCGGTCGAGAGGTCGACGCGGAGCAGTCGCGGGTCGCTCGCCATCCGCCGGTGGTCAGGCGGGCGCGCGGATAAGGATTCGGCTGTGGGCCGGCCGACCAGCGTTTTCACCCCGGCCGTCGAACGGCTACCGGGACGAGCCATGCCGGAGGAATCGACCGCGGACGCGGACCGCGCCGTCCGCCCCGGGACGGACCGCCTGCTCTGCGACGCCATGCTCGGCACGCTGACCGTCTACCTCCGGATGTGCGGCTACGACGCCGCGTACGCCGACGACGCCCTCGACGACGCGGCGGTCCGCGCCCTGGCCGAGGCCGAGGGCCGACGGCTGCTCTCGCGCGACGTCTCGCTGGTCGCGGGAACGCCCGGCGGCGTGCTGCTCACCGAGCGCGAGGTCGCGGACCAGCTCCGGGAGCTCCGGTCGGCCGGGTTCGAGCTCCGGCTCCCGGACCGGCCCGTCCGGTGCGGGCGCTGCAACGGCCGACTCGAGGCGATGCCGGCCGGCGCACCCCGGCCCGACTACGCGCCGACGCCGGACGAGGCCGACTGCTGGCGCTGCGTCGACTGCGACCAGTGCTTCTGGCGGGGCAGCCACTGGGACCGGGTCGGTCGCGTCCTCGAGGCCGTCCGGTCGTGAAGTCGCCACGGCCGGCCCGGTCCACCATCGGGTCCGTCACTCGAACAGCGGCGCGACGGCGTCGTCATAGCACGACCGGCAGACGAAGTAGTCGGCGACGCCGTCGTCCGGCCCCGGGTTGACGAGCACGTGGGTCGTGAGGCGGTAGGGCACGTCGCGGCCGCAGATGGCGCACGTCTCGTCCATGGCCGGGTCGCGAGGCCCTACGGCCCCGGACGCCATAGCCCTCGTGGCCACCGGCCCGAACGGCCAACCCTCATAACGCGGGCCCCCCGAGGGAGCGCATGCGCGAGGGGGCCCTCCTGGCCGGCGGCCGGTCGACGCGGTTCGGCGACGCCGACAAGGCGGTCGCCGAGCTGGCCGGCGTCCCGATGGTCCGCCGGGTCGCCGACCGGGTGGCGACGGTCGTCGACGGGCTCGTGGTCAACTGCCGGGGGGACCAGGTCGACGCCATCGAGGCCGCGCTGGCGGGGGTGTCGGTCCCCGTCCACTTCGCGCCCGACCCGACGCCCGACCTGGGCCCGCTGGCCGGCATCGGGACGGCCATGCGGGCCGCCGAATCCGCCCTCGCCGCCGTCGTCGCCTGCGACATGCCGTTCGTCGAGCCCGCGCTCCTCGACCGCCTGTTCGACCTGGCGGCGGACCACGACGCCGCCGTTCCGCGGCTCGACGACGGCTGGTACCAGACCACGCAGGCGGTCTACCGGACCGACGCGATGGCGGCGGCCTGCGAGCGGGCCCTCGAGCGCGGGGACCGGCGCATCGTCGCCGCCTACGACGACCTCGACGTGCTGGCCGTCGACGAGGCCGAGGTGAGACGGTTCGCGCCCCTCGAGACGTTCGACAACTGCAACACGACGGCGGAGTTCGAGGCCGCGGCGGCGCGGCTGGCTGGCGAGTGACCATTCGACCGGTCGGGGCTGGGTCGTCGACGCGGTGCGCCGGCTCGCTACCGCTCGACGACGGCCACGACGGGGTCGTCGTCGAGGAGCCGGGCCAGCACGACCCGGGGCACGTCGGCCCGGTCGAGGATGCCGGCCGCGACCTCGCGGGCCGTCGCCTCGAGCTCGGCGTCGTCGACCATGTTCACCAGCGGCACCGCCGTGGCGCCGGGCGGCACGCCCTTGAGCCCGCCCCGGTCGCTCGCGACGACCGCCGCGACGTCCTCGTGACGGAGGGGCTCGCCGAGCGACCGGCCGGCCACGGCCGCGACGCGCTCGGGCCGGTGGACGTGGGTCCCGTCTAGCGGCTCGCCGACGACGCGGGCGCTCACGACGGGGACGACGACGTCCGCCCCGGCCGGGAGGCGCGGCTCGTCGGGGCCGGGGGCCTTGCACCACCGGGTGCGGGCCCCGTCGGCCTTGACCAGCACCGCGTCGGCGGCCCCGGACGCCGCCAGCTCGTCCACGACGGCCGGCTCGTAGCCCTCGTAGCGGTCGCCGTTGCGCTCGGGGACCACGCCGACCGGCCAGGCCTCGGCCGCCTCGACCGCGGCGACGGGGTCGTCCGTCACGACCACCTCGGCGACGTGGTCGTCGAAGAGGGGGATGCGGACGGTGGCCGTGACGACCGCCCGTGGGAGGCGTTCGGCGAGCGCGTAGAGGGTCGACTTCTTGCCGCCGGCCCCGAGGACGGCGGTCGTCCCGGCCCCGGCGTCGAGCGCCGTCACGAGGTCCATGGCCGGCCGTCGGCCCACGCCGGGGAAAACGGTTCGCCTTGCCGGCGGTCGCCCGACGCCCCGCGAGGTCGGTCGCACCACGTTTAATCCGCCGGCCCGCGCAGGCTCGACCATGGCTAGCGGCCTGGAGACCGGGCTCATCGACCTGCTCGGCGTGTTCATCCTCGCGGCGGGGGTCGGCATCGCGGTCGCCAAGGTCGGCCGCTTCCCCTACACGACCGCGCTGCTGCTCGCCGGCCTCGCGGTGTCGGTCGCCGGCGTCTCGTTCGGCATCCCGCTCTCGCACGACCTCATCCTGCTGCTCCTCCTGCCACCGCTGCTGTTCGAGGGCGCCGCCACGACGGACCTCGAGCAGTTCCGGTCGAACCTCCTGCCCATCCTCGCGCTGGCCGTGCCGGGGCTCCTCGTCTCCATCGTGGTGCTCGGCTACGTCGGGCAGTACGCCCTCGGTCTCCCGCTCATCGTCGCCCTCCTGTTCGCCGCGATGATCCTGCCCACGGACCCGGTGTCGGTCCTCGCGCTGTTCGACGAGCTGGGCGCCCCCGACCGGCTCGCCACCCTGGTCGAGGGCGAGAGCCTCCTCAACGACGGCGTCGGCGTCGTCGTCTTCTCCGCCTTCCTCGCCGTGCTCCTCCAGGCGGAGTCCGTGACCGGCGTGACGTTCACGCCCGCCATGCTGGTCGACGTCGGCGTCGGCATCGTCGTGACCAGCCTGGGCGGCGCGCTCGTGGGGCTGGCGACGGGCTACGCGGTCTACCGGGTGATGGTCAACCTCGACGAGCACATGACCGAGATCGTCCTGACGGCCATCCTGGCCTACGGGAGCTTCATCCTCGCCGAGCACTACCTCGGCGTCTCGGGCGTCATCGCCACCGTGGTGGCGGGCCTGTTCATCGGGAACCGGGGGGCGAAGTACGCGATGAGCCCCCGGACCAAGATCTCCGTCTTCAACACCTGGGAGACGGCGGCGTTCATCGTCAACACGTTCCTGTTCGTGGCCATCGGGACGACGACCCCCCTCGGGCAGCTCGTCGCCCACGCCGACCTCATCGCCGTCGCCATCGTCCTGGTCCTGGCCGCCCGCGCCGTCGCCGTCTACCCCGTCACGGCCATCGTCAACCGGTTCCAGCCCGTCGACGTCTCGCGGGACTACCAGCACGTGCTCGTCTGGGGCGGGCTCCACGCGTCCATCCCCATCGCCCTGGTGCTCGGGCTCCCGGCGACCCTGCCGTCGGGCGCCCCCTTCCCGTACGCCGTACAGCTCCGCGCGATGGTGTTCGGCGTGGCCGCCTTCAGCCTCGTCGTCCAGGGGCTCACGCTCGACCGCCTCCTCGACCGGCTCGGCATCGTCACCCGCACGGCCGCGATGGAGCTGTACGAGCTGCTCGTCGGCCGGGCGCGGGCGGTCGACAGCGGGCTCGACGCCGCGGAGTCGCTCCGGCGGGCCGGCCAGCTCTCGCCCTCCACCTACGAGGACTTCACGACGGAGTACGGGCGCGAGAAGGACGACCTCGACGCCACCATCCGGGAGCTGCTCGGCCAGCACCCCGAGATCCGCCGGGAGGAGCTGCTCGCGGGGGAGCGCCAGGTGCTCCGGCGCGAGAAGAGCGCCATCATGGACGCCGTCCGGTCGGGGCGCATCTCCGACGACGTCGGCGACGGCCTCATCGAGGAGGTGGACCTCAAGCTCGACCGGGTCAACGCGGGCGAGAGCACCGTCCACGGGCTCAGCGAGGGGTTCCAGGAGTACTGGCGGACGCGGGCCGCCGCGTTCGGCCTGTCGACGGCGGAGTCGGAGTCTGAGGACTGACCGTACCGACGACGCCCGGGGAGACGTCCCTCCCGGCTCAGTCGTCCGCCGAGACGGGGTCGCCGGCGGGCTCGACGCCGACAGCGATCTCCGCGGCGGCGGCCTTGTACTCGGGGATCTTGGCCCGCTCGTCGAGGACGTCGTTGGTCAGCCGGTTCGCCGAGGCGGCCGCGAAGTGCGGCGTCGTCCAGATGGAGCCCTCTTTGATGGCCTCGGTGACCTGCGCGAGCACGGTGATCTCGCCGCGGCGCGACCGCAGCGTGACGTAGTCGCCGTCCTCGATGCCGTAGCGCTCGGCGTCGTTCGGGTGGATGTCGACGAAGTTCTCGGGGTGCTGGCGGTTGAGCGTCGGCGAGCGCCGGCTCATCGTCCCCGTGTTGTAGTGCTCCTCGAGCCGGGCCGTGGTCAGGACGAGCGGGTAGTCGGCGTCGGGCACCTCGGCGGGCGGGGTGTGGCGGACGCCCTCGATGTGGCCGAGGCCGCTCTCGGTCCCGAACTCGTCCTCGTAGAGGAACGGGTCGCCCTCGTCCCCGGGCTCTAGGCAGGGCCAGTGGATGCCCTCCTCGCCGAGGAGCTCGTAGGTCATGCCGTGGTAGGCCGGGGCGACCTGCCGGAGCTCCTCGAAGACGTCCTCGGGGCCGTCGAAGGTGAAGCCGCCGTCCTCGCCGAACAGGCGGGTGCCGACCTCGCAGAGGATCTCGAAGTCGTGCTTGGTGTGCTCGTGGACCTTCCCGACGGGCCGCATGAGCTGGACGTGGCGGTCCGTGTTGGTCACGGTGCCGCCGCGCTCCGCCCAGGAGGTCGCCGGCAGGACGACGTCGGCGTACTTGGCCGTCTCCGTCATGAAGATGTCCTGGACGACCATGAACTCCAGCTGCTGGAGGCGCTCGGCGACGCGGTTGCCGTCGGGCTCGCTCATGATGGGGTTCTCCCCCATGACGTACAGGCCCTTGATCGACTCGCCGGCCTCGTGGGAGATCTCGACGTTGGTGAGGCCGGGCTCGGGTGGGACCTCGAAGCCCCAGACCGCCTCGACCGACTGCCGGGCCTCGTCGTCGTCGACCAGCTGGTAGTCGGGGAGGACGTTCGGCATCGCGCCGACGTCGCAGGTGCCCTGGACGTTGTTCTGGCCGCGCAGCGGGTTCACGCCGGTGCCGGGCCGGCCGAGGTTGCCCGTGATGAGGGCCAGGTTGATCTCGTTCTGGACGTTGTCGACGCCGCAGGCGTGCTGGCTCATCCCCATGCCGGTGAAGATGGCCGCCGCGTCGGCCGTGGCGTAGACCTCGGCCGCCTTCTCGATGTCCTCGAGCGGGACGCCGCACTCCTCGGCGGCGGCCTCCTTGTCGAAGTCCTCGAGCGTCTCGACGAGGTGGTCGAAGCCCTCGGTCCGCGCCTCGATGAAGTCCTCGTCGATCCAGCCGTTGTCGAGGACCGTCTTGATGACGACGTTGAGCAGCGGGATGTCGGTCCCGGGGTTCAGCTGGAGGTGCATGTGGCGGTCGGTGTCCTCGATCTGGAACGACCGCGTCGTCTTGTTGGCGTGGGGGTCGACCTGGATGACGGTGGCGCCGTCGAGCACCGCCTGCCGGAAGTAGACGCTGTTGGCGATGGGGTGCTGCTCGCCGGGGTTCGCCCCCTGGATCCAGAAGACGTCGCAGGCGTCGCGGAGGTCCTTCATGCTGTTCGTCATGGCCCCCGCGCCGAGGCTCGTCCGGAGCGCCCATACCGTCGAGGCGTGGCACATCCGCGTGCAGTTGTCCACGTTGTTGGTGCCGTAGCGGCGGGCGAGCTTCTGGATGAGGTAGTTCTCCTCGTTCATCGTCTTCGAGGAGCCGAAGAAGCCCATCGCGTCCGGGCCGTGCTCCTCGCGGATGCGCTGGAGTTCGGAGACGATGTACTCGTAGGCGGCCTCCCAGGTCGTCTCCTGGAACTCGCCGTGCTCGTCCTTCATCAGCGGCTCGGTGAGCCGGTCCTCGTGGTTGACGACCTCCGTGGCGGCGCCGCCCTTGATGCAGATGCGGCCCTCGTTGACGGGGGCCTCGCCCCAGGGCATGAACCGCATGTCGCCGGGCTCCTCGCCGGGCATCACCCGGATGCCACAGCCCACGCCGCAGTACGGACAGATGGTCTTCACGGGCTCTTGCTCGTCTGTTGACATCAATGAGGGCTCCTTGGCTCGTACTTCGACTCCACGCGCAAGTATCTTACTGAGCGGGCAGCGTTCGTGGGGAACCCTCGGCCGTCCGAGGGGTCGAGACCCGGCGTCGGCAAGCGGTTCCGGGGACAACGCACGTCGAATCGAGTGGTCCTCGACGACGCCCGAGGACCCGTCCCCCGGGCATCCCGGTCTCCTCGGCAGGTCGAGCGGTCGGGCCGCCGGAGGACAACGTTCAGGGCGACCGGCCCCGAAGCCGGGCCCGATGGAGACGGCGCCCCCGCTCACCCGGTCGCTCGTCGAGGCGAAGGCCGAGGAGTACGCGGCCGTCGAGGGCCTGCACGCGGTCGAGGACGAGCAGCTCGAGACGCTCCCGGCCGCGCTGGCGGCGGGGGACTACGGCTGGCGCGACGTCGAGTGGGTGGTCCGCTGGACCTACCGTCGGTACCTGGGCGCGTACCCTGACGACCGAAGACGGGCCGTCGAGTCGGCCTTCGGCGAGAACGGCTTCGAGGCCGTCCGTGACGCCCTCGCGGCCGCGGGGGCCGCCGACACGCCCGCCGAGGCCCTCGACGCGCTGACCGACCTCGCCGGGGTCGACGTGGTCGTGGCCTCGGCGCTGCTCATGTTCCTCGACCCGGCGGCCTATCTCGTCGGCGGCGACCGGGAGTGGACCGTCCTCCACGAGGCCGGCGAGCTGGACGGGCCGTTCCCCGAGCCCGTGACGGCGGCGGACTACCGGCGCTACCTCGAAACCGCCCGGGCGGTCGCCGACCGCCTCGACTGTCCGCTGTGGACGCTCTATCGCGCGCTCTGGCGGCTCTGGGTCGACCGGCACGGGTGAGCGACGACTCGACCGCCGACGGCGCGTCCGCTGATCGCCCGTCCGTCGAGCCCTCGAACCGCGTCACGTGCGGCGCGGGGAAGCCCACCGTGGTCTCCGTCCCGGGTTCGAGGGCCGCGCTCGCGTCGGCGTCGACCGTCGAGCCGTCCCGGGCCAGCGTGAGACGGTGGCCGACGTCGCTTCGAGGGGAAGGGCAGGCCTTTGGTCCCGGGAGCCCGACCCGCCCCCATGAAGGACCGCGGGGCTGACGCCGCCGAGGCGGGCTTCGAGGTCCGGCTGGGCCGCGGGGAGACCAGCTTCGACGCCCGCGACGCGGCGCTGCTGCGGGCCATCGACGAGCACGGCTCGCTCAACCGGGCGGCCGAGGCGCTCGGCCGGTCGTTCGCCCACGCCCAGCGCCGGATCGTCGCGCTGGAGGACGCCTTCGGTCGGCTCGTCGAGCGCCACCGGGGCGGGTCCGGCGGCGGCGGCAGCGAGCTCACCGACGCCGCCCGCGACCTCCTCGCGCGGTTCGACCGCCTGCGGGCCGAGTTCTCCGGCGTCGCCGGCGTGCCCCAGACGGTCCTCCCGGGCCGCGTGGTGGCCCGCCACGGCGAGCTCGCCGAGGTCGAGACCGACGCCGGCGTGGTACGGGCGCTCGCGCCGCCGGGGGCCGACCGCGTCGAGGTCACCCTCCGGGCGGACGCGGTCACGCTCATCGCCCCCGAGGAGGTGCCGGAGGACGCCGGCACGAGCGCCCGGAACCGGTTCCCGGGCGAGGTTACGGCCGTCGAGGCCGGCGAGACCGTGGCCCTGGTCGAGCTCGCCGTCGACGGCGGGGTCCGGCTGGCCGCCCTCGTCACGCTGGCCAGCGTCGAGCGACTGGGGCTCGAACCGGGGACCCCCGCGGTGGCCACCTTCAAGGCGACCGCGACCCGCGCCATCCCGGTCGGGTGAGGCGACCCCCGGGCGCTCGCTCGGCCTCACGCGGCCCCTGGTACCCGCCCCGTGCCCTACTCACGCTCCGGTCACGCCGCCACGTCGGCGGTCGTCCCGCCGGCCACCTCGACCAGCCGGTCCGGCGCCATCGGGAACACGGCCTCGGGGGTGCCCGCGGCCGCCCAGACCTCGTCGTGGGCGAGCAGGGTCTCGTCCACGAGCACCTCGAGCTCGCGCTCGTGGCAGCACGGGGGGACGCCGCCGATGGCCCAGCCCGTGGCCCCGCGGACCTCGTCGGGGTCGGCCATCCGGACGCCGTCCACCCCGAGTTCGTCGGCGAGCTTGCCCTCGTCGACCCGGTTCGCCCCGCTGGTGACGACGACGACCGGCCGACCGTCCGACGCCACGAAGACGAGGCTGCTGGCGATCTGGGCGACGTCGCAGCCGATGGCCGCGGCCGCGTCGGCCGCCGTCTTGGTCCCCGCCGGGAACTCGTGGACCTCGACGTCGAGGCCGTACCGGTCGCGGGCCGCCTCGGCGAACGCCCGGGCGCGGGGGTGCACGGCAGTCACACCCGCTCCGGCAGCCAGCCGCCGCTGACCTCGAGGTTAGCCCCGGAGACGTACGCGGCGGCGTCGCTCGCGAAGTAGCGCACGGCGGCGACGAGGTCCGCGTGGCTCGCCGGCCGGCCGCGGGGTAGCTCGTCGGGGAAGGCGTCGGAGCTCTCGACGACGTACGGCGAGACGGCGTTGACTGTGACCCCGTCGTCCTGCGTGTCGGCGGCGAGCATCCGGGTGAACATCAACACGCCGGCCTTGGCCACGAAGTACGGGAAGTTCTTCGGACTCACGAGCGCCCGGTCGGCGCCCGCGTAGCCGACGTTGACGATGCGGCCCCAGCCGGCGTCCCGCATGGCCCCCAGCGCCCGCTTCGAGCAGAGCATCGTTCCGGTGAGGTTGGTCGCCAGCACCCGGTTCCAGGTCTCGAGGTCGAGGTCGGCCCAGTGGCGCGGCGCGAAGTCGCCCACGTTGTTGACGAGCACGTCGACCGGGCCGACGTCGGCCTCGGCCGCCTCGAACAGGGCGTCGACCGAGTCGGGGGCCGTCACGTCGCCCTGGACCGTCGTCGACGCCGGGGCTCCGACGTCGAGCGCGGCCGCCGCCGTCTCGCCGGCCGGCCCCTCGCTCGTGTGGTAGTGCACGGCCACCGACGCGCCGGCCTCAGCGAGCCCGAGGAGGACGGCCCGGCCGAGGCCAGTGGCGCTGCCGGTGACCAGCGCGGTCCGACCGGTCAGGTCGAGGCCCGCGGCGGGGTCGGAAGGCGTCATCGCCGGGGACAGGACGGCCGGGCACAAGACTGCCTCGGTGGCCGGATTTAATGGCCCCCGCCGCGTCGGGCGACCCATGGCCATCACGACCGTCCTGCTGGCGGTGGGGTCGCGTGACGACGAGCGGGCCGGCCCGCTCGTCGAGGCGGCCGTCGAGCTCGTGGAACCCACGGACGGTTCGGTCGTCCTCGCCCACGTCTTCGACGAGGACGAGTTCACCGAGCTGCGGTCCCTGCTGGCGGATAGCGGCGACGGGCCGGTCGACACGGCCGCCGGGCGGCTCGAGCTGGGGCCGGGCGCCGACCGCGGGGCCGACCTGGGACCCGACGAGGTGGCCAACCGCCTCGTCGCCGTCCGCGAGCTCGCCGAGGGGCTGGCGGCGGCCGGCGTCGACGGGTCGGTCCGCGGGCTCGTCGACCGCGACCCGGCCGACGGCATCGTCGAGCTGGCGGCGTCGGTCGGGGCCGACCGCATCGTCGTGGGCGGCCGGCGTCGGTCGCCCGCCGGCAAGGCCGTCTTCGGCAGCGTCGCCCAGGCGGTCATGCTGCGCGCCCCCTGCCCGGTCGAGTTCGTCCGGACCGACTGACCCGGCGACCCGGTCCGACCTGGCCACCGGATCGACCGAGTCACCGGATCGACCTGGTGACGGGCCCTCCCCACGCCTCCGGAACCGCTGGTCGACCACCGGGCGGACCGGCATCAACCTATTTGCGGTCACCCGCCGTCCCGAATCCATGGACGCGACCGTGGACCACCGGCCGTCGTTCGCGCTGCTCACCGTCGACCTCGAGCGGGACGAGGCCATCCAGGCCGAGGCCGGCGCGATGGTGAGCCACGACGCCGGCATCGACGTCGAGACGGCGGCCACCGGCGGGCTGCTCGGCTCCCTGAAGCGCTCGGTCCTCGGCGCCGAGTCGTTCTTCATGAACACGTTCCGGGCGACCGAACCCGGTGCGGTGTCCTTCGCCCCGCCGCTGCCCGGCGACATCGTCGGGCACGAGCTCCAGGACGAGACCCTCTACGTCCAGTCCGGCTCGTACCTGGCGGCGACCCCAGCGGTCGAGGTGGACACGTCGTTCGGCGGGGCGCGGACCTTCTTCGGCAGCGAGGGGCTGTTCCTGCTGGCGCTCGAGGGGTCCGGGCCCGCGTTCCTGGCCTCCTACGGCGCCATCCACGAGCGCGAGCTCGACGCCGGCGAGCGGTTCGTGGTCGACACCGGCCACATCGTCGCGTTCGAGGAGACGGCGACGTTCGACGTGCGCCGCGTCGGCGGCCTGAAGTCGACCCTGTTCAGCGGCGAGGGCCTGGTCTGCGAGTTCGAGGGGCCGGGCCGGGTCTGGCTCCAGTCGCGCAGCCAGGACTCGTTCCTGGCCTGGCTCATCCCACAGCTCCCGAACCGGTCGGGGAACTGAGGCCCCGTTGGACGAGTGACGATGCCGAACCTCGCCGGCGTGGACCTCGGCGCGACGAACCTCCGGGTCGCGGTGGCCGACGGCACGGGCGCGATGCGGGCGGTCGAGCGACGGCGGACGCCGACGGGCGGGGCCGCGGCCGTCCTCGACGCCGTCGTCGACGCCCTCGAACGCGCAGCCGACGGAACGGGCGTCGACGTCGCGGCCCTCGACGCCGTCGGCGTCGGGACGGTCGGCCCGCTCGACCGGGCGGCCGGGACGGTCGTCGACCCGCCGAACCTGCCGGCGGTCGACGCGCTCCCGCTCGGGCCGGCCCTCGTCGAGCGGGTCGGGCACGACCGGGTGGTCGTCGAGAACGACGCGGTCGCCGGGCTGGTCGGCGAGCGGGCCGCGTCGCCGGCCCCGCCGGCGAACCTCGTCTACCTCACGCTCTCGACCGGCATCGGGGCCGGCGTGGCCGTCGACGGCCATATCCTCCGGGGCCGCCGGGGCAACGCGGCCGAGGTCGGCCACCTCGTGGTCGACCCCCGGGGCCGGCGGACCTGCGGCTGCGGGAAGCCGGGCCACTGGGAGGCCTACTGCGCCGGCGCGGCCATCCCGGGGTTCACCCGGGACGTGGCCGAGTCGACGGGTCTCGAGACCGAGCTGGCCCTCGACGACTCGGCGCTGTCGGCTGCCGACGTCCTGGGGGCGGCCGGCGGGGACCCGCTGGCCGACGCCGCCGTCGCGTGCGTCGTCCGGTACAACGCCATCGGCGTCGCCGACCTCGTCCACGCGTTCGCGCCCGACCGCCTCGTGGTCGGCGGGGCGGTGGCCCTCGGGAACCCCGACCGACTCGTCGCCCCGCTCCGGGCGGCCGCCGCCGACCACACGATGCTCGCCGTCCCCGAGATCCGGCGGCCGGTCCACGGCCACGACGCGGTCCTCCAGGGGGCGCTGGCCCTGGCAGCCGAGGCGGCCGGGGTTCGCTGACCACCACTGCCCGGACAGAGGCACGGAGGCGACCGGAATAGGATAGCCTGATAGATGGCCCCGACGAAGAACCCACATGGCCGACCGTCGGGACCCGGTGCAGGCGGCCGACGATGGTTCGATCGACCTCTACGACGTCGCCACCTGGGAGCCCCGGTCGCGGCTCGACCGCTTCGCCGGGCGGGTCTACCGCTTCCTGCTCTCCGGGACGCGGGCCATCGTCGTCCTCCTCGCGTTCGTCATCCTCGTCGGCCAGTTCGCGCTCATCGGCGCGGCGACGGTGGAGAACCCCGTCCTGGGCATCTTCATCTTCCTCTCCATCGTGCCGGCCGCCGTCATCGCCGCCTACGTCTGGCGCGCCGACGTAGCCCGTCGCGCGCCCCTCAGCCTCCTCGTCGGGACCTACCTCCTGGGCATCCTGCTGGCGGGTCTCGCCGCCGCCTTCGACACGGCGGTCGCGCCGGTCGTGATGGCCATCCCCCTCATCGGCCCCCTCGTCCTCTTCTACCTCCTGGTCGGTCCGGTCGAGGAGACGGTCAAGTGGCTCGCCGTCCGGCTCTACGCCTACCGCCACGACGCCTTCGGGGCGGTCGTCGACGGCGCG
>Ga0102944_1001661_pt1 | contig 14346 bp, 15 predicted proteins | sample SalPonD_shore_MG_FD_78172 | JGI IMG/M metagenome (GOLD analysis project Ga0102944, IMG submission 78172) | Salt pond soil microbial communities from South San Francisco under conditions of wetland restoration - Salt Pond MetaG... | ecosystem: Environmental > Aquatic > Marine > Intertidal zone >...
ATGACATACTCATTTGGAATTATTGGTGGGACAGGTAAACAGGGATCTGCACTAGCAACTCGATTACTACGACATAATTATCCGGTTCGGATTGGAAGTCGCTCCGAAACAAGAGGACAGAAGAAGGCGGATGAATTGAATGAGTCATTTTCCACTTCCTTGGCAACAGGTGGTGATAATGCCTTTGCAGTCAAGGCAGATGTCATCGTTCTGGCATTACCCTTCGATCAGGTTGATGAACTGTTACTACCTCTGAAAACTGATTTGGCAGGCAAGATTATTGTTGATATGACGGTTAATTTGACCTTTGGCAAATATATCAAGACCAATCTGTATGAGGACAAGAGTTCTTATGAGAATATTCGAGACATGTTCCCAGATTCAGAGGTTGTAGCATGTTTGAAAACCATTTCTAATGTACTATTGGGTCGTGAGGAACAGTTAGATCAGACTGATTTCCAGATGACCACATCCGATGAGGCATTCGAATTGACTGCTTCTCTAGTTAAGCAATTCGGATTACAACCGGTGCGAGTTCGGGGCAAAACTCATGCTCATACCATTGAGAGAATGGTTGCTCTATCCATCCAACTCAATAAAGAATACCAAGGATCACATGTTGGTTTCAAATTGACTAATCTTAATATGTAATATTTCTCATAGAATCGACCTATAACTTAACTTTAAATCGATCAGGTTAAAAGGTAAATGACGGTAATAATACCGTGGACGAAACTTCGCGCCGTATTCTAATAATCGATGATGAAAAAATGATCCGAGATGTTGTCGTAAGAATCATGGATATGAAAGGTCATACTGCGGTTGAATCTGAATCAGGTGATGATGCAATCGAGTTATTAAAAGAGGATCATGATTTTGACTATGCTATCCTTGATTTGAGTATGCCCGGTGAAATATCTGGACCACAAACCTTTGATCTTCTTCTGGAAAATTATCCGGATATCAAAGTAATCATATCTACAGGTTATATCGATCAAGATGATAGTAAGGCATATACAGAGAGAGGTGCGTATGCTATCCTCGAGAAACCATACAAAATTGACGATATCCTATCACTTATTCAATAATTTCCAATTCTCCGGTAATATTGTACTCAATCTGATGATCTCCTAAGAATTGACCTTTCACCTGAAAGGCATGAACTTCGATTTGTGTTTTGTATTGATTGAAAAGGGTTGAGAATTGAGGATCTATTGTATTACAGGGTCGAAACGCTGTTGCATCCTGGTAAACCAAAAAGATTAGCATGACGTTCATGTCCTGTTGCTGTAGTTCCACAAGATGTGTTAGATGATCTTGAGCACGTTTAGATACGGCATCGGGGAAACAGGCTAGATGATTGACGACTCGTGTGGTTGATTTTACCTTTACGATAATCTCTGTGTGCTGCGTGGTAAAGATAAAATCAAACCGGTGATTATCAAGGGTCGGTTCTGCACGTATTATCTGCCAGTTAGAAAATCGTTCCAGCGAATTGGCTCTAATCTCCGCTTCTAAGAGTGGCCGATACATCATCGTATCAAGATTAATCACGGTTGAATCTTGTTCTACTATCCCAATAATCGTTCCGTCAGTTTTCCGATTTGAATTGGGTGGAGCTGGAATGTAAATCAATCTGGTCTGATTTTCTTGCAGGAGAAATTCCATCCGACCTGGATTGGGAAGATGACACCTAATTCTCTTAGCATCATCAACTAACCATGCAACAAATCGATTATCCCTTTTGAGGAATATTCCAATCCTGTAGTTATCCTCTCGAATATAGGTCATACAATCCCCATGAGATACTTCCAGTTCCTGATGGTTACTGGAAAAAGTCGACCAACTTTGCTTTTGTATTCGTCATATGTCTCGAATGCTGCTGATAATTTTTGTTCCTCTGGTACAGTCCCAAGGACAAAGTATCCACCTGCTCCAAGTAACCAGCTCACTGTGGTAGTACTCCAATGCATAATGGCCAAACTGATGAATATTAGGATGATTCCAGTATACACCGGATGACGACTTATTCGATACGGTCCATTCGTCCGTAATGTATCGGATTCCTTCTCTAATCCCAGAAAACTGGATAGATTCCAATTCATCAACCCCCAGCCACTGATGATTGCACCGATTAGAAAAATTCCGATTGAGATCACCAATCTCAGATCAAATTGGTACTCAATCAGGAGTAGATCTGACAGTGAAGGTACCAGAATCAAGACGAATAGAAAACAGATAGTGACAATGATATTGTAGATAATCCGGTATATTCGACTATCAATTGACATCATTGATTTAACCGTAGTACTAGCAAGCACAGAATGAATTATGCCAAATATTGTCCAGACAATAAGTGATTGAAGTATAATTTGTGTATCTAGCAAATGTATCAATTCTCAACAACGGTATGAATCCAACCGTGTTGATCTTCTTTCTCACCATATTGAATACCAGTGAGCTCATCGTAGAGCATTTGGGTGATTTCACCAATCTTTCCATCATTGAGTTTGAGTACTTGATCAGTGTATTTAATCTCCCCAACTGGTGCAACTGATGCTGCAGTTCCCATGCCGAAGATCTCGGTTAAATTACCTGATTTAATTGATTCAATTATGGTATTTATAGGAAGTGCTTCCTGTCGTAAGGTAATACCAAGGTCCTCACACAATTGGATAATTGATTTCCGTGTAATTCCAGGAAGGATACTTCCAGTTAATGGTGGGGTATAGACAGTATCATCTAAGACAAATGCGATATTCATCGCACCCACTTCTTCTACATATCGACGTTCTTTTGCATCTAACCAAAGAACTTGGGAGTAACCCTCTTCTCGAGCCTTCTTTCCAGCTATCAGGGATCCTCCATAATTGCCTCCTGCTTTGGCAGACCCAGTGCCACCTTTAGCAGCTCGGGTATAATGATCTTCAACGAGAATCTTGGTAGGGCTGAAACCTTCCTTGAAGTATGGGCCTGATGGACTCAATATTACATAATAGTAATAGCTACTACTGGGATGGACCCCAAGTGCTGGTTCAGTTGCAATCATGGTTGGCCGTATATAGAGAGCAGTTCCTCGTTTCTTGGGTACCCAATCCTGTTCCATTTCAACGAGTCGGTCAAGTGAAGATAGGAAGTATTCCTCTGAAACCGAAGGGATTACCATTCTATCTGCAGATTTGATCATCCGTTTTGCATTCTGATCTGGTCTGAAAATAACTATGTTACCATTTACCTGACGAAATGCTTTCAATCCTTCAAATATTTCCTGACCATAGTGAAATACTGCAGTTGCCGGACTCAGAGAAAAATTCTCAAAAGGTTTGATCGTTCCCTTGTTCCACTGCCCATCGTGATATTCGCGGAGGAGCATCCGATCGGTGAATACATTACCAAAGGTCAATTCATCATCTTTTGGCTTTGGCTTGAATTCCTTGGGTTCAACAATTTCAAGATCAATATCAACTGCGGGTTGAATTGCCATGGTTGATATATCCATGGCGCTAACAAAAAGGTTTACTTCGATTTCCCTTCATCTAGAGTGCTTTTATTTGAAAATTATACATTAGGATAGCTCCTTTCTCGATGAAGTTGGATTGTTTGGTCCTTGCTGAGATAATTTTTTCATCTTACCGTTCAACCAGGTTATTTTCTGTTTCCTTCTCATCCAATGGATCTAGGAGCTACACTGTGATTGCTCTGGTAGGAATGTCTTGGAAATTATCCGGTGTGTGTTGCAAAAATCCTTGTTAGTAGCCTTGAAAAGAGGTTCCTTCTTTGATGTGGATATTATCAACTAAACTCTCAAATATTTGATCCACATTTAATCCCGTCTTAGCTGAACTCTCAATATAGGGAATCTCCATATCTGCCCATGCAGATAACTGATCAGCGTACTCCTCAGCCTTCTTGGCCTCAACACATTCCATACTGGATCCTCTGAGATCTGCTTTATTTCCCACAAGTACCATGGGAATTGGATCATCTGTATTCAATGCTTCCATCATCTCTTGGATCCAATTTGGAATATTGAAATAAGTCTGATCTCGTGAAAGATCAAAGATCAGAATTGCTCCTTTGGTTCCTCGATAATACCCTTCTCGAACGACTTGGAATCGTTGCTGTCCAGCTAGATCCCAAATCTGAGCGATTTCAGATCCTTCTGGATTTAATCTCTTGGTAGCAAAGTCCGCTCCGATCGTCGCCAAATAGGAACTTTCGAACCCCTCTCCCAAATATCGTCTTCTGACAGAAGTTTTACCAACTCCACCATCACCTAACAAGACTAACTTCCTGACGATCCGCTTTGGACTAAAAGACGAGTGTATAGAAATCCCTCAACAGTATGCTACCCTACTATTGATTTAAATGGTTTGAATTGATTGTACCTGATAGAGTAATATTGATCTTAGTCATCAAGTTGATGACCACACGCCTCACAGTAGCCGAGACTGGGTATGAGGTTGGCTTGACATGCAGGACATTTTTCATAATCATCTTGTACTTTATCATACGCCGAATGTTGCTCTTCAATAGTTGGATTGCTGTTTTGGGGTACCTTTTGGCTGGGTCGGCTATCGGTATCATAGAAATCTTCCTCACCAAAAATCTTGTTACCAATTGTTTTTCGGATTGAGACCCGATAAATCAGATAGATATTTACCAGAATCAGGAATATCACAGCCCAAGCAAAATAGTTAGATAAGTATATATTGATGAGGTAATACGTTGCTACAAGCATGGATACGATGATCAGTGCTTTAATCAGTAATTTCCAATTGAAATTGAGATCAGATCCCATTCCTGCTGGTTCCATAGTTCATAACATGAGTTTCCCTACTTAAATTAAAAGGAAGATGAAAATCTTTGTTGATAAATCTAAGAGAAGTATTTTGAACTACCATTCTAAGAATCGATACATGATTGAATCGGATGAGTTGATTGGATCGTTGATCAAGTTACAAAAGTCTAAAATAACAACATTTGAGGATTATCAGGTATTAATCGGGTTCTCCGGATTTGGTAATGTAGGTTTTCTTGCACTGACTCATCTGGTTGAATCACTTGATCTAGAATCCATCGCTTTTTGGGGAAATTCCAGTTGGTATCACCGTGGTAATTTGGAATCTCTGTTGACGGTATACAAACATGAACCATCAAAAACCATAATTGTTATTACCCGACTACCAATTCATGTTTCAACTGTTCCCCAAAGATTTTGGGACCAATTAGCACAGGATCTATTGTTATGGAATGCTAGGAAATACATAATTGTTGGTGGACTACGTGAGAGTACCAGGTCAGCAACTTCGTCTGCATGGGCTGCATTTGCTCCATCTCCCGAATGGACCCGAAAATTTGGTGATGAACGCTCTTTTGGCGATAATTTGGCAATGATCGGCCCGTTATCATCCTTCTTGGTCAAAGGTACTGCGTTAGATCTTCCAATACTTGGATTGCTTGCCTACTGTAATTTTGAAGAAGATCCTGAAGCTGCCCTATTTGCGACTAAAGAAATAGTGAAACTTTGTGGAATCAAATTGCCTGAGCCAACTACATTGAAACGATTCAATTATTCATTTATCCCTGGTGGTCAAATTGGTTCAGAATTTGCAACTGATGACGGTTCATCTGATGATCTGGATGATGATGATGATATTCCCGGATATGATCTCTCAGATTTAATCTAATCCTCTAATGATTTGGCAAATTACGATAAATATCAATATCAACTTCCATCTTGTCATATAATCGTAAAGAGACTTAAATCTTATCAGCATCGTAGTAAATTATAGCCATGAAACGGCATTATATTGGAGTTTTTGGTATGATGGGTAGTGGTAAGAGTGTCCTCATCAACGAATTCATCCATGAAAGAGATCATGCTGAGATTTCTAAATTTATCCCACCACCTGTGGAGGCTAAGTTTCGAGGTATGGATTTTGAATTTGTCGATCAGATCTTTGCTGTGGAACGTGACGGTATTCTCTATAATTTCTTCGAGTTAGATGCGCCAACTATTAATAAATGGACCCAATTTATCGAGATCACTGATGCAATTATTATTGCCTATAACTATACCAAAGATGATTATTTCGAATCACCACTCAAATTTATTGCCAACATAAAGTCATACACTACTCCTGAGGTTCCAATCTATATCGTAGTCAATAATTGTGATGATATAGACGCAGCTACCAATAGATTAGAAGAAGTATTTGACCTGTCGAATCAATTGCGAGGTTATCAAGTTGATATACGTGTAATCCCCACTGCTGAAATTGAATATACGAAAGAGCATGGACGACGAGTAATGGTAGAGATTTCTCGCTTAGACGAACTCTACGAATCTGTAATTGACAAATTAAACCAAAAATAGGATTTTTGAAATAATACCATATCCCCACTGATTTACTCGGTCAAATGATAACAAAGATATTTTAAAAGAGGGAATTGAATTAAAGTTATCCTAAAGATAATCAAGAGGTAAAATACGGTGTCTCTTGATATCAAGGATAATTCGAGCTGGGGCCAAATTATGGCAAATATAACTATCATTTATATTGGAGTATATGAAAGTCCAATAATTCCTTCTATGTTAGAATTAAATGATGTTGAACTGGATATAATTTGTAATAATATCCTTGATTTTGAGTTACCCCCCAAGGTGGAAAATGCCGCTCCAATTTGGCATCGACATGAATTACGTAATACACTTGGACAAATCGGTCCAAAAAAATTTGAAATCTCATCTTCTCTCAAGAATCTCCTCAAAGAAAATGATCGAATGGAACTTGATGAACAATATCTTGGTGTAACATCTCATATATCCCAGATTGAACAAAACAGTAAAGATCTATTTGTTGCCTATAATTTACTGCAGGAACAGACAGATCTCGAACATATCAATCTTATCCCATTGGTGGAACAAAATAAACAGATAAACATTGTAATGAATAAGAAGATTGCTCCCCTACGATATTACCATCTCTCGGGAAAACTCTTTGACAAACCACTTCCTGAGAACATAGACAAGAAGAAGGTCAAAGAGAGAAATCCATTCATTGTCAATCGAGATGAAGTACTTGATATCAAGTTATCAGAACCAGCTCTGAAATCAATGCAGGAAAGTGATTTAGTATTTATCATTCCTACCGATAAGATATCACTTGGTGTCCTCGTCAGTGCAGAGGAGTTAGAAAAACAGATCACAAATATTCAAACTCCAATGGTGATGATTTGGCCATTCCAATCCAGTGAGACTAAACTCACTGAGGAGGAAGTACAACTGGCAGGAGCCATTGGGAATGGATTGACCTTGGATGATTTTGCCAAAGATCTATCCTATCTCACGGATTACGTCATCCTTCAGAAATCAGAGAAAGAAGCATTGAATAATTTACGAAAACATGGGTGTCATGTACTTCTCAGTGAATTCTATGAGGATGATATGTCCATTCATCCTAACTTGTTGAAAACGTTACTTGGAGTTGCTGATTTGAAGTCCCACCTCCCAGATAGTGCCGATGAAGAATTTACTTCTGAGAACAATGTCCCTTCAGTAGATGATGAAAATGCAATAGAAGAGACTGTTGAGGCTGAAACTGCCAAGGAATTAGAAACTTTGCCTGAAGAGGGACCTAAAACAGGAAAACAGATTTCACAGCTGGTAGAATCTCCTGAGGAAGCAGGTAAAGAACGTGGGAAAGATCAGGAAGCTGATAATGCTGAAATTGAATCCTCAAATCTCGACTCTCTAATTGATGATCTCACAAAACGAGAGAATGAGATAGATGAGGAATCCAAACCATTGAAATCTAATTCTAATCCTTCAGCCAAGCAGAATGGTGACAAGAAGGAAATGACTGAGGTCAAAGAAGAGACGACTGATAAGGAGGTAGCAGAGGTGGAAGACGCGGAAATCGAAGAGAAATCAAGTGAATTCTCAGTACGAGAAGAGGAAGACTGGATTGATACTGCCAAACGTGCTATTGAACAAAGTTTTGAACATAATAATGAAGAAGCCTTAGATTGGCTGATTGAAGAGAGTGGTAATGATTCTGATCGTGAAATGCAGATCGCTGAATTTGCTATTTCTGCTTGGTTAGAATCCCGGTCTACTCCTGATCGAAAATCAGGTGCGGAAATCATCTCCATGATCTCACAGAACCATCGTGAAACCTATATTCAAATACTCCAACGTCATATGGTTCAGGCAGTCAAGGAGGTACAGGAGGATAGAAGAAGATTGATGATCCCCCTGCTGGCGATCATGTACACAGTTGATGTTAATTTCTCTGAAAGTCTTATCCGTGCTATTACCAAGGATCTGGCATCATTAAATGATGATGAGGAAATCTCAGTTGTGGAAATGGCAAAGTTATCAATCCTCCAATTAGTTATTCCCTCTAGACGATTAACTAGAATTACTATTCAGGAATTACTCAATATCCTGGAGTCTCGTCCAAATGCTGGTCCGGAGATCTGGAATATTTTAATTGCATTCGATGCTGGAAGTGTATCCCTTGAATTAGTGACGAATTTCTCAATTAGTAAGGCAGAGGAAATAATACGCCGATCTAATCTCCTCAGATTTACCGGTTCATATTATTCAACAATCACCAAAGTGATTCAAGCGTGGAAAGATGGTGATAAGGCAGCAATATCCGCTGCAACTGGCTCGATCCTGCCGGAAGAGACTCTGCGAAAATTTGAACGGCTGGAACTGGCGAGAAAGTTGGATAAATTAAAAATGGTTCAATTAACAACCTTGGCAGACTCTCTTGGTAAAGATACAGAGACTGTCGAGCGATTGATAACCGAATTAATTGTCAATGATGAACTAAAAGCAGAAATGAAGCTGATCGATGACAAGATGTATCTGGTATCGGCAACTGAAGAAAATAAAAACAATGGAAAATGATTTTCCTTATTCCACAGGATTATATACTTATCTACCGTAATATTTAGTGAAGAATGATTATAAAACACAAACTATTTGGTGTAGTCAGTCTACTCCTTATCGCAGTACTGATCAGTGCACCCACTAATGCTGCTGTCAGTGCAACGTGGACTGTGAGTGTCGGAGATTCTGCGGTTTACAAGAATGATAAAATTCTGTACTTTGATCCTGTAAACATGGAAAATCCCGTAAACTTTGCCTATGCCTTTTTGAATGACACCACACGTACTCATTATCTGGCAATCACCTCGAAGACCGGTACTGCATTGAATTACACTCTAGGGCTATTTAATGGATCTCAAATCCTGCCTGATCAACAAATAACAATCCAAGAGGTTAATGTACAGGGTGGCAGTCCGATCTATCTGCCAAATGGCTCATTACCACTGGTCTTACCCGTGTCGGTTGAGGGCCAAAGTAATTACCTTCTGCACCTATCTTCTGCCATAGGATCTGCAACCTTGTTAATCCAGGGTTTGCTTTCCCAGTTGAATATTACCAATGTCAGAGGACTCACGATCAGTCCCCTCTACCGTTCCACTTTCTTTAATATCTCAGCTAGTGCAACTGTTGACAATTTGGCTAATATCTCTCAATTAATCTTACCCCAGTTGAATTTTACTGATCAGATTGGAGTAGGGCAAAATCAGACCATTCATTCGGTAAAATTGGATCTGTTGGCATCTTATAATAGTACAGATGGTATGCTTGCAGAACTTGGGCTGAATGCGGCTATCAATGCAACCGTACTTGACTCTTCTGCAAATAATCCCACATTTGTCAATACCACACAGACCCTGAATGTAACTATTCATCGAGATCGATTCATTTCACTGAGTGATCAGAACCTGACTGATGCTGCTCAAGCTGGAAATAGTTCATTCATGTTCTTGGGAGTCATCCCCGCTCTTCTAGTAATCTCAAGATATCGTAAACATTAACGATTAGACTCGATGGTCTCAATAATTAAATCAAGCTGATCATCACTCAACTGTTCACTCTGTAAGTTCTCATACAGGCTCTGATCAAATTGATCTGGAGAAATATGTTCAAACAGAGTTTCTAGTAGAAAACTATCTATTGTCGTTCCCAAATTCTCAATCAATACTTCAACAGACATCAGATTTGTTTCTGCAGTTTTGGATAAAATATCAAATCCGATATTTATGGTAGATTGCAGACTTCTTACAATTTCCAAGGTATGTTCATCAACCAACGTGTCAGAAGAGGTAAAAACAATAATTACCACAATATAACCACTATTACTCCGATCAAAGAAGAACCTTGAATTGGTCATCCCTATATCAGATAATAACCCATCAAGAGATGTTTTAACAAAGATCTCTATTGCTGAGAAAAACCCACCAAGCAGTGTAGAATCCATCTTATCGATTTCTCCTTGATAGTATCTAGCAAATAATGGGATACCTGACGGATCTAAAATATAAATCCCACCGATAGGTATTGTGAATTCTAAATCATCGCTGATATGAATCGACCCTATTTCATCTTCAACCAACACCGTTACTAAAATTTTTGGCAATAATTATCTTAAATAACTAGATTTGACAAATTAATGTAATTTGTAAAAGTACTTCTAAGATATTATTTTGGCTAAGATCACTCTCAACCTCCTTACTTCGTTTTAATTTTGAATAGAGATCGAAAATTACAATTTCCCAACCGATTGATAATTTTAAATTCTGATAAAATCATGAAAATCGCATTTATTACAGCTGTTCTATTCTTTATGTGATTGCATGTATTTCAATAAAATATCAAATTATGCGGATTTGCGAGGAATTTTATAAAATCGTCATTTGTGAAAATAAATGAAACCTGCAGCATTGATATTATTATCCTTTAGTTATTCAGGTGCGTATTTTGTTTATCGACTTTTCTCAAGGTTATCTCTAGATATCAGTCAATATCTGATCTCTCTATTTGTACTGTTACATCTCTCCTATCTTGTATATCTTCTTACAAAGCAACCAGCCAAGAATCCAATTAGTGATTCAAGTAAATTCTCCTTCTTAAACCATAAATTAAATGGTCTTAGCATTTCAATTTTTCTGACTAGTATTGGGTATTTTATGGTATATGCTGGATATATCCCGATTCTATTCAATATTATTCAATCTCATTTGTATGTTGTCATCCCAAATATTTTCATCATCTATTATTTTTTCAGCAAACAATATCTCGAATACAAACTTGATCTACTCTTCCAATTCCTGGTCCTGAGTATGCCTCTTATGTTCCTTGCATCTCGGATCTCGATCCCTATCTTCAATTTGTATCTGATCTATTTCTACCCTGGAGTACAAGTTGGGCTGATCGTCTATCAATATCGTCTTTTATCTATTCGTAATATCAAAACAGATCTGTCTTTCAATATGTGGTTATTCATCTTGTTGAACCTAGGGTTTTATCTCTACATGATGGAGTTGATGACCCGTATCTTGACATTCTGGAATGATGATAATCCCAATGCACCAACTATTGCCGTATACACCATTCTGTTCTCTGTCGGTGTCATGTCTGCAGTATTTTTCATTCAAAAACCTCTAGAGGTAGATAGGCTAAAACGAAGGGTAGGTTATTTGGTATATATTGATCTGTATCTTATTTTTGAAATTATGGTTGGAGCTGAAATAACTGGTGAATTTATTGAGGAGTTATTCTCCAAGTTATTAGGTCAATATGTTATCCTAGCAGATCTAATCTACTTTTCCTCGTTCATTACTTACATCGTTGGTACTATAATGGCATTGATCCACTACGATCTAGTTGATTTTCCAATTGAAAGAGACCGTGAGTTTCTCTATCCCACTAATGATCACCATGATTATCTAATGGAGGTAGCCCATCCTCAGCTTTTTATCAATACAACTGATTCCGAGACATCCTGACTCCAATATTCTGGATGACATTAAACCTACTAGCAGTCACAAACGTATTAATCTGTCTTGTCTCTTCGCGCAACATATTTTTATTGCCACACTCAGAGTAGTATAGCAGATGGAAAGTCTTCGATCACTTAAGAAATTGATTATTGGTGAAAGTAATTCATCAGATATTGATGATGGATTTATCTACTGGTGGGATGACGTTCAAACCCAGGATTATATTGAAGAGGAACAGATTACTTTATCAGAACTTCTGATGAATAATATTCTGACTATTATTCATTTTACACTCTTTCTACCTATTATCCCGTTGGTGATTTTATTAGCCGGTGATTATCCTATTGTCGCCAGTATTATGGCATTGCTCTCAATCACTGTAATCTCGACATCCTATCTGCTTATCAATTATCTCTATGTTATTCCGAATCGTACAATAGAGGAAAATATGGCTAAGATCAATAATGAAAAGAATTTATCGGGAACTGACTCTCTACTGTTTGGTAAGGAAGAATATGAGGTTCTAGCCTCATTTGATGCCTTTCGTAGTGATATGGTTGGGATTATTCAGTCCATTGAACAAAATGTCGATGCATTCAGTAAGGAGGTAAATTTAACCCAATCAATGTTCAATTCGGTTAATTCCAGCATTGATCAGATCAGCCTTAGCATTGATAATTCTATTGCCAGTCCTGCGGTATTTCAGGAGACGAAAGGCTATACCAATCAAGTTTCCAAAGGCATTGATGATCTAACAGAGAGTTTCGACAGTACACTTGATTCCATGACTGAGGTATCAAATATTCTGAAATCAATTGGAAAACAGACAACGATGTTGGCATTGAATGCAGGAATTGAGGCAGCCAAAGCAGGAAATCGTGGTCGTGGTTTTGAAATCGTTGCATCCAATCTCCGAAGATTGGCACAACATGCAACTGAATCAGCAAATAAAATCCAATCACGCAGTGACAATATTGAGAATCAAGCCAAAGAGGCATTAGAATATATTACCACCGGTATGATCGATCTCAATAGTTTGATCGACAAAAATCACGATACTATTTCTAGCCTCAATAATGATCTCTATACCAATGTCAATGACCTTAACCGTATCCGTTCTGAACATGGCAAATTATTCTCACTAATTGAAAATCAACAAGCTATCGTGGATAAGTATCGATACTAATGGAACTACAATCAATTAACTTGCATGAGCGAGATGTCCTTGTACTTTTGGTAATTCGTCTGCTTGTTGGTTTTTTTACCTGGTTTCATGCCAGAACAAGCTACGTCTATACTATTTCAATTGAGATCCATCGCAATAGCCTCGGGTCTACCTCATTAGCCGTGGCAGTGGTATTGATGGTGTTGAAATTATTGGCGGCATATTTGCTTGATTCAATTGTCACAATCACCTCTGAGGAGGAATCCGTTATGATTAGTCAGGCTTCTTTACGACGTATTTTTGTTGGTAATCTGTTTCTGTTGGGTGCAGAGGTAATGATGGCAATAATATTAGTACTTGAACTGGATCAACCTACCTCTCTTAATTTTATTCGTGCAATTATCACCACAGCAAGTCTCTTTGCGTTGTTATCTAACCGGAGTGATTTTCTGATTTTCTGGATAATGGTTGTACTCTATCTGATTGGGATGATTATTATAATCTATCCTCGATCAGCTGATTCCAGCCAACGCAAACCCGAAACCACATCCCTATTGCTTTTCTTTCGGAGTCTGCTCCTACCCATATAAGTTGGGATTTATGAACACTGATCAGAATGTGATCCACATAATATGTGGGTAGTTCGAGTCTATATATTGGCCAAATAAAGCTATTAGATTGTGTCAGATTCATTCAAACAGATGTTCGAAGTTTTCAAAAAATTAGGTGATGTCTCCGATGAAAAGCCCACATTCCGCAATGGTAAATCCAGCAAGTTTGAGGGAAAGATATCCTCTGAGATGGGTTCTAAAAAGGTCAATCTTGGTATCCTCCACTATAATTGGAAAAGAAGTATTGGTGTTGATAAGATAAACCAGGCCATACAACACACTGAAAAGGCCGGACTTGATGGTGCGGTCATGGTGGGGACAAAATTTTCCCGCTCCGCAATCGAACAAGCCTATCGGATTAATGAGTCCACTGATAAACGCATTCTACTTATGGAAACTGATGAGATACAGGCTGCATATGATGTTATGAACGGTTATTGAAGATAATATTCGACCCTGCTGTTTGAATAATTAGTGTATGGTAATATCAGCAAATTGACCTGAGACGTGAGGATTTCGTGTTATTAGTACTAAACTATGATGGCTTTAGAACCCATTTTATGAGGATATTCTTAAGGTAGTGAGTTAAAATCCGGTATTTACAGTTAGAAAGTTATCTGAAAGGAGAAAGATTTTTATTCTAAATGTAATCTAATATCTCAGTCTAATATTTATATTAGACCCATAAGGTGGAAATTATGG
>Ga0102944_1001662_pt1 | contig 14344 bp, 11 predicted proteins | sample SalPonD_shore_MG_FD_78172 | JGI IMG/M metagenome (GOLD analysis project Ga0102944, IMG submission 78172) | Salt pond soil microbial communities from South San Francisco under conditions of wetland restoration - Salt Pond MetaG... | ecosystem: Environmental > Aquatic > Marine > Intertidal zone >...
GGCCTTTCTGGTCGATGCCGTGCAGGTGTTGGGTAAGGCGGATGTGAACATACGCGAGTGGCATGCCGATTTTGTATCGCTTTCGGGCCACAAGATCGGCGGTCCTAAAGGGGTGGGTGCGCTTCTGGTCCGGCGAGGCGTGAGCCTGTCCGAAATGCTCTCCGGTGGCGGGCAGGAGCGTAAACGCCGTTCGGGGACCGAGAACGTACCGGGGATTGCCGGCTTTGCTGCCGCGCTCGGGGCCAATGATTTCTCGACTGCGCGGCCGATTCGGGACGGTTTCGAGGATGCGCTCAAGCAGCGCCTGCCGAAAGTCCGTATCTTCTCCGAGGAGGTCGAGCGCGTGCCGAACACCTCCATGTTCTGCATGCCCGGTCTCGATGGTGAAACGCTGCTGATGCAGCTCGACCTGGCTGGTTTTGCGGTGGCGTCGGGTTCCGCCTGTTCGTCAGGGAAACGCGATCCGTCGCATGTACTGTTAGCCATGGGGTGTTCCCATGGCGAGGCGCGCAGCAGTGTGCGCGTCAGTTTCGGGCCGGAGAATCGGCCTGAAGATGCCAGTGCGCTGGTGGATGAGCTGGTGCGAATCCGCGAGCGCCTGATGACCATGGCGGGGGTGGCTTGAATATGCAACATCAGGAAGCAGACATTACGCTGACAGCGTCCGCACGGAATCGCATACGCGAATGCGCGCATCAGGACGGCCGTACAGGTATTCGGATCGCCGTGCGCGAGGCCGGATGCTCCGGTCTGGAGTATGTGGTCGATTATGCCGACGGCCCCGACGACGGCGATTACATCAAGCGGGTTGACGATGTCGCCGTGTATGTCGATGCCGAATCCTACCGGCGGGCCTTGGCCGGCCTGACGATCGACTATCAGCAGGATGCTCTCTCTTCGGGCTTTGTGTTCAACAACCCGAACAAGAAGGGTGAATGCGGTTGCGGGGCCTCGTTTACCGTATAGTCTCTCCCTCCGAAGTGATCGGTAAGAGATGACGAGGAGGGCTTCATGACACATATGCTTTTATCCATATCCGGTCACGACAGGCCGGGGATCGTGCGTGACGTGGCGGAAGCACTGCTGCATCTTCATGCCAATATCGAGGATTCGTCGATGGCTGCCCTGCGGGGGCGTTTTGCCATGATGCTGGTGGTTGCCCTGCCGGAGGGGGGTAACATAGGGGAACTCAAGGCAGCGCTGGCCGATCTGGAACAGCGTACCGGGCTTACCGTCCAGTCGCAGCCGATGACGGATGAAGAGGCCGGGATCGTGCCGCCCGAGCCGGATCACGTGGTGACAGTCCACGGCGCTGACAAGCCGGGGATCGTGCATGCAGTAACCGACTGCCTGGCCGGGCTCTCCGTATCGATCGTCGATCTCTCCACGCGTATCGGCGATGATCGTGAGAAGGACGGTGTCTATATGATGGCGCTTGAGGTGGCTGCGGGTGATTCGGCCGATGGCATGCATCGCAAGCTGGCCGAAGTGGAGAAGCGGCTCGGGGTCGATATCGAGGTGCACGAACTGGAGACCGATATCCTCTGATGGCTGTCCGCCAGCACAGGTGTTGTGACGGACACGATCCATGCGCTCCATCCTGACCCTGCCCGATGCCGGGCTTCGTCAGACATCCCGGCGTGTCGACCGGTTTGATGGGGCGCTCGGGGAGCTGTGCGACGAATTGACGGCGACGATGCGAGCCGGCCCCGGTGGCGTCGGGATTGCGGCACCGCAGATCGGCGAGCCGCAGCGTGTGGTGATCGTGGATTGCAGTGTTTCTCGGCGCCCCTGCAAAAACCACGGATTGCTCCGGATGGTTAATCCCGAGATCGTCGAGACCTCGGTGCAGAAGACTCTGGGTCGCGAGGGGTGTCTTTCGGTACCGGAGTGGGTCGGCATGGTGTCGCGCTCCCGGGAGGTGCGTGTCCGTTTTCATGATGTCGCCGGCGTGGTGCGGGAGATCGCATGCAGCGGTTTCGAGGCGCGGGTGGTGCAGCACGAGGTGGATCATCTGGACGGCGTTCTCTTTATCGACCACATCGTGTCGATACAGGATCTTGTGCGGCGGATGCAGTAGGCCTTTCTAGGCCGCGTTCTGCTCCTGAAAGTGTGCCAGGTCCTCCTCATACATGCAGCGGCTGACCATGATGTTGGGCTGTACCCGCAGGTCGACGTCACGGGGGGTGATACCATTACCCTGTTTGTCCATGGTTAGATGCACCTTCGGGCGCAACGGTAGATGAGGGTGGACCATGACGACCTGGCCGATATCGCCCGTATTGAGCTGCACATAGGTGCCGACCGGGTAGAGGGAGATAACCTCGATCAGGGCTTTCAGGATGGTCGGGTCGAACTCCTCCTTGTGGTTGCCGATCAGGTCCCGGATGGCGTCGCGGGGCAGGAGCCGTTTTCGATAGCTGCGCAGGTGGATCAGCGCCTCGAACATCGATAGCAGCCCGATGATACGTGCCATCCGGTTGATGTTGTTGCCGGACAGTTTTTTGGGGCCGGTGCCGTTGAAACGTTCCGGTGCCTGCGCCGTGGCAGAGAGGATGCGGTCGTCCTCGATGCCGCAGCTGCGCAGGTAGGCGCTTCCCTTGTCAGGAGCTTGTTGAATCAGCTGGCGCTCCTTGTTGTTGAGTGCGGAGGGTTTGTGCCGAATCTCCACCGGCACCTGTGTCATGCCGATGTGGTGCAGGATGGCGGCCAGCATCAATGCATGCTGTTCGTCCTCGTTAAGGCGAAGGTGGATGCCCATCTTGATGGCGTAGAGCATCACCATGATGGCCTTCTGGACCAGATCACCAAGCTCTTCATCCAGGTCGCGGATATGTTTGATCCGGTTGGCAATCTCCAACTCCAGGATGTTGAGGTCCTCGGGGGAGTGGTTCAGTTTCTGGATCAGCTCGATCGTATGCTCGAACAGGGGGCGCATGGTGGCGGGGGCGCTGGTGGCGCTGGTCCGGAAGATGTCGAGGATCCGGTGGGCACAGGTGTCGATCCATGCGCCGTATGTTCCGGTAAGCGTTGCCCGGTGTTTTTCCGCCTCGGGGCTGGGACTGGGGGGGGCGGAAGGCGCTGTCGTGACCTTGGTCGGACGCTCGTTCGTATCGGGTTCTGTTGTCTCCTCTTCGTGGACCAGCCCTTCGATATCGTCAAGGGAGCCGGCCTTTTTATGGATATGGGAGCGCAAGAGGTCGATGTATTTAGGCATATTGGTAGTTCATTGGTTCCATGGGGTACTCTTCCAGCGTGTTGAGAACCAGAGATTTGTCCAGGCGGGATACACCCCGGCGCATGCCGGCCATCAGGCAGCGATCGGTCAGGTGGTTGATGCAACGAGGGATGCCGCCGGTATGCTCATGGATTTGCTCCACCGCCTGGCGCGTCAGGATGTGGTCCGTACTTCCGGCCGCCTGCAGCCGGTGCAGCATGTAGTGAGCTGTTTCCGGAAGTGACAGTGCACCCAGATGCATATGCAGCGCGATCCGCTGTTGAAATTGGGGGAGTTGCCGGATCTTGGCCTGCAGCTCCGGCTGGCCGACAAGGATCAGGGTCAGCAGAAAACGGCTGGACATCTGGAAGTTCAGCAGCAGGCGAAGCTCCTCCAGTGTTTCGATGGAGGGGATGCTCTGCGCTTCATCGATGCAGATCAGTGTGTCGCGCCCTGCCCGTGCATTGGCGATCAGGTGCTCCTGCAGGATCTGAAGCAGGTGGTTTCGGTTCTCCCCGGATGTCTCCAGGCCGAGCTGCCGGTTGACCTCGCGCAGCATCTCCAGCGGCGTCAGGCTGGGGTAATTGATCAGGGCGATGTCGAACCGCTCCTCGGGGAGGTCGAGCAGGGTGCGCTGGATTACGGTGGTTTTGCCGCTGCCGATCTCGCCGGTCAGCATGACGGCGCCCTTGCGGCGCTGGATGTTGATGGTTAGCTCTTCGAGAACCTTGTGGTGTTTGGCGGAATCGTAGAAGTAGGCCGGATCGGGGACGTTTTCAAACGGAAAATCGTTCAACTTCCAATACTCAAGATACATATCTCACGGCACCCCGCTCTGTTTAGACGCCAATTTCGTAAGACTATACCTTCCCTTTTTCCGAGGCAATGTCGGGGATTTGTAAATCATTGACGATACTGGGGAAAAGCCGGAGAATAGCATGCATGGAACGGTGGGTGCGGCGATATATTCGGTTGCTTTGTGCTGGCGTATGCATCGTCGTCCTCTCCTCCTGTCGCACCATCGTGCCGGAGCCCACGATGCCGGTCTCGGCATCGGATGCCCCGGTTCCCAAGTATAGCCTCCACAATATCGGTCCCCAGCGGGTGAACGCCTCCCGCGCGATTTTGCTGTCCGACGTCAATCAGGACGGTAATCTCGATCTCCTGGTCGGTGGGCGGGCGCCGCATCACCAGAGTTTCCGTATCGAATGGGGTGACGGACGCGGACGATGGAGTTTGGAAGGCGGGCCCATGACCGGTATGCAGCCTCGCACCTTTGCCGTATCGGATATGGATGCAAGCGGCATCAACGAAATCGTCATCGGTGGTGAGGGCGACACGAAGGGGCTTCAGATATGGGCCCTTGATACGAAGGCGCATCGTTGGACCCTTCAGTCCACGGCGGCGGAGGATGGCATTTACAATGCCGTTCGCTTTGCCGATGTGAACGAGGATGGCTGGCCTGATCTGGTCGCATTGCGTATGGACTCCGAACAGGATGGCGGCATCGATATCTACCTGAACGAAGGTAAGCGTCACTGGCATCATAAACGCGGGGGGCTGGGGCATTGGAGTCACGAGGTCGGGCCGATGGTGGAGGGGCGCTTTACAGGGCTTGCCGTTGCCGATGTGAACGGCGATGGCCATGCCGACATCATCGCGTCCAGGCGTTCCGGCATCGGCTCCTCACGGTTTCATGATGAGTGGCGCCAGGTGGGGGGCGTCCAGATCTGGTATGGCGATGGTCAGGGGCGCTGGGAACTGGAGGACCTTCCGGCGGATGGCGATGCCGAATCTGTAACCGTGACCGACCTGAACGGTGATGGGAAACTGGATATCGTTTCCGGCCTCTACCTGCACGGGATTACGGCGTGGTTGCGGCAGGATGGAGGCTGGAGCCGGGAGAAGGTGGTCGATAAGGGGACATGGGCCTCGGTTCGTGTCGGAGACCTGAACGACGACGGCCAGCGGGAATTGGTAGCCGCCTCGACGGATGGCCGCGGTATCGGTGTGTGGCGATATCAGCACGGCTTTTCGCGCCTGCGCGGTCTTGTGCCCGATTACGGTGTTTACTCACAGGTTGATCTGGGCGATGTGCTGAATTCGGGGCATCTGGACATTGCGGCACTGCGTGCCGATGGTGCGGTTGAGATATGGTCGAGCGGACGGGCTGCCAAGGAACCGCTCAGGCGTTTTGCCGGGGCGGAAACCGGCAAGCCGTTGAAGGCGCTGTTCGACACGGCATCGGCAACGCTGACGAAGCAGGCCGAGGGGCAGCTCGAGGAGTGGTTCAAGCAGTTGCCGGATGGCGGCAGGGGGCTGAGATTCCGCGTCGAGGGACATGCCGATATACGTCCCGTTCACAGCAAGGTGTTTCCTGATAATAAGGCGTTGTCACGGGCCCGGGCAGAGAGTGTGGCGGCATGGCTGGAGCAGCAGGGCGTACCGCCGCAACAACTGCAGATTGCCGCGCTGGGCGTGGAGAAGCCGTTGCCGCCGGGGATGGCGCCCGATGCGCTGCGCCAGAACCGGCGTGTGATCGTTCGCGCCTATGGCGTGAGGCAGGTGCGTTTGCCGGAGGTGGCGGCAGGACAGCCCAAGCGCGACCTCTTCCATGTGAAGCAGAATGACGTATTCAAGACCATCGACGGGGTGACCGAGTACCGGGTGGGACCGGGCGACGAACTCTCCCTGACATTGTGGGAGGGTGGGAAGCCCAATGAATACAAGGTGACGGTGCAGGTGGATGGCACGGTGTCCATTCCCTATTTCGATGCGCTTCAGGTGAATGGTAAGACGCCCACCGAAATCGACCATTATATGACCAAGAAGCTAGCCAAGTTTGTGCGCCACCCGCGTGTCGATGTCCAGGTGCTGCAGGCACGCAGCAAAACGGCGAGCATCTTTGGCGAGGTCAAGAATCTGGCCCGGCAGCCGACCGGACCGGGTACCTATTTCCTCCGCGGGAAAGAGACATTGGCCGAATTCCTGTCACGCGTGGGTGGGCCGACCCAGCACGCGGATCTGACCAAGGTGCAGATCGTACGCCATGGCGGCAAGGTTGTGCTCAATCTGGAGCGTGCGATCGAGGAGAACGACTGGACCGAGAATGCCATTATTGATGCGGGCGATACGATATTCGTGCCTTCCCTTTCACAATCCAAACACCGTGTTTATGTGCTGGGGGCGGTCAAGAAGCCCGGTATCGTCGATTACACCGGCGAGATCCGTTTTCTGGATGCGGTCTCCAAGAGCGCGGGATTCAAGGATTCCGCCTACCTGAAGGATATCCGCATCATACGGCAGGATCGGGACAGGCCGTTGATCGTGCCCGTCGCCTTCAACCGCTTTATGGAGCGGGGTGATCTGACCCAGAATCCGGAACTGCGGGACAAGGACGTGATCATCGTTCCCGATGAGCCAATCGAGAACTGGAACAAGATGCTGGCCAAGTTGATGCCGACTCTGAACGCGGTGTTCAGGGGCAGTTACACGATCAATGAGATCTACCGTGTGCGTGATCTGTTGCGTGGCACCGTCAATGGTTCCGGCGCGACCATCGCGGTACCGTAATCGTGGCTTCGTCCCAATCCACCGCTTCCGGCTACGAACTGAATCTGGAGGAGTACTGGCAGGTTCTTCGTCGCCGTCGCTGGGTCATCCTCTTCTGTGCCTTCTCTCTAGGGATTTTTAGCTGGCTTTTTAGCTGGATTAACCAGCCGCCGCCGCAGTATCGCTCGACCGCATCGGTGAAGATAGAGCGTTCGACCAGCATGACGGGGCTGATGATGCAGGAGCTCTCGTTCAGCAATATCGACGACATGCGCACACAGGTCAGCCTGATCCAGTCCTATGTGCTGATGGAGCGCGTGGCCCAGCGTCTGGGCATGGTGCCGAAGGATCTGAGTAATGAGCAGATCCGTGCCAATCCCGATGATATGGAGAAGATCCTTCGCCTGAAGGATGCGATCAGCGCCGAGCAGGAGGGCGCCAGTGGTGTCATCAATATCAATGCGGTATCGAGCAATCCGGAATTTGCCCGCGACCTGGCACAGGCCACGGCCGAGGCGTTTCGCGCCTACAATATCGAGGAGAAAAACAGGCGGGTATTGGATGCCAAACGGTTCATCCAGCAGCAGCTGATCGTGGTCGGGAAGCGCCTGAAAGAGGCTGAAGAGGCGGTTCGTGCCTTTCGCAAGCAGCATAATGTCGTGGTCGGCGATCAGGGCAACAATCTGATGAATACCGAGATCTCCGATCTGGAGGTGCAGTATCGGAAGGCCGCCAGTCATCTGAACGATCTCCATTTTGCGCTGTCCCAGCTTCGCCAGATGCTCAAGCTCGGCGGATGGGATTATCATGCCATCACCGTTTCCGGCAAGGTCAGTGAGTATTTCGATCAGCTGAACAAACGTCTGGTGGATATGGCGATCAAGCATACGGAGCTTTCTACCAATTATACCGAAGCACATCCGCAGATTAAGGAATTGCGCTCTCAGGCGGATGATATCCTGAAAAACATGGTGAACGAGCTCGACAAGCAGGTGGGGCTCACCAAGCAGCGCATGCGGGAGTATCAGCAGACGATCGAGGAGAAGGAGAAGCGCTATCAGGGGATGTCCGAGAACACCCTTGAGTTTCAACGTCTGCAGCGTGCTGTGAAGATAAACGAGGATCTGGAGAACCTCCTGGAGAAGAAGCACCAGGAGGTGCTGATCAAGGAGGCCGAGAAGGTCGAGGAGGTGACGCTGATACGTCCGGCACTGGTGCCCCATATCCGCATCAATCCGGTGCGTACTGGCCAGACAGCTATGGCAGGGCTGATTCTCGGTCTGGTACTGGGGCTGTTGATTGCACTGGTGCTTGAGACGATGGATACGTCGGTTGGCACCATCGAGGAGGTCGAGAGTTTTCTGGAGGTGCCGGTTGTCGGTTTCGTTCCCTACCTGTCGCATGAGGAGGCGGCCGAGCTCTTCTCCGGCATGAAGGGGATGGCGACAAGTGGCTATGAACTGGAGCGGCAGATGCGCCTGATCGCTCACTTCTCTCCGCCTTCGATGATTGCCGAGGCCTTCCGCAGCATGCGTACAAGCCTGATGTTCTCGGCCGGCGGCAAACAGCATGAAGTGATCATGGTGACCAGTTCCACGGGCAAGGAGGGGAAGAGTACCGTGGCGGCCAATCTGGCGGTGGTGGTGGCGCAACAGGGTGCGCGTGTTCTGCTGATCGATGCCGATATGCGCAAACCGATGCAGCACAAGACATTCGGCCTGAAGAGCGAGCCCGGTCTTCGGGAATATCTGCTTGGGCAGCTTCCTTGGCAGAATGCCGTACGACGCATCTCCGACCTGATGCTGGGAGAGATGGGGGTGGACAGCGTCATGCGTACCCCGGGGCTCGATCAGCTCGATATCATCACTTCCGGGCGAACCGCGATGAATGCAACGGACCTGCTGGCGGCACCGGCCATGGAGGAGCTTTTAAGCGAGGCCCGAAAAGAGTATGACATGGTCATTATGGATATTTCGCCGATGCTGCATACCGCCGATGCCACCATCCTGGCGTCCAAGGTGGATGGCGTGCTGCTGGTGTATCGTATCGGGGCTGTGGTGCGTGGCGCGCTGAAGCGCGTCAAGACCAATCTGGAGAACGTTGGCGGTAATGTGCTGGGTATTACGCTGAACGGCGTGCATGGTGAGTTCTCGTCCGATTACTCGAAGTACAAGATGAACCGGTATTACGCCTACGGAATGGAGGAGAAGGAGACCGGACTGATGGCCCGAATCAGCAGGGAGGGGGGCTCCCTGATGCAGGAGGTGCATAAGGGCGTGAAACGGTTATGGAAGCGACTGCGTCGGACGGAGGCGCACGGCGAGGGGCCGGAAGATGAGTCTCGGTGATCTCTACCGCAAGCGCTATCGGCGCGCCCGCCGTCGCCGTATACTGGGGATTCTTTCCCTGCTGATGCTGGTGGCGATCATGCTGGTTGCCGTACGCAGCTGCAGCGATCACATCAACCGGGATATGCAGAACTATCAACCATTTCCTTTTGATGAAAAAATAAAGAAATTTATCGAGAAACACCTGAACGACGCGGAGCATGATCAGCGCAATCGACAGGAGCAATTGCCCTGAACCAGAATTCGGTCCGCTTGCCGTTCCCTCCGGCTATCGTGCTGACCCTTGCGCTGACCACACTCCTGTTGCTGGCGGCCTATCTCATTGCACCGGCCACGGCGCGCATCGCGCTTCTGGTCGCGGCGGGGTTTATGCTGATGCTGGTGTCCTTCACCAGTGTCGAACTGACCCTCTATCTTCTTATCCTTTCCACCCTGTTGTCGCCGGAACTTCAGTTTGGTGGCGGAGAATCGGCCCTGGTACAGGGGCAGGTCTCGACGACCGAGTCGCGCGGGGTCACAGTCCGCCTCGATGATCTCATTCTCACGGTGACCTGCCTGACCTGGCTGTTTCGTATGGCGATTGTGACCGGCCTGGGTGTGGTACGGAAAACGCCGATCAACCAGCCGGTTGCGGTGTATCTTCTGATTACCACGCTGGCGACGGTGGCGGGGTTCGGTGCCGACCGTGTGCATATGTACGGTTTTTTCTTCGTATTGAAGTATCTCGAGTATTTCGTGCTCTTCTACATGATCATCAATCAGGTAAATGATGAGGCGGCGGTCAAGCGCTATATTACCGTGATGCTGTTCACCTGCCTGGTGGCCAGCCTGGTCGGTATCGCCCAGATTCCGACCGGTGAGCGCGTCTCCGCGCCATTCGAGGGGCAGGTCGGGGAGCCGAACACCTTCGGCGGTTACTTGGTGCTGATGTTCTCGGTGACGCTCGGTATGTTTCTGCACGAACCGGATGTACGGCTGCGCAGGCGCCTGATACTGCTGACAGGGATTATTCTGGTGCCACTGGCGTTTACGGAGTCCCGCAGCTCCTATCTGGCCCTGGTGGCCTCCATGGGATTCTTTCTGATTTTCTCCGAGAAGAAACGCTTTGTGGTCGTAAGCTGCATTGTGGGTTTGATGTTGGCGCCGTTCCTTCTTCCCGGCAATGTGATTCAGCGTGTGACCTATACCTTCGAACAGACCAGGGAGGCGGGGCAGATCGCGCTTGGTGGTGGGGTTCATCTCGATACCTCCACCAGTGCCAGGCTGCGTTCCTGGCAGTTGGCTCTGGAGCGTGATTTTTTTAGTCACCCAGTGATCGGCGTGGGAGTCACGGGCGGAGAGTTCATGGATGCCCAGTATCCCCGCGTGCTGTCTGAAACCGGAGTGTTGGGGCTTTTGGCGTTTCTCTGGCTGTTGCGGCGCATCTGGGTGATATTGCGGCGCTGCTATCGTGAAATCGGTGATCGTCGGATCAAGGGTGCTGCGCTGGGGACACTGTGCGGGTTTGGCGGTTTGCTGTTTCATGCACTCGGTTCCAATTCGTTTATTATTGTGCGTATCATGGAGCCGTTAATGATTTTGATCGCGCTGATGTTCGCGGCGCTGCTTGCCGAGCATCCGGAGCGCTTCTTGCAAAAAACGGCGGAGGCAGGACAATGACGTTTCCATGGATAGAGGGATGAAAGGCTGTTTCAGGCAACTGGTTGTTTGTGTGGTGCTCAGTATGTTGGTGCCCGCTGCAGCGCAGGCCGCCACTCGCTCTGTCACCGATGTTCGCTTGTGGGCGGCACCCGATCATACCCGAGTTGTCTTCGATCTGAATCGAACCGTTCATTACCGTGTCTTTCGCCTCTCTTCGCCCGAGCGGATCGTGGTGGACATGCGGGGTGCTGCACTGCACGCCCGTCTCAAGGGGCTGGCAGCACGCGGCACCGTCGTTCAGTCGTTCCGTTACGGGCACCCCAAACGCGGCATCTTGCGTGTTGTCATGACTGTCGGGGAACGGGTGCAACCGCGCTCTTTTCTACTCAAGCCGATGCACGGCAAACCCTATCGTCTTGTGGTCGATCTGATGCGTCACAAGAAGTCCGAGGAAGAGGCGATTACGGCCGATCAGGTACGGTCCCGCACGAAGATAACGATCGCTGTGGATGCCGGTCATGGCGGCGAGGATCCCGGCGCCATCGGCCCGCATGGCCTGGAAGAGAAGAATGTGACACTGGCTATTGCCAAGCGGTTGGCCAGGGCCATCAACAAACAGCCGGGTATGCGTGCAGTGCTGACCCGGAAGGGCGACTATTTTGTGCCGCTTCAGGAGCGTGTGCGACTGGCCAGAAAGGCCAAGGCCAATTTGATGATCAGTATCCATGCCGATTCCGTACGTGCCAGGCATGTCTCCGGTGCCAGTGTCTATATGTTGTCCGAGAAAGGGGCCTCGGACCATATGGCGGCGATGCTGGCGCGCAAGGAGAATGCGGCGGACGCCATCGGTGGCGTCATGCCGGGCGAGGTGGCGGATCCGATGGTGAATCGCATTCTGGCGGACTTGGTCAAACGCGATACGCTGAACAGTTCGGAACGGCTGGCCGAGGATATCCTCAAGCGCATCAGTCGGGTCGGACCGATCAAGTATCATATCCCCAAGCGGGCTCGGTTTGTCGTACTGGGTGCACCGGAGATTCCCAGCGTGTTGGTCGAGGTGGACTATATCTCCAATCCGCATCGCGAACGGTTGTTGCGCAGCCCTAAACACCGTCAACAGTTGGCCGAGGCTCTGCTTAAGGCCAGCAAGGCCTTTCTCCGGCGTCAGGGGCGCCTGAAGACAGCAGTGAAAGGCCATCCACAGGTGTCGGCCTCATTATGATTTCTGTATATTGATCGTGGCATTTCCCATGGATCAATCTCTCCCTACCGGTCGTTTGATGTTGCGGGGCTGGGCGTGACGCACGGCCTTTATCTCAGGCTGCTGGGATTTCTCCGTCCATATCGCGGCCGGATTGCCATCGCCGTTCTGTGCATGATCGTGCTGGCGGCCTGCACGGCGGCACTCGCCTGGCTTCTGAAGCCGGCGCTCGACGATGCGCTGGGCGGTAAGAATCCCCAGCTGATCTATCTGATTCCCCTGATGGTGATCGGGCTCTATGTCGTCAAAGGGGTCGCCTATTACGGTCAGGCCTACCTGATGGGCTATATCGGACAGAAGGTGATCTACGATATCCGTAACGCATTGTACGACCACCTTCTGAGCCAGCCGCTCGGTTTTTTCGCGCATCGGAAGACCGGTGAGCTTCTGACCCGTATCAGCTACGACGTGACGCTTGTGCAGTCGGCGGTCAGCACGGCCGTGACGGCGCTTATGCGCGACAGCATATCCATTGTGTTTCTGCTCGGTGTGGTCTTTATCCAGGACTGGCTGCTGGCACTGATCGCTATGACGGTCTTCCCGGCGGTGGTCTATCCCATCGTCCGTTTCGGCAAAAAGATGCGTCATGCCAGTGTCGGGGGGCAGGTCTCCATGGGCGAGTTTTCCAGCCTGGTGGAGGAGACGGTGGGCGGGATCCGTATCGTCAAGGCATTTGGCATGGAGGACTATGAGCGCAGCCGTTTCCGGGGGTTGGCGGGCGATTTTCTGCATCACCAGTTGCGTGCCTTTCGCGTACGCGCCCTCTCCTTCCCGATCATGGAGTTACTGGCCGGCTTCGGTATTGCCGGTGTGCTCTATTACGGCGGCATGCGCGTTGCCTCCGGCGCCACCACGCCGGGCACGCTGGTCTCCTTCCTAGCGGCGCTGATTATGCTCTACGAGCCGGTAAAACGTTTGTCGCAGGCCAATAACGAGATTCAACAGGGTCTGGCGGCAGCCGAGCGCGTCTTCGACGTGCTGGACGAAGCGCCTGATGTGCAGAACAAGGAAGGGGCAATTGAGCTTCCTCCGTTCGGACGGCACATCCAGTTTGAGCATATACGGCTGCGTTATCCCGGTACCGAGAAGGATGTGCTCTCCGACGTCAATCTGGAGGTGCGCGCCGGCGAGGTGGTAGCGCTGGTCGGACGAAGCGGCGCAGGGAAGAGTTCGCTGGTGAACCTGGTGCCTCGTTTTGTCGATGTGGCCGACGGCAGTCTGAAGATCGATGGTCTTGATGTGCGCGATGTCACCCAGGAGTCGCTGCGCCGACAGATTGCGCTGGTGACGCAGGAGGTGATTCTCTTCAACGATACCGTCCTGAACAATATCACGTACGGGCATACCGAACTGGATATGGCGCGGGTGGAGGAGGTAGCCCGCGCGGCCAATGCGCATGATTTCATCATGAAGCTGCCACAGGGCTACGACACGTTGGTGGGTGAGCGCGGTGTCATTCTCTCCGGTGGGCAGCGGCAGCGCCTTTCGCTGGCTCGTGCGCTGCTGAAGGATGCGCCGGTCCTGATTCTCGACGAGGCGACCAGCAGCCTGGATACCGAATCCGAACGGTTGGTACAGCAGGCTATCGACCGGCTGATGCAGGGACGGACGGTGATCGTCATTGCCCACCGGCTCTCCACCATCCAGAACGCCGACCGTATCGTCGTGCTGGATGGTGGCCATGTCGTTCAGACGGGAACACATGACGAACTTTTGAGAGAGGGAGGGCTCTATGCCGAGCTCTACCAACTCCAGTTCGACGCACAACAGCCGGCATGAAGACACGGCTGGCCGCCTGGCTGGTGCCACGGCTGATCTGTCTGATTTATTACATTCTTTCGGCCACGGTGCGCTGGAAAACGGTTGGCAGATCCTTCTCTCCCGAGGATGAACAGCGTTACATCTACGCCTTCTGGCATGCACGGATGTTGATGATGCCGAGGCCTTTCCGAAAGCGCTGGCACGGCTATATGCTGATCTCCGAACATCGGGATGGTGCCTTTATCGCCGATGCGATGCATCTTCTCGGCATCCCCACGGTACGGGGTTCCACGACGCGCGGCGGCGCCCGGGCGATGCTCAGCATGATCCGGGCAGTCAAACGAGAACATCGTCATCTCGGCATCACCCCCGACGGTCCCAAGGGACCTCGCGAGCAGGTGCAGAAGGGGACGGTTCAGCTGGCCATGAAAACGGGGCTTGCCATGGTTCCGCTCTGCTACGCGACCCGTCGGCACTGGCGGGCCCGGTCATGGGATCGCTTTTATATCCCGAAGCCGTTCACGCGCGGTGTGTTTGTGTTTGGCGACCCTGTGAAGATAGAGA
>Ga0102944_1001664_pt1 | contig 14335 bp, 13 predicted proteins | sample SalPonD_shore_MG_FD_78172 | JGI IMG/M metagenome (GOLD analysis project Ga0102944, IMG submission 78172) | Salt pond soil microbial communities from South San Francisco under conditions of wetland restoration - Salt Pond MetaG... | ecosystem: Environmental > Aquatic > Marine > Intertidal zone >...
ACAACGTGCTGGAAGGAACGGTCCAGGAGCTCATCTATCTCGGAGACCACATCCGCACGCGCGCATCCGTGGGGGACAACGACGAGTTCGTCGTCAAGATTCCGAATGCGCAGGGGCATGCACGCCTGCAACGGGGTGACACCGTGCGCTTCGGCTGGTCTGCGGAGGACTGCCGCGCGCTGGACGCGTGAGGTCGCTCCGTACGACCTGTCATGGATACTGACTTTCCGGTGCCTCCGGCGCCGCGCGCGCCGGGCAGGCCCGGGCAGGCAGTAGGTCGTCGGCAGCATGCCGACAGTCAACACGAGGGGAACTTGCAATGAACCACGCTTTCAAGACCACGGCTGCGGCCGGTGTCGCGGCGCTCGGCCTGCTGGCCGCGCCGAGCGCCGTTCTCGCGGCCAAGTCGCTCACGATCGTTTCGTGGGGCGGCGCGTACGAAGAGAGCCAGAAGAAGGCGTACTACATGCCGTACTCGGACATGACGGGTACGGACATCGTACAGGTCTCGAAGTCGGCGAACGGCCTCGCGGGCGTCCGCGCCCAGGTCGAGGCGGGCAACGTCACCTGGGACGTCGTGGACATGCTGGAGGGGCCGTCCATCAAGGCCTGTGACGAGGGCATCGTCGAGCCCATCAATCACGACAAGGTCCTCAAGCCGGCGCCGAACGGTGCTTCGCCTTCCGAGGACTTCATTCCGAAGCTGCGCGAGTGCTTCGTGCCCGAGATCCTGTATGCAACCCTCTGGGCCACGAACACCGACATGTGGGACGGCGAGCAGCCGAACTCCATCGACGACATCTGGAACACCTCGGACTTCCCGGGCAAGCGCGCCATGCAGAAGATCCCGGCGGGCAACCTCGAGTGGGCGCTCATGGCCGACGGTGTCTCCCACGACAAGGTGTATGACGTCCTCGAGACCAACGAAGGTGTCAATCGCGCCTTCAGCAAGCTCAACGAGCTGAAGGGCAACGCCGTCTGGTGGTCCGAGGGTGCGCAGCCGCCGCAGCTGCTGGCCGACCAGGAAGTGAGTCTGGCGACGGGCTACAATGGCCGTTTCTTCAACGCCACGGTGGTCGAGGATCAGCCGATCAAGATCATCTGGGACGGTCAGCTGTTCGAGGTCGACGGCTGGGTCGTGCCGAAGGGCAAGCTCACCGACGAGGTGAAGCAGTTCCTGCGCTTCTCGACCGACACGCAGCGTCTGGCGGACCAGGCCAAGTACATCTCGTACGGCCCGGCACGCCATTCGTCGGCGAAGCTGGTTGGCGAGCATGCCGAGACCGGCGTCGACATGAAGCCGCACATGCCGACCAACCCGAAGAACCTGAAGACCGCGATCGCGAAGGATCCGATCTTCTGGGCCGACAATGGCGACGCACTGGCCGAGCGTTTCAACGCCTGGCTGGCGCTCTAAGCGACGCGTAAACCGCCATGAGTCGCGTGCGGGGCGGCAACGCCGCCCCGCACGCGGCCTTTCGGGGACCACCGCCAGATGGTCGCCGAAAGGCCGCAACCAACGACGATAACAACCCTGTTGCGCAGAGGGCCGCACAATGGCGCATAGCGAGACTGCAACCGCGGATGTCACCGCTTCCGCTCCCGACGAGGTGATGCGCGCGGCGGACGGGACGCCGCTCAAGGACAGCCTCCGCCGCTCCATGCGGCGGGCCAAGATCAAGGCGCTGCTGCTGGTGGCTCCCCTCGGTCTCTTCATCTTCTTTTCGTTCGCTCTGCCCATCCTCGACATGGTCACGCGGAGCTTCTACAGCCCCGAGATCGCCAACGTGCTGCCGCGCACTTCCGAGCAGCTCGAGCAGTGGAACGCCGAAGGCACACCCCCGGAGGCCGTATACGCGGCGATCGCGAAGGACATGCGCGAGGCCAAGGAGAATCGGGAGCTCGGCAAGGCCTCCGCCCGCATCAACTACGTGATGCCCGGTGCGCGCAGCCTGTTCTCGAAGACCTCCCGCCAGCTTGAGGACCTGCAGGCGCCGTACAAGGCCGCGCTCATCGACATCGACGAGGACTGGGGCAAGGGCGAGGTCTGGCGCGTAATGAAGCGCGAGGCCGATCCGTTCACGGTGTCCTACTACCTGCAGGCCGTGGACATGCGCTACGACGCCGAAGGCAACATCGAGGCGGCGCCGAGCTACATGCAGATCTACCAGAAGCTGTTCTGGCGCACCTTCTGGATGAGCGCGCTGATCACCGTGCTCACGCTCATTCTCGGCTTCCCCGTGTCGTACCTGCTGGCGACGCTGCCGCTGCGGACCAGCAACCTGCTCATGATCATGGTCCTGCTGCCATTCTGGACGTCACTGCTGGTGCGAACGTCCTCGTGGATCGTGATCCTGCAGTCGCAGGGTGTGCTCAACGATGTCCTCGTGAGCCTCGGGGTCGTTGCCGACGACAATCGACCGCAGATGATCTACAACAAGACCGGCACGATCGTCGGGATGACGCACATTCTGCTGCCGTTCATGATCCTGCCGCTGTACAGCGTGATGAAGGGCATTCCGCCGAGCTACATGCGGGCGGCACGGTCGCTGGGCGCGAATCCGGTGGTGGCCTTCTTCCGGGTCTATGTGCCCCAGACAGTGCCGGGCATGGGCGCGGGCGGCATTCTGGTATTCATCCTGTCGATCGGCTACTACATCACGCCGGCGTTGATCGGTGGCTCCAGCGGCCAGCTGATCAGCAACTTCATCGCCTACCACATGCAGGAGTCGTTGAACTGGCACCTTGCCGCGGCGCTCGGCGCGATCCTGTTGTTCGTGGTGCTGTTCCTGTATTACATCTACAACAAGCTGGTCGGTGTCGACCAGATGAAGCTGGGTTAAAGGGGGTCATCGGACATGTCTCTGCCATCCTATGCCGGACCCCTGGAGCGTACGTGGTACTACAGCTACCGCGTCATCTGCGGGATGATCTTCTTCTTCCTGATCATGCCGATCGTCGTGATCGTGCCGCTGTCGTTCAATGCCGAGCCCTACTTCACGTTCACGACCGAGATGCTGACGCTCGATCCCGACGGGTATTCGTTGCGCTGGTATCACGAATTCCTGACCAGCCAGGAGTGGCTCAACGGGATCAAGAACACGTTCATCATCGCGATCGCGTCGACGTTCCTGGCGACCTCGCTGGGGACCATCGCGGCGCTCGGCCTGTCGCGGCCGTACATTCCCGCGCGCAATGCCCTGATGGCGCTGCTGATCTCGCCGATGGTCGTGCCGTTGATCATTTCCGCGGCCGGAATGTACTTCTTTTATTCGGACGTCGGGCTGGCGCAGACCTATCCGGGTATCATTCTCGCCCACACGGCGCTTGGTACGCCGTTCGTCATCATCACCGTGACGGCGACCCTGGTCGGGTTTGACCAGACGCTCGTACGTGCATCGGCGACCTGCGGTGCCGACCCGACGACGACGTTCTTCAAGGTCATCATGCCGCTGATTGCCCCGGGCGTGATCTCGGGGGCGTTGTTCGCCTTCATCACGTCCGTGGACGAGATCGTGATCGTGTACTTCATCGCCGGTCCGGACCAGAAGACGGTGCCACTGAAGATGTTCTCGGGCATTCGCGAGGAGATCAGCCCCACGATCCTGGCGGTAGCGTCGATCCTCGTCGGTATCTCCGTAATCCTGTTGACCACCCTGGAGCTTATCCGTCGGCGCAACGAGCGGCTGCGCGGCATCGTGCCGCAGTAGCGGCGGGACGGATTGCGGACACGGGGAGGAGTGCAGCATGAGCGTTTTCAATGGTGTTCTTGTCGCAACGGACGGCTCGGAAGCCTCGCAACGTGCAGTGGAGACTGCGGCAAAGATGGCCGCTGGCGAGGGCGGCACGTTGTACATCCTGAACGTGATCCGGGACATGCAGTTCCCCGCCGCCCTGTCGCGCATGGCCGAGGTCGAGCGCTTGGTGGGCACGCGGACCGACGTGCTGAACTACGTGGCGCAGAAGATCCTGAACGAGGCCAAGAAGGATGCGAAACGCCACGGCGCCAAGAACGTCGAAGTGCTTACTGCCGCCGGCGACCCCGCCACGCAGATCGTCGAGACGGCGCGTGACAAGGGCGTGTCGGTGATCGTGGTGGGGACCCGCGGTCTCGGAGGCGTGGCCGGCGCGCTACTGGGCAGTGTCTCGCGCAAGGTTTCCAACATCGCCGAGCAGAATGTCCTCATCGTGCGCTGAGGCCCGCGCTCGACCGTCTCTCGCAGCGGCGCGGCAACGGCGTCACATGGCGCCGGCGCTGCGCGGCACCTGCCGCCTGCATCCCGGCCACGATCACCCCCTCGGATCACCCGCCCCCGCCGTCCGTACCGTTGCAGCGAAAGGCTGTGCTCGATCGCACGGCGATCAGGCGGCGCCCGGCGCGGTATGCCGGACCAGATAGTGAGGCGCATGTCGCGGAGGGCTTCGCGTGAAGCTGCATGAGCGTGTGGCCGTGGTAACGGGGGCCGCGCGGGGCATCGGGCTGGGCTGCGCACGGCGCCTGGCGGCGGACGGGGCACGGGTGCTGCTGGCGGATGTCGAGGACGAGCAGGGCGCCGCCGCCGCGGAGGACGTGGCGCGGACGGCCGGCCGGCCCGAACGGACACGGTACGTCCACTGCGATGTCGGCGACCGCGAGCAGGTGGCGGCCCTCATGGAACGCGCGGTTACCGAGTGGGGCGGCGTCGATATCTGTGTGTCCAATGCGGCGGTCGTGCACGGCGCCGATTTCCTCGACATCGATGAAGCCGACTTCGATCGCGTGCTGCGCGTCAATCTCAAGGGCGTATTCCTCACGGGTCAGGCAGCGGCCCGTGTCATGGTGGACGCCGGCCGCGGCGGTGCCATCGTGAACATGTCGTCGATCAATCAGCAGGTCGCGCTGCCCGACCAGGTTCCCTATTGCGTTGCCAAGGGCGGCATCCAGCAGCTGACCCGTGTGATGGCGCTGTCGCTGGCGCCGCGTGGCATACGAGTGAATGCCGTCGGCCCGGGGTCGATCGGCACCGGGATGCTGGAATCGGTCCTGGAATCGGACCCGCAGGCGCGCGCGAAGGTGCTCTCGCGCACGCCCATGGGGCGCGTGGGCAAGGTCGAGGAGATCGCGTCGGTCGTTTCTTTCCTCGCATCCGACGATGCCTCGTACGTAACCGGTCACACGCTGATGGCGGATGGCGGCCGGCTCGCCCTGAACTACACGGTGCCGGTGCCCGAGCAGGAGTGACTCCCGCGCGTCGCCCGCCTCGGGTACGTGCAGGCGTGTCTATCGTTGATGGGGCGCCGCGGCAGGGTATGTGCGCCGAAGGGTCAGCGTGCTGCCGCGCGGGCGGGCGGCCGGTTCACCAGTGCGACGCCGATCGCGATCACCAGCATGCCGGCGAGGGCCGCAGGGCCGAGCGTCTCGCCGAACAGCAGCCAGGCGTAGCCCGCGGCCGCCGGTGGCACGAGGTAGAACAGACTCGCGACGCGCGAGGCCGCACCGTGGCGGATCAGCACGAACAGGAGGCTGATCGCGCCGAGGGAGAGCACGAGTGAGAGCCAGGCCAGGGCGATCATGAATTCGGGCGTCCACTGGACGGCCTGCTCGTCGAACACCATGGCGACCGGCGTCATGGCGGCGGCCGCCGCCGAGTACTGGATTGCCGTGCCGGTCCGCAGGTCGAGCGTCGGGCAGAAACGCTTCTGATAGAGCGTGCCGGTGGTGATTCCCAGCAGTGCGACGAAGACGAATCCGAGTGCGCTGGTGGATTCGGCGCCCGGGACGCGCAGCCGCTCGGCCACGACCAGCACGAGACCGACGAATCCCAGCGCGAAGCCCAGCCACTGGCGCGGATGGACCCGTTCCCCGAGCAGCGGTCCTACGACCACCGCGGTGAGCACCGGCTGGGTGCCCACGATCAGCGCGGTGACGCCGGCGGGAACGCCGGCGTCGATGCCCGCGAATACCCCGCCCAGGTAGAGCCCGTGAAGCAACAGCCCGGCGACCGCGATGTGGCCGGCCTCGCGCGCGGAGCGGGGCCAGGGAGCGCGGGTGATCGTCGCGAGCGACAGCATGAGCGCGGCGACGATGCCGAAGCGGATGGCCAGGAAGTCGAACGGCCCGGACCAGGGCAGTCCGTACTTGGCTCCGACAAAACCAGTGCCCCACAGCGCGACGAAGCCCAGCCCGAGCAGGGTGTCGGGCCGGGCCATCGCCGCGTGGGGGGACGGGGCGCGGGGCGCCCCGGTCATTTCATGGTCGGCATCGAGAACTCCGCCGGCGCGTGCACCTCGGAAGGCCAGCGCGCGGTGACGGTCTTCATGCGCGTGTAGAAACGCACCCCCTCGGGACCGTGGATGTGCATGGGGCCGAACAGCGAGCGCTTCCAGCCGCCGAAGCTGTGGAAGGCCATCGGGACCGGGATCGGTACGTTGATGCCGACCATGCCGCACTGCACGTGATGCGCGAACTCGCGCGCGACGCCGCCGTCGCGCGTGAAGATCGACGTGCCGTTGCCGAACTCGTGGTCGTTGACGAGCCGCACCGCGGACTCGAAGTCGGGCGCGCGCACCACGATCAGAACGGGGCCGAAGATCTCTTCCTGGTAGATGCGCATCTCGGGCGTCACGCGATCGAACAGGCAGCCGCCGAGGAAGTAGCCGTCCTCGTAGCCCTCCACCTCGAGGCCGCGGCCGTCGACGACCAGCTCGGCGCCTTCCTCGACACCGAGATCCACGTAGCCGGAGACCTTGGCGTGATGGTCCTTCGTGACCAGCGGTCCCATCTCCACGCCGGCGCGCGTCCCCGGGCCGACCTTCAGTGCGCGGACCTTGGGCGCCAGGTTCTCGACCAGGCGATCGGCCGTCTCGTCGCCGACCGTGACGGCGACGGAGATCGCCATGCAGCGCTCGCCGGCCGAGCCGTAGGCGGCGCCGATCAGCGCATTGGCCGCCTGTTCGGTGTCGGCATCGGGCATGACGAGCATGTGGTTCTTGGCGCCGCCGAGCGCCTGCACGCGCTTGCCGTGCTCGCCGCCGGTCTTGTAGATCGACTCGGCCACGGGGGTGGAGCCGACGAAGCTGACGGCACCGACGCGCTCGTCGGTCAGGAGGGTATCGACCGCTTCGCGGTCACCGTTGACGACGTTGAACACGCCGTCGGGCAGGCCCGCCTCCTTGAGCAGCTCGGCGAGGCGCAGCGGACAGGACGGATCCTTTTCCGAGGGTTTCAGAATGAAGGTGTTGCCGCAGGCGAGTGCCACCGGGAACATCCACATCGGCACCATCGCCGGGAAATTGAACGGCGTGATGCCGGCACAGACGCCGACGGGCTGCTGAACCGACCAGCTGTCGACACTGCTGCCGACCTGCTCCGAGTGTTCGCCCTTGAGCAGATGCGGAATGCCGCAGGCGAACTCGACGACTTCCATGCCGCGGGTGACCTCGCCCTGTGCGTCCGACATCACCTTGCCGTGCTCGGCCGTGATGAGGCCGGCGAGTTCCTCGGAGTGCTGCTCGATCAGCGCCTTGAAGCGGAACATCACGCGGGCGCGCTTGAGCGGCGTGGTGGCCGCCCAGGCAGGCAGGGCCTTGCGCGCGCTGGCGATGGCCGCCCGGGTCTCTTCGGCGTTGGCGTACGGCAGGCCGGCGGTGGCGTGACCCGTGGCCGGGTTGTAGACGTCACCCGAGCGGCCGCTGTGGCCGGCCACGTGCTCGCCGCCGATCCAGTGGGTAAGTTGCTTGCTCATGAACTCTCTCCGCGCGTCAGGCTCGGCTCACGCGCACTTGTGCAGCGCGTTGCCGAGGGTCGAGAAGATTTCGTCGATCTGTGCCTCGCTCACGATCAGCGGCGGCGACAGCGCGATGATGTCGGCGGTCACCCGAATCAGGAGGCCGTCGTCGAAGCAGCGCCGGAAGACCTCGAACGCCCGCTGGCCCGGCGCGCCGTCGCGGGGCGCGAGCTCGATGCCGGCGATCAGCCCCAGGTTGCGCACATCGATCACGTTGGGCGCGGACGCCAGCTCGTGGGCACGCTTTTCCCAGTGGGCTTCGAGCTCGCTGCCGCGGGTCAGAAGGCCCTCGCGCTCGTAGATGTCCATCGCGGCGATGCCGGCGGCACAGGCGGCCGGGTGCCCCGAGTAAGTGTAGCCGTGGAACAGCTCGATGGCCGGGCCCGCGGCCCGGTCGTGCATGAACGCGTCATAGATCCCGCGGCTGACGGCGACTCCGCCCATCGGGATCGAGCCGTTGTTCATGCCCTTGGCCATCGTGATCATGTCGGGCTTGACGCCGAAACGCTCGGCGGCGAATGCGGTACCGGTGCGGCCGAATCCGGTGATCACCTCGTCGAAGATCAGCACAATGCCATGGCGGTCGCAGATTGCGCGCAGGCGCTCCAGGTATCCCTTCGGCGGCAGCAGAACGCCGGTGGATCCGGCAACCGGCTCGACGATCACGGCAGCGATGGTGTCGGCGCCGTGCAACGCCACGAGATTCTCGAGCTCGTCGGCCAGGTGCGCACCCCACTCGGGCTGGCCCTTGCTGAACGCATTGTGCTCGAGGTCGTGCGTGTGGGGCAGATGGTCAACGCCGCCGACCAGCGGCCCGAACAGGCGCCGGTTGTTCACGATCCCGCCGACGGAGATGCCCCCGAAGTTGACGCCGTGATACCCACGCGCACGGCCGATCAGCCGCCAGCGCCCGGACTGCCCGCGTGCGTGCTGGTACGCGCGGGCGATCTTCAGGGCGGTGTCGACGGACTCCGAGCCCGAGTTCGTGAAGAACACGCGGTCCATGCCCTCGGGCAGATGGTGCGTCAGCCGCTCGGCGAACTCGAACGGCAGGGGATGGCCCATCTGGAACGTCGGGCCGTAGTCCAGTTTGCCGAGCTGCCGGGCCACGGCGTCGGTGATCTCCTGGCGCCCATGGCCCGCATTGACGCACCACAGGCCCGCGGTCGCGTCGAGCACGCGATGGCCGTCGTCCGCGGTGAAGTGCATGCCGTCGGCCTCGACGAGCATGCGCGGATCCTGCTTGAAGTACTGGTTCGCGGTGAACGGCATCCAGAACGCGTCGAGATCGGTGCGCGCGCCGGCCGCGGTATCCTGTGTCGCCATGGTGACCTCCGTCTGCCTCACGGGTCGGATGCCATCGAGCATAGCACGGTTAAAATAATTGACAAACGACCAGGGCATCGCCCATAACTTGGCCATCGAGTCCACAATTGTGCTCAGTATCTTATGACGAACGGAACCGAGGCAGTCACCGCCGAGGCGGGTGCACCGAGCGGGATCGGAGCCCGTCTGCGCTCCGTGCGGGCGCTCTACGGCCTGTCGCAGCGCGAGATGGCGCGCCGCGCCGGGGTGACCCACGCCACGATCTCGCTGATCGAGACCGAGCGGGTCAGTCCGTCGATCTCGTCGCTCAAGAAGGTCCTGGACGGCATCCCGCTGTCCCTCGCGGAGTTCTTCACACTGGACATCGACGAGCAGTGCAGCATCTTCTACCGCGCGGCCGACCTTCCCGACGTCGGCAGCGGTGACGTTGCTTTCCGCCTGCTGGGCGCCGACCGGCAAAACCGCAGCATGACGCTGTTGCACGAGACCTATCAGCCGGGCGCGGACACCGGCGAGGAGATGCTGGTGCACGACGGCGAGGAGGGCGGTATCGTCGTCCGTGGCGCGATCGAACTCACCGTCGGCGGGCAGGTGCGCCAGCTCGGCCCGGGGGACGGATACTATTTCGAGAGCCGGCTACCGCACCGTTTCCGCAATCCCGGCGAAGAGCCCTGCGAGATCGTCAGTGCCAACTCACCACCGTCCATCTGAAGCGGGGAACGCGTGATCGAGGGGCAACGGGAAATCACGATCGTCGGCGCCGGCATCGTCGGCGTCTGCTGTGGCCGCTGGCTGCAGCGCGACGGCCACCGCGTTCGTGTGGTCGACGCAGTGCCCCCGGGCCACGGGTGCTCCTGGGGCAATGCCGGCACCATCGCCGCGGATACCGTGGTGCCGGTCGCCACGCCGAAGACCCTGAAGGCGATCCCGCGGATGCTGGCCGACCCGCTCGGTCCGCTCGCCGTGCGCTGGGGCTATCTCCCGCGCATGGCGCCCTGGTTCATCCGCTTCCTGCTGAACACGCGCCCGTCGCGTGTGCGCGCCAACAGCGCGGCGTTGGCGGCCCTCTGCGCGGAGGCGATGGCAGGCTATGAGCCGCTGTTGCGCGATCGCGCGGCCGGGGAGTTCCTGCGGGATACCGGCTGGGTCACGGCCTTCGAGACGCGCAAGGGCCTCGAGGGCGCCCGCTGGGAGGTCGAGGAGAAGATGCGTCACGGTGTGCGCGCCGAGTGGCTCGACGCCGGCGCGCTGCGCGAGCACGTGCCCCCGCTCGCCGAGCACGTGGTCGGGGGTGTCCGCTTCCCCGACACCTGGATGGTGAGCGACCCGGGCGAGTTCGTCGCGGCGCTGGCGGCGGACGTGAGCGCCGATGGCGGGAGCGTGGAGGAAGCCCGTGTCGAGCGGCTGCGCCTTCGGGGTGACCGCGTGCGCCTGGAGACGGCCGGCGGCGCCATCGAGGCGGACCACGTCGTGGTGGCCACCGGGGCGCACACGCGCGCACTCGCGCGCACGCTCGGCGATGATTTCCCGCTGGATACCGAGCGGGGCTATCACGCGATGCTGCCCGATCCCGGGATCGAGCTGCCGATGCCGGTGATGTCGGGCGAGCACAAGTTCGTCGCCACGCCGATGCGCGGCGGCCTGCGCTTTGCCGGTACCGCGGAGCTGGCGGGCCTGGAGCGCCCGCCCGACCCGCGCCGCGCGCGCATCCTGATCGATCGCGGTCGCCACCTCTATCCCGGCGTGCGCACGGACGGCTGGACCGACTGGATGGGGTTCCGCCCGACCCTGCCGGACTCGCTGCCGGTAATCGGCCGCTCGCCGCGCCATGCCGCGGTCACCTATGCCTTCGGCCACCAGCATCTCGGGCTCACCCTGGGCGGGATCACCGGGCGCCTGGTGGCGGACGAGCTGGCCGGGCGCGAGCCCGAGATCGACCTGTACCCGTTGCGCGCCAACCGGTTCTGAGTGCGCGTTCCGGATGCCCCTGGCGGGGCCCGCCAGGGCTATTCCCCATCCTCAAACTCGGTGCGCCGCGCGTCCGGATCGTCCTGCGCAGGCGCGCTCGTGTCCCAGCGCGGGTCGTACTCTACGCCGCCCGGTGTGGCCGTGGCATCGGGCATGGCGTGGAACGATTCCTTCGGCGTGATGCCGGCCCAGGTGCGGCGCCGAGCGCGGTAGGCGATGAACAGCAGGAACGCCATCCCCACGACGCCGTTGTACAGGAACAGCCCGGGCGGACCCGTGCCGGTCAGGGCCAGCGAGGCCAGCAGCGGCCCGCCCGCGGACCCGATGCCGTACGCGAGCACGAGGCCGCCGCTTGCCTGGACCCGCTGCTCGGCGGTCAGGTAGTCGTTCGCGTACGCGATGCCGAGCGGGTAGAAGGTCGCGGTGACGCCGCCGAACACCGCGGCGAGTCCGAGCAGGACGGTGCCGTGGTGCGCCCACCTGAAGCCGCCGGCGACATCCGCGGCATGGACGAACCAGGCGAGCGCGACCGCGGCAAGTGTTGCGCAGGCGGCCATGGCCGCGATCACCCTGCGTCGGTCGAAGCGGTCCGAGAGCCAGCCGACGGGCATCTGCAGGAACAGTCCGCTCAGGATCAGCGCGGTCATCAGCGCCGAGATCTGGCCCACCGACAGGCCGAGCGCGCGCCCGAAGAGCGGGCCCGTGCCGAATAGGGACCCCGTGCACAGGCCGGCGACGACGCAGCTCGTCACCGCCACCGGCGCACCCGCGAACAGCTGGCGCAGGCCGAAACGCACGGTCGTGAGGGGCTCGGGGTGGATGGCGCGGGTCAGCGCCACGGGGATCGCTCCGAGCGCGAAGATCATCGCCGCGATCATGAACAGCTCGGCCGTGGCCGGATCACCGGCACTCAGCATCAACTGGCCGCCGCCGAAGCCGAGGAAGCTCACCATCGCGTGGAGCGACAGCACCGTGCCACGCGTGTCCGGCGTGACGCGCTCGTTGAGCCAACTCTCGGTGCACATGTAGAGCCCGGCGGAGCAGATTCCCAGCACCGTGCGCAGTGCGATCCAGCTGACGGCCGCAATCCAGAACGGATGCAGCGGCACGGCGACCGCCGAGATCGCGGCGAATGCCGTAAATGCGCGGATGTGCCCCACCCGGTTGATGATGCCGACGTTGCAGCGGGCGCCGATGATGGTGCCGACGTAGAACGCCGACATCATCGCGCCGGTCACCGCCTTCGGGAATCCCTCCAGGTCGGCGCGCAGCCCCATGAACGTGTTGAAGGTGCCCGTCGCCAGCAACAGCAGGCCGAAGGAGAGCATGAGCGTGCCGACCTGGGACAGGACGCGCCGCATCGGACCTCGCGCACGGTTGGATCGGAAAAGGACCCGGGAGCCTACACGAAAAGGCCGCGCCACCCGAGGGTGGCGCGGCCGGAGCTTCTGTCTGCAACCCGGACGTCACTGTCCGGGCGGTTTTCGTCGTTGCCGACGGATCAGATCGCGGTCATCACGGACATCATGAAGGCCGTGATGATGAAGGACCCGATGTATGCGGCCGCGACTCGAATGTTCACATCACCCAGCATGGCTCTCACCTCCCACTGCATTGCGCACCGAACGACAAATCCCCGTGGCATCCGTGCCACCGGCGGTCTGGCTACCGCCGCAGCATGTGCTGATTCCGGACATGAAAAAGGCCGCGCGAGGCGGCCCTGATCCGCGGACGAGTGCGCTGTTGTCACTCACCGGGCGGGCCGGAGACGCTGAACCTCCTTATGCGATACCGGAATGAAGCGCGTCATTAGTGCGCCCCTTCAGCAATATGTGAGCCACTTTCTATAGGAGTGGCGCCGATTAGTCAAGGGGTTGTTGCGTGATAGGAGAAATTTTTGTGTACACCGGAAATTTCGTTTGATCATTCGGTTGTGGACATCAAATTCGGGATAACCGGGAAGATAGATGCGATTATTTGGTGCAGGATTCAGCGCACCGGGCGGGAGATCAACTCGCCGCCGACGCATGCGTGCCGGCGCCATCGTGCCGGCTGTGCACGGGGTCTCGTCCACACGAATGTGCGGGACTGCGCACTCGCAAGTGGCCCGGTTGGACAACCTGTCGCCTGATCACACCTGGTGCGCCTCGATCCCCATGGAAGGCAGCGGGCCCACGTCGAGCCCTGTGGCCGGGTCGGGCTGCAGATACGCGAAGATGCGCTCACGCAGCGCTTCCGCCCGGGCCCGTGCCGCTTCCTGCGCGGCCGTGGCCGCGCCGCTGCCGATGGCTTCGACGAGGGTGTGGTGGGTCGTCGACATGCGATCCAGGTACTCCCGGCGCGCCTGCGGACCCGTGCGCTCATGACTGAAGGCCAGATGGATCATGCGCAGGCCCTCGTCGAACAGCCGGCAGTACGCCTCGCCGAGGTAGCTGTTGTCGGCGGCCTGCGCGACCGCCATGTGGAAGGCGCGATCGTAGGCAGTCAGCGCTGCCGGCTCGGCGCTGTCCATCTGTGCGTCGAGTACCCGCAGCGCGGCGGTCACGGCGGTGACGTCGGTGTCAGTACGCCGGTGCGCGGCGTATCCGGCGATGGCGCGGCCGACGAGGTCCAAGGCCTCCAGCAGGCGCGGGAGCTGGACGAAATCGAGCTGCGCGACGCGCGCACCGCGGTTGGGCAGCAGCTCCACCAGACGGTCGGCCGAGAGGTTGAGCAGGGCCTCGCGCACGGTGGTGCCTGAGTGGGCGAAACGTTCCGCTAGGGCGGTCTCGTCGAGCGCGTGCCCCGGGGGCAGCTGGAGATCGAGTATTTCCTGGCGCAGCTGGTGGTAGAGCCGGCTGGCGCCGGCCGTGCGCGGCGTGTGCCTGCCCGTCCGTGGGTCGATTCCATTCGTCCTCATGTGCTGGTCCTCGCCGGCGAGGCGCCGTGCCGTCCCTGAGGTGAGTGTGTCGCAGTCTACACCGGATCACCCCGGGTTTCCGCCCGGGGCGACAGTGCCGGCGGCATGCGCGTCGCCGTTCCGGACATCGTGCGCCGATCCGCGGGCCCGCGCGAGCGCTCGCAGGTCGTACGCACAGGTCACCAACGTTGCCCAGGATGGCGAGCGCGGCGCTCCACGCCGCGGCACGTGCGCCGCGGGGGCCTCGCGCTGGACGATCCAGCCGGCGAACAGGGCGCAGGTCGCGGATCACGCGTCCAGGACAGCCCGATCAGTGCGTACCAGATCGGATCCAGCTCCCACTCCCACTCCCACTCCCACCAATGGAGGCCTTGGC
>Ga0102944_1001665_pt1 | contig 14326 bp, 8 predicted proteins | sample SalPonD_shore_MG_FD_78172 | JGI IMG/M metagenome (GOLD analysis project Ga0102944, IMG submission 78172) | Salt pond soil microbial communities from South San Francisco under conditions of wetland restoration - Salt Pond MetaG... | ecosystem: Environmental > Aquatic > Marine > Intertidal zone >...
CCATTAGCCACAAAAAGCACAAAGAACACAAAAACAACCCAGGTCACCGATGGATATAACTGCTCCACGCAAAGAACGCAAAGAGAAAAACACCAAGAACGCAAAGCCCCCAACATCACCTATTAAAAAGATACCTGATTCACCGCCGAGGCGCCGAGCACCCCGAGCCGCCCCGCCCCGGAGAGCACACGGAAAAAGTGGATTGACACGGATAAAAATATGAGTGATAGCACGCAGCCTGCCCCGATCTGCAAATTCCCAAATCTTTGATTTGGATGAATTTGCGTTATCGGGGCCGGGGGCATTTGGTCCTTTTAGCGTCCAGGTATTCCGCACAAGCGGCCAGACAAAAGAACAGGGAAAGCGCGGGAACGGCACGTGGGTCCTGCAACACACTGAACTGTCGGTGACAGACAAAACCCCCAAGCATACTGCAGGCGGGCGTTTTTGCCTCTCACCGCTGACAGCGCGCCCCCGGCACCCCGCCGCCAGCGCTGGCAGCGGGAGGACCGGGAGAATCCGGCGGAGACGGTGTTATTTTAATAATTTTAGCGGAATTGTAATAAAAAATATGTATGAACCAACATCATTCAGAAGAGGCCGATATCCGGAAACCGCTACCTGTCAACGAGAGGAGACCGCCCACACTCCCGGCACGATCACTCGCATCTCCGAGATGATCACTCGACTTTCCAATATGATCACTCGCATCTCCGAGATGATCACTCGACTTTTCGACACGATCACTGGACATTCCAACATAATCACTCGCATCTTCGACATGATCACTTACATGTTCAACATGATCACTCGACTTCCCGACATGATCACTCGACTTCCCGACATGATCACTCGCATCTTCGACATGATCACTCGCATCTTCGACATGATCACTCGCATCTTCGAGATGATCACTCGCATCTTCGAGATGATCACTCGACTTTCCAACACGATCACTCACGTCTTCAATATAATCACTCCACATCCCGATATGATCACTCCACATCGCCGGAAGACCGCTTGTGTACCTGGGAAAATCAGCTGCAATACGGACCTAAAGAACTTAAAAAAAAATCTGCCGCAGACGGACACGGATAGACACAGATGAAAACCACAACGCCACGCAAAGACCGCAGAGAGAATCACAGCACGCACGCAAAGCCCTTCAACACCACTCACAAAAAAAGAGAAAGGAGTACACCGCCGGTCCCGTCGTCTGTCATCTATCGTCCTCGGTCAAAGGCGGGGCGGGGTGGTTCGGTTTCCCGGCGCCGCCGGCTTATTCCGTCACCTCCGCCTCGATGCGTCCCACCGTGAGTCCCCGGTAATTCCGGAGGTCCGGCCGGTAAAACGGCTCCAGTGCCGGATAATCGCCGGGGACCAGCCAGCCCAGATGCTCCAGGAGGGCGAGCAGCAGGGGCGGACTCACCTCCATGGAGCCGTCCCGGACCTTCAATCCGATGCCGCAGGCTTTCCCGTCCCTGCGGAGGGCCAGGCCCCGGACGCCCGCCGCACCCACCTTGGACACCGCCGCGCCGTCCAGCACCTGCATCAGGGCGGTATCGAACCGCCCCCGGCCCGCCACCAGATAGGGCTCTCCGGCCATGGCCCTGAAGATCGTACTCAGTGTCTTATTTGTTTTATCAGAAAGATTTTGGAATAGCACGGCGATCTCCCGGACGGTCAGATAAAAGGTGGGCGCGGAACAGCCGTCGATCCCCAGGTGGATATCCCGTCGCCCGATTATATCCGCAATCAGCGCGGTGATTTGTCGCTGCAGCGGGTGGTTGGGATTGACGTAATCCGTGAGCGGCAGGCCCTGGTGCCGGGCCGCCAGCAACATCCCGGTATGTTTGCCGGAGCAGTTGTTGTGGATCGGACGCACCGGAACCCCTTTCCGGAACAGAGCCTCCGCGGCTGCCTCGTCCATGGGCTTGTGCGCCCCACACAGTAACTGTTCTCCGGATATTCCGGTCCGTGCCTGCAGCTGCTGCACCGTTTCGATATGCACCGGCTCCCCGTTATGCGAGGCACAGATCACCGCCAGTTCCTTCCGGGTGATCCCGGCCGCTTCGGCAGCCCCGGAATCCACCAGGGGATAGGCCTGGAACGGCTTGACGGTGGACCGGGCGTACGTCTCGTAATCAGGAACTTCTGTCCGGAACACCACCCCCTCTGCATCCACGACCACTGCTTCCGCCCGGTGGACGCTCTCCACCCGGCCTCCCCGCATCATTCTGGCTACCAATTTCATACGCTGCCTTCTTCTAATTCTAAATAGTAATTAAAATTTAAAATAAGGAATACTATGGTAAACCGCAGCATGGACGACTATGCCACGCCGCTACTTGTGACCGGATGGAAACACTTATAAATACGGACGTTACACACACGAGAGCCGACTCGATCCGGACAGCCGCGCCCTGACCGGCGGTGGGGGTTCACTGGAGGGTTCACCCTGGGCCAGGCCGATCTTTTCCGGTGCAAGACCCTGATCACGGAGGTCATTACCTGAGCAGAAACACCAGGTCGCGCAGGGCGTTTTCCAGGCCGATAAACAGGGCTTTTCCCAGGATCTCCTTGTCCACCACCACTGTATCAATCACTTCAATCCCCAGGATCTCCTGGAAGTGGCGGTAATTCACTCCGCCGGCAATGGACACCCCCAGCTCGTATTTGTACGCCATATGGGTGACTTCGGCCAGGGTTTCCAGTACTTCCTGCCGGTTTCCGGGACTGCCGGCCTGGCCGGGGAGAGCCGCATGGATTTCCACCTGGTCAACCCCCAGTTTGTAGGCGTTTTTTAATTGTTTGAGGTCATTCGCAATCCGCACACCGATGGTCATGGGGTGTCCCCGCTTTACCTGGGAAAAAATGCTTTTCATATCCGGGGAGGATCGGAAATCCATGCAGAAATTATCCTGATACGGATCGATAAACGTCACCCGGGCCGGCGGATAGGCCATGAGCGACTCGATGCTTTTTTCCTTGATGGGGAGGCGCCAGTTCAACGGAAGGGTGCTGTTCTCCTGAAAGAATCTGGCCAGCCCGACCTCCCCGGTATCCGAGGTGGTCCCCAGCGCATCCACGCCTGCTAGTTCGGCAATACCCGCCGCGACCACCGGGTTGAAACCCGGGAGGTCCAGGGCTTTCTGTAACGCCGAAACCCCGTCCAGATTAAATTCCACTAATGGCATACGTTCTCCTTCATTGATTCGCCTCTGCGCTGACGGCCTGTTCGGCCAGCATGGGGTGCTGAATCAGTTCGGATATCGGCACGAACCGGACACCCCTGGCCTGGTAATAGGGAATATATTCCTGCAGGACCGCCAGGGTCTGTGCTTTGGCATGTCCGATTCCGATGGCAGTTCCGTGGGATCTTGCCTGATGTATCAAGGTGTTTAACTGGGTGCGAATGGCCGTGGTATCCTGCTGGTTGTCCAGAAAGACGGACCGCTTTCCACTGGGAATATGCATCTTTTGCGCCAGAAGATACCCGATACTCTCCGGTGAAGTGTAACTATCGACAAAGTACATGTCCCGGTCCCGCAGGATTTCCAGCACGGTCTGCATCACATTCGGGTTCTGAGTGGCACGGGATCCTTCATGGTTATTCAGTCCCGCTGCATCAGGCAATTCCTCGAAGGCTTTGTTGAGGCGGGCGATGATCTCCTTGGAGGGCATATTGGACATCAGGATAAAATCTTCTTCCCCGCCCTCGTACTGTTCCGGCTCCATGGGCATATGAATCATCACCTCGAATCCCCGGGCGTGGGCGACCCGGGCAATTTCCCGGGAATACCGGTGCCCGGGAATCACGGACAGGGTGATGTTCGGGGGCAGCTGCAGAAAGCCGTTCACCACGTTGCCCCGGTCATAGCCGAAGTCATCGATAATGAGACCGACTGTGGCTGCCGGCTGACTTTCCGGCCTCCGGACGATCACCCGGCCGACAGGGGCGCCGTGAAAACCCACCCCGTATATCAGGAGATTTCCTGTGCGAAGGTCATCGGTTACAGAGTACCGGAGCCGGAGTAAATGGCCAATCGGTTTCGAAAGCTCGTCCCGTGCCGGGACGCCGGTCGCGGCGAACACCACATCGGCCAGGCCGTCCACTCCGGGTTCGATGCTTTCAAATCGTACCGGCAACCCCGCCCGGTTCAACAACCGGGGGGTTTCCCGAAGAAAGGTCTGCTTCGCCCTGGTAATCACCGCCTCCGACGTACTGGCCTGATACCGGAGATTCCAGCAGATGACTCCCAGCAGGACCAGCTGGATCCCCACAAAGAAAAACACCAGCTCTCTTTCATCTCGATGTCTCATTTTTTCATCCGGGATACGCTCGCGTTATCGGGCTTAAAATACTGATTAATCCGTGAACTTTAAATACTTATTGTGCCCGGGAGCCGCGGCCGGTGCGTGCGGGCCGCCCGGGGGGCTGTCAGCCCCGGATCTGGATATTCACGGTGAGACCGAAGTCGCTGAAGGTGGTCGGCTTGCCTTCCGAATTGACCCGTTTATTAAATCGCTGCCCGTATTTGTAATAAATCCCGCCGCTGACCCGGTTGGTAAACGAGTAATCAATTTTCGGCTGGAATTGCCAGCTGTATTCTTTTCCCTGGGATTCCGGCGGCCCCCCGGAGAGGCTGCGCAGCTGTTCGGAGTTGCTGTAATCGAAGGTGAGCGAAAAGTTGATATTGTTGTTCATGTTCAGATTTCGCAAAAACGGAAGAGGGATTCTGATTCCGCCCTGCCGCTGGTAACTCACCGAGAACGACAGATTACTGCGGTTGGAAATATCCAGCGAACCGGCGCCGCCGGACCGGAAATCGGCCGTCACCCGCTTGGTTATCCCGTAGCTACTCTGGACGGAGACATCGTTTTTCATGGTCATCCGCAGGCCAAGCAACGGTTGCAGATTCTGGGTATAGGAGGCCGTGCGCTGCTCCCCGTTTCGGAAATTCGCCGAGTACCGGCCCTGGTAGCTGTTGTTGAGTGACACGCTCCTGGTAAAATTCTGAAACAGGGGCAGGTCTTCCAATCCGCTCCAGCGGATACTCCATCCCGGAAGCGGAATGCCTTTGACCTCGCCTTTTTTCAGCCGGTAATCCTTGGGGTTGAACTGCATCAGGAAGAAATCCTTGTTCACATTCCGGGTGGTCTGGATTTCGCTGAAGGCCTGGGCGTCGCCGTAGCTATAGTTAAAGGTCGCCGTCAGATTCCGGGTGAAATTATATCCGGAGCGCAAGGCCAGATCTTTTGAGACACTCACATCTTTATTCCCGGCATTCCCCAGATAAAGCGAATCCACCGGCACGTCCGGATCCACCATCCAGCCCAGCCGGTATTGTACGCCCGGCGCCCCCACCAGATTGTTATGCTGCCCGTTCCGGCTGTTGCTGTAGGTAATATTAATGGGCTGAATATTATTCAGGAAACCGTTGAAGATCTCCCCGAAACCCGGCAGTCCGGCGCCGGCTTTTTCGGTAGAATCGGCTGGTGCACCGGGGCGGGTGGTTTGTCCGGGCCGGCCGCCCTGCTGACTGCCCGGGCGGCTCCCGGGACGGGTGGAGGCGCCGGGCCGGTTGCCCCCGGCCATCCCTTCCTTGATGCGCTTCAGATCCAAGACCGTGCTGATGGAGGCTTGCTGGGAGTAGCCCACATCCACCCCGTGCCGTTCCTCGTTCACACTGTTCTGGTACTGGTAACTCGACTGGTATTGCAGGGTCGGTTTGAGCCAGGACGCCAGCCCGGGGGTGAAGGAACCGCTGTAATTTTCATTCACGCCGGTGACGATCCCGGGTTTGAGATACCGAAACATATCCAAACGCCTGGCCCCCCGGAATTCCGACACGTTGGAATCCATGCGCTTGTTAAAACTGAATGTCATGGTCCGGAACGGGCTGTACCCCAGACTGAACTGGCGCTGCAGCACCTGCGAATAGGAGAGATTGGGATCCCGGGCGCCCTGCCGGTAGGCCCGGGCGGTGTTGTTTTCCGTCAACAATCCGCTGATACTCAGGCGGGTCGGCTTGTACTGAAATTTACTTTCACTCAGCGCTTCACCGTAGACCGGCAGGAATTTCAGGAATTTAAAAATGCCGATCCCGTTTCCCTGGGCGAAATTCAGATTATAACTGCCTTGGAGAATATTCTTGGAATTGACGGAATACTTCTGGGTCTCGTTTCGCAGGTACGCCTCGGTGACATCGTAGCTCAACCGGACGGCATCCAGGGTATATTTCCCCAGCCAGAACTTGGACCGGCTGTTCTTGGAAAACGAGGTGCCATAGGACCGCTGCATGGAAAACGCCTCGATCTTGGAGATGGTGTCCTGCACCGCGGCCTGGTCCGGCAGGGCCTGGCTCAGGCTAGACGTCAGCACATCGCTCCCCGGCAGATACTTGGGTACCTGGTGATTCTGGCTGTACCTGGCATGGACCGGGATCCGGATCCCCCAGGATTCCGGGATAAACTTGTGGGCGTTCAGGGAGACGTTGATATCCATCCCGTCGGTATTCATGTTGTCGCCCCACTGATTATCCACCCGGTGGAAATCCGCGTTCACCTGGTTGGTGCTCATCCGGACGCTCATAACGTCGGCCAGATCCAGGGAGGCCTGGGCCCGGTACGCCATGCCGCCACTCCGGCTCACGCCGGTCACCCGGAGTTCGTTGAGCCAGATCTGCCCGTTATACACGGGCCAGGTACCCACCGAGCCGAAGTGTTTCCAGGCGCGGTAATCTTCGCCGGTAAAATTCCTGGCCCCGACTTCCATCTGCCGGATCTTCCCCAGGGAAGGCCGTCCGTGGACCACCAGCTCCGTGTGGGTGTCGGTGGTGGTGTCCGCGAAAATGACGGTATTCTCCTCGAAATAGATCCGGCCGGTGGGATCCCGGGCCGGAAAGGCGCTCCCCGAGGGTACGGACAGGCTGTCCACGGCCTTCAGCTGGGCCAGAAAGTCCATGTCCAGCACCATTTGCTGCCATCCGGGCTGTAACCGGCTCCGGTATTCGTAGTAATTCTCATCATCCCGGCCCATCCGGAAAAAGAACTCCAGGTGCTGCCCGTTCAGGTCGTCGACGTTCTGATCCCCGTGCATGAACATCTTGATGTACTTATAATTCACCAGCGAGGCTTCCTGGCTCTGGCTGAACACCCGCACGGCGCGCCCCTGGGTCCACTGTTGCAGATTGGACAGTTTGAGCACCAGGGCCTGCTCCTTGGAGGTAATCCCGTACACCCGGTCCTGGGCCCCCCGCACCCCTTCCGGCGGCCGGTAAATATCGTTGTTATCCTCGTTATTGATCACCGTCACCGCAAAACTGCTGTCCATCCCGCTGGAATCGTTGGCCGCCACCACGTTTTCCACCCCGGACTCCAGCCATTCATTCCCCACGATCTCGATCTTCGCGATACTGAGGGTGTCTTCGTTGGCATCCCGGAATTTAAAATCCGAAAACCACAGCCGGGCATACTGCACATCTTCGATGGACGCATTGGGATCGCTGCGCTGGGGATCAAAATCCGTGAGCGGGATCCGGTAGAGCTTCCAACCGGTGGGCTGGCCGGTCTGGGTGATGGTTTCGCTGACAAAATATTTGTTTTCAGCGGTATCCAGCGGCACCGTATAACTGAAATAGCTTTCCGTCCGGTCCAGGATGTTGTTCCGGTTGAGATCTTCGGTGTCGGGGATATTGGATCCCAACTCCTGGCCGTTGCCTTCCATCCCGTTGGCATGACGGTAATCCCGTTCCTTATAATTATATTTATAATTATCCCCTGCCGGATCGCCATTCAGCAAGCCGTATTTCTCGAACAGTTGCGGCGGACTGTTGATGGTGAGGGTGTCCTGCCCGTTGGGGCCGTATACACCGATTTCATCGGCATCCGCCAGTCCGTCCAGCCCGATGTCCTCCCCCTCGTCCAACAGCCCGTTGAGGATCCCGCCCCGGCGTTGATCTTCCTGGTCCAGCCGGTTATTCCCGTTGATATCTTCGGAAATGAGTCCCAGGTCGATGTGCACCTTGCCGGAATTTCCCTTCATCCAGAGCTCGATGTACTTGCTCTCCGATTGATCCCGGTAGGACGAGGAGAGGGGCCGCATAAATCCGCCCCAGACGGTATCGGAGGGGAGGGGCTGGCGATCCCCGATGACCGTGCGCGGATCCAGCACCACGTTCAGGATCTGGGTGGTGGTGGTTTCCAGCCGCAGGTTGGTCTGCTTGTTGGGCCAGATGGAATTGGTCAGCACGCCGGCGAAGGGGTTGTACCAATAGAGAGTCCCTTTATTGTGCACATCGTATCCCAGGCTTGTTCCACCAGGGCCTTTGGGCACAGAGGCCGGGATCCAGCTGTTCTTGGAAATGGAAAGGGTGGTGGTCCGCTTGCTGCCCTCGAAGTCATCGATATACGCCACCCCGTCTTTTTCCAGGGGAGAATTCTGGAGATTCGGGTTGGGCATCACCTGGGCCAGTTCGCCCTCCACCTGGAGCTGGGACGGCGCTTCGGTGTGAATCAACGGCATGTAATCCAGGGCCCGGGTGACAAAATCCAGGTTCTTCTCATAGCGGCCGTTGAGGTCCCACACGAAGTTCTGATACGGCTCCTGGCCCACCCGGACCTTATCATCCACCGAGGTTTTGCTGTAGTACATCCCGGTGGCCGCCAGAAACGAATTCTCGCCGAACTGGTATTCCGCCCGGCCGCCCATGACCACCTTTTTATCCAGCTGAAACACCTCGTTGGTCTCGTAAGAGATCTCCAGATTGGCGCCGGGCTTCAGCGCTTCCTCGTTGAGCACGTTCACCTGCCCGGAAAAGTAATCGATATTGTAGTCGGTGCCGCGCTGGAGGGGCGACCCGTTGGCCTTGACCTCTTCGCTCCCCTCGATAATATTAAACCCGGGCAGGTTAATGTTGGCGCTCTGGTTGGAATATTTGGCCACCAGCTTGAACCGGGACTCCGAGAGCATAGCTTTGGTCTGGCGGTAACTGCCCTGGTACATTTCGGTCTGGGACAGATCGCCGGCCAGATCCGGGTTGTAGACACCGGGCTGAATGTTTTTGATCCCTGAGGCCTTGGCTTCCTGTTCCGCCCGGAACGGTTCCAGATAGGGCAGAAACACCTCGCCATGGTTCAGATCGACCACCCCTTCGATATCCACCTGCTGGTCCGGCACCTCCTGGCCGTCTGAGTTGAACCGGTCCAGGCCGAACACCTGCAGCCAGGGTTTGCCGCTATCACTGATATTGTCATTATTATTGGTGTACGTGTCCAGGATATCGAGATCGAACCCGTCCCGATCCAGGTTGATGGTCCCCAGGGAATACACATTCTTAAACATCAGATCCCAGGTCGGCTTGGTGGGGCTGGGATTATCGATCCGCAGCAGTTTCATATTCACCCGGGAGGAATCCAGGGGATCGAACTGCAGCTGGCCGACCGTATCTCCCCCTACGGTGGAATAGGCCACGGCCAGGATTTCATTATCCTGCAAATTGATATTCATCCGGATGTAGCCCAGGTCCCGATCCACCGTGTAATCGGCTCCCTCCTGGAGAATTTGAAATTCCGCATCCCGCGCATCGCTGCGCATGACCGTGGTATCCGTGGGATCCACCCAGGCTTTCCCCTGGATCTGGGTACCGGTCTCGTAGTTGACCCCGATGATGCTCTTGAAGACCTCGATATCGTCGATGATCTTTTCTCTGGGCAGGGTATAGTGCCGGTTGGTGGCTTTATCCAGGGGATAAAAATTACTCCGGTAATAGGTATCCAGGAAAAAGTACTTATTCTTTAAATAATTGTAATCGAAGATCTCGTGGGCTTGCTCCGAGGCGCCGCCCGTAAAGGTCATCTTTTGTTTTTTCCCCTGTTCGATACTGGCCACCGTCACCACGTCGATGGGGCCGATTTTCATATCCGTGCGGATCCCGAACAATCCGTTGCTGTTCGGGCTGAAGGTCACCAGCTGGGTGCCCGGGAGCGAGAGGCTGATATTGCCGGCGTCGATGCGCTGGACAATGTCGTCGTCACTCCCGGTATAATTGAGCTTGACGTCATTCTCGAACTGGAAATCCCGCTCGGAGTTGTAGTCCACCAGGACATTGATCCGGTCCCCGATGCTCCCCTGGATATTGAAATTCTGCTTTTGATTAAAAATGATGTTGGTTTGGGGCTGGGATTCGAAATTGGTGGCGATCAGGTTTTGATCTTCCCGGGAGGCCCGGGCGTTAATGTTGACGTTGCCGGCCACCCGCAAAGCCACCCGCTGCCCTCCGATGTCGGCGCCCAGTAACTCGTATCCCGTGTTCGCCTGTCCGGCGCCGGGCGTCTCCTGCGTCTGGGGCGGCTTGGTGACCGTTTCCCGCAGCAGTCGCTGCTGCTCCCGGGCCAGCCGGAGGTCGGTATACTGCTTAAATGAGATGCGGACCGGGATCCCGACCTCGGTGTCGTGATACCGGGGTGAAATCACCAGGTATTGTCCGGTGGAATCCGCCTCTTCGGCCCGCCGGAAGCCCCGGATACCATACGGGACCCTGGGCAGTTGAAAGGGTAACAGGGAATCGGACGCCGCCGGATGCAGGGAGACCCGATCTTCCGGAAACAGGGCCGGTCTCCGGAGCGGCAGTTCCGGGGTGGCGACGGGATGGGTGTAGACCGAATCACCGGCGCTCGCCTGCCTGGCGTTCCCGATGCCCGGCAGAACCAGCGCAACGACGAAACACAGCGATACCACTCGACTAAAAATTGTTATCGTCTGCTTCTTGATAATCGTAACCGTTCTGTTAAACTAATTCGTCTCTATCCGATAACAATCTTCGTCCAGCAATACTCCTGTGTTCTTGTGAAAACGGGTTAAATCTATGGAAGTACTTTTTGTTGTTGCAATTCCAGAAACAGTTTCTGTAACGCCCGGCTCCGGTGTGACAGCACATTTTTCGCCTCCCCGGACATCTCGGCAAATGTTTGCCCCGTCTCCAGGACCTCAAACACCGGATCGTATCCGAAGCCGTTGGCGCCCCGGGGCTCTGCGGTGATGAGACCTTCCACCGACCCCTCGGTGACGATTTTTAGGGATCCGTCGTAGAACACGGTCACCGTACGGAACCGGGCCGTGCGCTGCCCGGCCGGTACCGCCCGGAGCGCATCCAACAGTTTGTTCACATTGTCCTCATACGTTGCATTCTCCCCGGCGTAACGGGCGGAAAATACACCCGGAGCTCCCTGGAGTGCGTCCACTTCTAAACCGGTATCATCAGATATTATCGGAAGCCGGATTATTTCGAATAATTCTTGTGCCTTTTTTAATGCATTCCCCTCCAGGGTGTTCCGATCTTCTATAACCTCCGGGATCTCATCGAAATCCCGTAAATCTTTGATGGCCACCCGGCGTTTCCCGAAAATCTCCTTGATTTCGGCGGCCTTATCCTGATTCCCTGAACCTACCACAATTGTCTGAATCATAAAAAACCTCAATACGATACCGGAAAAACCCCGATCAGTAATCTTCTTCGGACGCCTGTAACTCCACGTGCACCATCATATCCACCGTGATCGTCCCGCCCGATATAACTTTTCCCTGTATACCAATCGGTTCCTCGACTACAGAGAGTACTTCATTCAGTTGCCCGACCCAGTCCGGCACATGATAGGGGCCGATGACTTCCACCTGGGCTTCGTCCTCAAAGAACAGGACGTCGCCCATCTGCAGGGTGTCGAGCGCGACCCATTCCACGGTCAGGTGTTCGCCGAAATCTCCCGGTTCGTACCCCAACCCCCGATCCTGACATTCGGAATACACTTCGTTCTCCACCACGTTGATGATGCCGCCCGCAGTTTCTGCCTGCAGCATACCCAGGCCGTATTGCAGCTCGGCAAATTGCAGCGGTTCCCCTTCCTCCTCCGGATCGGTGGCGCCTCTGTGAATTGCCACGAGTTGTCCCATGCAGTCCTCTGGCTACTTACAACTTTGAATTGCAATTCGGCGTATTATAGCAAGAATAGATGCATAAAACAAGGGTGATCTCCGGACCGCCGAACTCCGGAATTTCGGCTTCCCGCCGCGACACCGTCTTCCGTTTCACGGCCCGGTGGTCCGTTCGCCCGGCATCGGGGCCGCGGCGGATCGGGACTCCGGCGGGAAGGCCGGGGAACAATTTCCCATGCCGGTGATTGGAGGGATAGGTTCGTGAGATCAAAGTGTTGCAGGTGTCATTCAGAGGAAGTTTTTTATATATTCCGGGAGAAAACGGGAATAAACCGGCCGAACGAGTATGTCGCTGAATCTATTTGATACGGATCAAACCTCCCAGAGATCGCTGCCACCGCTTGCCGAGCGGATGCGGCCCCGTTCTCTGGACGAGTTTGTCGGCCAGGAGGATCTGGTGGGCGAACAGAAAATTCTCCGGACCGCCTTGCGACAGGGCACGTTGTTCTCGTTGATCTTATGGGGGCCGCCCGGCAGCGGCAAAACCACCCTCGCCACCATTTGTGCCCACGCCACCGATGCCAAATTTCACCAGATCAGCGCCGTGTCCTCCGGGGTAAAAGACGTGCGCCAGGTGATTCAGCAGGCGGAACACCGGCTCAGCCAGGACGTCCGGACCATTCTGTTCATCGATGAAATCCACCGGTTCAACAAGGCACAGCAAGACGCCCTGCTGCATGCGGTGGAGCAGGGTTCCATTATCCTGATCGGCGCGACCACGGAAAATCCCAGTTTCGAAGTAATCTCGCCGCTGCTCTCCCGGTGCCGGGTGTTACGGCTGCAGCCCCTCACCCGGGAACACTTGCAAACCCTGCTCCACCGGGCCCTGACCCAAGACCTGGTGTTGAGCCAGATGGATATCCGGCTGGACCCTGCGGCGGAAACCTCCCTGTTGGAGAGCGCCGGGGGAGACGCCCGGCGGCTGCTGAACCTGCTGGAGATCGCACTGCAGCAGGCCGAATCCGCGCCGGGGGCCGATGGCTCCGGTCCGCTCCGGCTCTCCAAAGAACAGGTGCTGGAAGCTCTGCAACACCGCACCCAGCTCTACGATAAAAAGGGGGATTATCATTACGACACCATTTCCGCCTTCATTAAAAGCATCCGGGGGAGTGATCCGGACGCGGCCGTTTACTGGCTGGCGGTGATGCTGGAAGGGGGAGAGGATCCCAAGTTTTTGGCCCGGCGCCTGATCATCAGCGCCTCCGAAGACGTGGGAAACGCAGATCCCTACGGACTCACCCTGGCGACCTCCGCGTTCACCGCCATCGATTATGTCGGGATGCCGGAAGCCGCCATCATCCTGGCGCAGGCCACGACTTACCTGGCCGGCGCCGCCAAAAGCAATGCGGCGTATCTGGCCGTGAAAACCGCGACCGCCTCCGTGCGGCAGCACGGAAGTAAAAGCGTCCCGCTGCATTTACGCAATGCGCCCACCGAACTGATGAAATCGGAGGGATATCAACAAGGCTATCAGTACCCCCATGACTTTCCCGACCATTTTGTCCGCCAATCGTACCTCCCGGAGGACCTGGACGACGCATCGTTCTATCACCCCACCCGGCAGGGCCGGGAAAAATTTCTGCGCGACCGGTTAAGCCATCTCTGGAATGACCGATATCAAGGAAAAGACTCCGAATAGATGCGACCTTTCTTCCGAACCATTTTTATCTTCCTGGCCGCCGCAGTATGCCTTGGTGCGTTGACTCCGGGACCGGTACGGGCGCAAAACAAGCTGGAACTGCTCCGGGCCGATTCCCTGCGCAACCGGGTGCAGCACGGGGAAACGGTCAAGATCCTGTCCGGGGACGTCCGGTTTAAACGGGGGGAATACCGCCTTTACAGCGACCACGCTATTGATTACAAGAATCGGGACGTGGGCGTGTTCTGGGGCCATGTCCGGATCGAGGGCACCCAGGATTCCCTGTTCGCCGATTCCCTGGTTATCTACGACACCCAGAATATTCTTGATGCACGGGGACATGCCAGACTCCGATCCGGCCAGCGAAAACTGAACGCCCGGCATATCAGGTATTTTTCAGATAAAGAAACCGCGTATGCACTGGGGGATGTCCGGCTGGAAGAGCAAAACGGCCGGTACGCCACCGCCGATTCCATCTGGTATAACAGCAAAACCAAGCAAGCCGAGATTTTCGGAAAGGACGGGCACAACGCCACCGTGTACGATCCGGACCGGCAGATCCAAATCCGCGGCCCCCGGGTGACCCAGGATCTGAATACCCAGGAACTCCGGGCTCAATCTCGGCCCATCCTGTCCAAACAGGATTCCTCCGGGAAAGAAATCCTCCGCATTATCGGCAACACCCTGAGCGGGAA
>Ga0102944_1001666_pt1 | contig 14315 bp, 10 predicted proteins | sample SalPonD_shore_MG_FD_78172 | JGI IMG/M metagenome (GOLD analysis project Ga0102944, IMG submission 78172) | Salt pond soil microbial communities from South San Francisco under conditions of wetland restoration - Salt Pond MetaG... | ecosystem: Environmental > Aquatic > Marine > Intertidal zone >...
AGTCCGGCGGCGGCTGGGCGCACTACGTCGGTCAGGAGAAGCTGCGTCCGCAGACCGGCTGGCTGCCGGTGGCTTTCGCGCTGGACTGGGCGCGGCCGCCGCGGCACATGAACGGGACCTCCTTCTTCTATGCCCACTCGGACCAGTGGCGCTACGAAAAGCTGCAAGTCAGGGAGATCCTCTCTCCGCTCGCCAAGCCGGACGACTGGCACGGCACCATGCTGGACTACAACGTCCGCGCCGAACGCATGGGCTGGCTGCCGTCGGCGCCCCAGCTCGACCGCAACCCGCTCGATGTCTGCCGCGAGGCGGCGGAAGCAGGCCGGGACCCGAAGGACCATGTGCTCGAGCGGCTCAAGTCCGGTGATCTGCATTTCGCGAGCGAGGACCCGGACGGCCCGGACAATTTCCCGCGCAATATGTTCGTCTGGCGCTCCAACCTGCTCGGCTCGAGCGGCAAGGGCCACGAGTACTTTCTGCGCCATCTGCTCGGCACCAACGACGGTGTCCAGGGCAAGGACATGGGGGAGGAGGACGGCCCACGGCCGGAAGAGGTCGTCTGGCACGAAGAGGCCCCGCGCGGCAAGCTCGACCTGCTGGTGACGCTGGACTTCCGCATGTCCACCACCTGCCTGTACTCGGACGTGGTGCTGCCGACGGCCACCTGGTACGAGAAGGACGACCTCAACACCTCCGACATGCACCCCTTCATCCACCCGCTCTCCGAGGCCGTGAACCCGGCCTGGGAGTCGCGGAGCGACTGGGATATCTACAAGGGCATCGCGGAGACGTTCTCCCGCGTGGCGAAGGGGCATCTGGGCCGCGAGACGGACCTCGTCACCGTGCCGCTGCTGCACGACACCCCGGGGGAGCTCTCCCAGCCCTACGACGTACTCGACTGGAAGCGGGGCGAGTGCGAGCCGGTGCCCGGCAAAACCATGCCCAACCTGGTGGTGGTGGAGCGGGACTACACCGCCACCTACGAGCGCTTCGTCTCCGTGGGGCCGCTCCTGGAGTCCGCCGGGAACGGCGGCAAGGGAATCAGCTGGAACACCGCCGAGGAGGTGGAATACCTGGGTCGGCTCAACGGCCGCCACGCCGACGGCGAGGTTGCCAGGGGCCGCCCACGCATGGTCACAGCCATCGATGCCGCGGAAACCGTCATGAGCCTGGCGCCGGAGACCAACGGCGAAGTGGCGGTGAAGGCCTGGCATGCACTGGAGAAGTTCACCGGGCGCAAGCATGCACACCTGGCGTTGCCCAAGGAGGACGAGAAGATCCGCTTCCGCGACATCCAGGCCCAGCCGCGCAAGATCATCAGCTCGCCGACCTGGTCCGGCATCGAGTCGGAGAAGGTCTGCTACAACGCCGGCTACACCAACGTCCACGAGCTGATCCCCTGGCGCACGCTGACCGGCCGCCAGCAGCTCTACCAGGATCACGCCTGGATGCGCGCTTTCGGCGAGGCGCTCACCAGCTACCGGCCGCCGGTGAACACGCGCACCGTCAAGCCGCTGCTGAACCAGCGGGGCAACGGCAACCACGAGCTGGTGCTCAACTGGATCACCCCGCACCAGAAGTGGGGCATTCACAGCACCTACAGCGACAACCTGCTCATGCTCACGCTCTCGCGCGGCGGCCCCATCGTGTGGCTGTCCGAGGTGGACGCGAAGAAGGGCGGCATCGAGGACAACGACTGGATCGAGATCTTCAACAGCAACGGCGCCGTGGTGGCCCGGGCGGTGGTCTCCCAGCGCGTCCCCGAGGGCATGACCATGATGTACCACGCCCAGGAGCGCATCGTTAACACCCCCGGTTCCGAGATCACCGGCGGGCGCGGCGGCATCCACAACTCCGTCACGCGCACGGTGCTGAAGCCCACCCACATGATCGGCGGCTACGCCCAGCAGAGCTACGGCCTCAACTACTACGGCACCGTCGGCTCCAACCGCGACGAGTTCGTCATCATCCGCAAGATGGCCACCGTCGACTGGCTGGAGGGTGACGACGAATCGATTCTGGAACAGGAGTACACGCGATGAGACTTCCGCCTGACTACTGCGCTCGACATCTCGGCCGCCGGCGGTGCTCGGGATGCTCATGTATTGATTCATACACTGCGCTTCCTGCGCGCCGGCGGCGGCCAACCTGTCTTCGCTCGCTACGTCACGCGGAGGTCTCACAATGAGGGTACGCGCACAGATCGGCAAGGTGCTCAACCTCGACAAGTGCATCGGCTGTCACACCTGCTCGGTGACCTGCAAGAACGTCTGGACCTCGCGCGAGGGCATGGAGTACGCGTGGTTCAACAACGTCGAGACCAAGCCGGGCATCGGCTATCCCAAGGATTGGGAAAACCAGGATCGCTGGAATGGCGGCTGGAAGCGCGTGGGGAACGGCAAGGGAGAGCTTCGGCCCCGGATCGGCGGCAAGTGGCGCGTGCTCGCGAATATCTTCGCCAACCCGGACCTGCCGGAGATCGACGACTACTACGAGCCGTTCAATTTCGATTACCAGCGCCTGCACAACGCGCCGGAGTCGAAGGCGCAGCCGACGGCGAAGCCCTATTCGGCCATCACCGGTCGCCCCATGAACAAGATCGAGTGGGGGCCGAACTGGGAGGAGATCCTCGGCACGGAGTTCGAGAAGCGCTCGAAGGACTACAACTTCCGCGAGATACAGAAGGAGATCTACGGCCAGTTCGAGAACACCTTCATGATGTATCTGCCGCGGCTGTGCGAGCACTGCCTGAATCCGACCTGTGTGGCGAGCTGCCCGAGCGGCGCCATCTACAAGCGTGAGGAGGACGGCATCGTCCTCATCGACCAGGACAAGTGCCGCGGCTGGCGCATGTGCATCTCGGGCTGCCCGTACAAGAAGATCTACTACAACTGGCAGTCGGGCAAATCCGAGAAGTGCACCTTCTGCTACCCGCGTATCGAGGCGGGGCAGCCCACCGTGTGCTCGGAGACCTGTGTCGGGCGCATCCGCTATCTCGGCGTGGTGCTCTACGACGCCGACGCCATCAAGGAGGCCGCGGCCACGCCGGACGAGCACGACCTCTACGAGGCGCAGATGCGGGTGTTCCTCGACCCGAACGACCCGGAGGTGATCGCCCAGGCCCGCCGGGACGGCGTGCCCGATTCGTGGCTGGAGGCGGCGAAGCGCTCGCCGGTCTACAAGATGGCCATGGACTGGAAGGTCGCCTTTCCGCTGCATCCGGAGTACCGCACGCTCCCCATGGTCTGGTACATCCCGCCGCTGTCGCCCATCAGCGCCGCCGCCGACGCGGGACACATCGGCTATGACGGCCTGCTGCCCGAGGTCGGGAATCTGCGTATCCCGGTGCGTTACCTCTCGAACATGCTGACCGCGGGCGACGACAGGCCGGTGGTGGGCGCACTGAAGAAGATGCTCGCCATGCGCGTGTTCCGCCGTCGTCAGACCGTGGACGGGGTCACCGACACCGACGTGCTGGACGAGGTGGGCCTCACCGAGCACCAGCTCGACGACATGTACCAGACGATGGCCATCGCCAACTACGAGGACCGCTTCGTCATCCCCACCAATCACCGCGAGCTCAGCACGGACGACCCCTGGGGCGAGCGCAGCGGCTGCGGCTTCAGCTTCGGCGACGGCTGCAACACCCACGGCGTGACGAAGCCCAACCTGTTCGGCTCGAAGAACCCGCGCAAGCGGAAATTCCCGACCCGGCAGGACCTTCTGGCCCGCGCGAAGAAGATCTCGTAGGAGGCTGATGATGAAAACATTCAAGGTGCTCGGCGCACTGCTGCATTACCCCGACGAGGCATTGCAGGCAGCTGTTCCCGAGCTCGCCGCGGTGCTGGATGACGAGGGCGTGGTCGGCGGCGCCACGCGCGAGCGAATCCGCGCGCTTCTCGACGAGCTGGCCGCGGCCGACCTGCTCGATCTGCAGGAGCGCTACGTGGACACCTTCGACCGCGGGCGGGCGCGCTCACTCCATCTTTTCGAGCACGTGCACGGCGAATCCCGGGACCGGGGGCAGGCGATGGTCGACCTGAAGAACGCCTATCTGGATCACGGCTTCGAGCTGGTGGTCCCCGAGCTGCCGGACTACGTGCCGCTCTTCCTCGAATTCTGTTCCACGCTGGCGCCGGAAGACGCGCTGAGCTGGCTCGAGGACGTCGGCCATCTGCTCCAGCTCCTGCACGCGCGGCTCAGGGAGCACGACAGCCCGTATGCGGTCCTGGTGGAGCCGCTGCTGGTGCTCGCCGCCGTCGACGTGGACGACCCGGCCGTCAGGGAGCAGGTCGCGGGCGAGGATCGTGACGACACCCCGCAGGCGCTGGACGCCGTGTGGATGGAGGCGCCGGTGACCTTCGGGCCCGACGGCGGCTGCGCGAGCCAGACGCGCGGTGGGGGCGCACCCGCGGTGGCGCCGGTTCAATGGGCGAAGACGCGCACACGGCGCGCCGCCCCTACCGAAGGCTGAGGAGGTTCCAACGATGTCGTTCATCAACAATCTGCTGTTCGGCTACTACCCGTATGTCGCGGGCACCGTGTTCCTCGTCGGCAGCCTGGTACGCTTCGACATGAGCCAGTACACGTGGAAGACCAACTCCAGCCAGCTGCTGGACTCGGGACCCCGGTTCCGCCTCGGCAACACCCTGTTCCACGTGGGTGTGATCCTGCTGTTCTTCGGCCATCTGATCGGGCTGCTCATGCCCCACTGGCTGTATCCGTATCTCGGCCTGACGGTTAGCGGCAAACAGGTGCTGGCGATGACCGCGGGCGGGATATTCGGGCTCATGGCGCTGGTGGGCGGGGCGATTCTCATCCATCGCCGCTTCAGGAACGTGCGGGTTCGAGCGCAGAGCACGCGCATGGACATGTTCATCCTGCTGCTGCTGTACGCCCAGCTGATCCTGGGCCTGTTCACCATTCCAGTGTCCATGCAGCACATGAACGGCAGCGAGATGCTCGTGCTCGCCGACTGGGCGCAGCATATCGTGACCTTCCGCCCCGGCGCCGCCGAGTTCGTTGCGAACGTGAGCTGGATCTACAAGCTGCACCTGTTCCTGGGCCTCACCATGTTCCTGGTGTTCCCGTTCACGCGTCTGGTGCACATCTGGAGCGCGCCGGTATGGTACCTGGGCCGCAGCTACCAGATCGTGCGCCAGCGCCAGGGCTGAGCGGGAGGCCAGTCATGACGATCAGTGTCAACGGCACCGAGATCAGCGACGAGGCCGTCAACCGGGAGTCGGCGAACTTCGAGGGCGGCAGCATCGAGGCGCGCCAGCGGCGGGCGGCAGAGGCGCTGGCGATCCGCGAACTGCTGCGCCAGCGCGCCGTGGAACTCGGGCTGGACCGGGACGATGACGAGGATTCGGTGATCGATGCGCTGACGCGGGAGGAGGCCGCGGTGCCGACCCCGGACCGCGCAGCCTGCCAGGCCTACTTCGACGGCAATCGCGAGCGCTTCACGACACCAGTGCTGGCGGAGGTGCGCCATATCCTGCTGTCCGCGCACCCGGAGGATTTCGACGCCCGGGACCGGCGACGGCGGGAGGCCGAGGCGCTGGTCGAGGAGCTGACGCATGGGCGCGGCGTTTTCGCCCGTCTCGCTGCCGCCCACTCGGACTGTCCGTCGCGTTCGGAAGGCGGCCACCTCGGCGCCATCGAACGCGGAGCGACGGTGCCGGAGTTCGAGTCGGCGGTCCTCCGCATGCCCGTGGGGCTGGCCGAGCGGCCGCTCGAGTCCCGCTATGGCTGGCACGTGGTGGAGGTGCTGCAGCGAACGGGTGGCGATCCGCTGCCGTTCGAGGCGGTGGAGCCGCGCATTCGGGATTACCTCGCGGAGCGGTCGCGCCGGCGGGCGCTCAGCCAGTATATACGGGTGCTGGCGGCGGAGGCCGACATCGAGGGGGTCGATCTCGGGGCGGCCGAGTCGCCGCTGCTGCAGTGATGCGTATTAAACTGGCTGCATGACGCAGAGCGCCTCGTCGGAAACGATTGCGGGTATCATCGTCGAGGAGATCGACCGAGCCGGCTGGACGGTGCGCGACGACTTCGTCGATGCCCTGGATGTGGTCCAGCTCGGCCAGGAGTGCCGCCGTCTCTGGGACAAGGACCGACTGCGGCGGGCCGGCGTGGGTGTCGGCCGCGACTGGCAGATCCAGACCGAAGTGCGCAGCGACCGGGTGATGTGGCTCGATCCAGGGCGGCTGACGCCGGCACAGGATCGCTACTGTCGTCAGCTGGAGTCCTTGCGGCTGGCTTTCAATCGGGCGTTCTACCTGGGGCTGTTCGAGTACGAGGGCCATTTCGCCGTCTATCCGCCCGGCGCATTCTACCGGCGCCACCTGGACCAGTTCCATGGCGTCACTCATCGCAGGATCAGCGTGATCCTCTATCTGAATACGGACTGGGACGAGGCCGACGGTGGCGCGCTGCGGATTTACCTCGGTGATGACGGCGAGTCCGAGCCGCACGACGTGGCGCCGCTCGGCGGGCGTCTGGTGGTATTCCAGAGCGATCGCTTCCACCACGAAGTGCTGCCGGCGCGGGCGGCGCGCTTCAGCCTGACCGGTTGGTTGCGCACCCGCGCCTGAGTTCGCTGAAGAATTCGCCGCGGGGGCGCGGCTCCTACGGAGAGGGGGGCCACCCGTCGGGGCGATGATAGGACCTGTAGGAGCGGCGCCCTCGCCGCGAATGGCGATGGGTAGGGCGTTCGCCGACGAATTCGCCGCGGGGGCGCGGCTCCTACGGAGAGGGGGCCACCCGTCGGGGCGATGATAGGACCTGTAGGAGCGGCGCCCCGCCGCGAATGGCGATGGGTAGGGCGTTCGCCGACGAATTCGCCGCGGGGGCGCGGCTCCTACGGAGAGGGACCACCCGTCGGGGCGATGATAGGATCTGTAGGAGCGGCGCCCTCGCCGCGAATGGCGACGGGTAGGGCGTTCGCCTGGCGTCAGGCAAGGTCGTCCAGCGGCACGGGCCGCGCAATGCCATAGCCCTGGGCGAAGTCGAGCCCGATCTCCCGGAGCTGGGCGAGTATATCGTCGTTCTCGACATACTCGCCGATGGTGCGCTTGCCCAGGAAGTGGCCCAGCTCGTTGATGGAGCGGACCATCGCATGGTCGGCCTCGTCGTGATCGATCTCGCGGATGAATTGTCCGTCGATTTTGAGGAAGTCGATGGGCAGATTCTTCAGGTAGGCGTAGGAGGACAGCCCGGTGCCGAAGTCGTCCAGCGCGAACCGGCATCCGAGCGTCTTCACTTCCCGCACCAGGTCCGCCGCCCGCGCGAGATTCTTGACCGCCGTGGTTTCTGTGACCTCGAAGCAGACCTTGCCTCCCGGGACACCGGTACGTTCGAATTCCTCGCGCAGGAAGCGGGCGAATCCCGCGTCGTTCAGCGTCGGTCCGGAGAGGTTGATGGTGAATCCCTCGACCGTCTCCAGCACGTCCCCGTGCGCCGCGCACCATTCCAGCACGCGGCTGATGACCCAACGGTCGACGGCGGTCATGCGACCGAATCGCTCGGCGGCCGGAATGAACTCGTCGGGCGGCACGAGGACGTTATCCGGGCCGCGCAGCGCGATGAGGATTTCGTAGAAGGGGCCGTTGACTTGGATGTCGCCGATGGCGACGATGCGTTGGCCGCGCAGCTCCAGGCGCCCGGCGTCGAGTGCGGCATCCACCGTGGCGGCGCGTTCCATGCTGCTGCGCAGCTGTTGTAGCTCGCGGTCGTCCGGCGTGATCACGTGCAGGCGGTTGCCACCGGCGTGCTTGGCCGCCAGACACGCCTCGTCGCCGTCCTGCAGCAGCTGCTGCGGGGTCTGGGCGCCGGTCTGGAAGCTCACCACGCCAACGCTCACGGATACCGCGATGGTGTTGTCGGCATTGCCGAAGCGGTAGTTGTTGATGCGTTGCCGGCAGCCCTCCGCGATCACCTCCGCCTGGCTGGCGGAAACGTTGGTGAGCAGAACCGCGAACTCGTCCCCGGCCGTGCGGCTGACGGCGTGAGCCGCTTCTCCGGTCGCCTCCCGGAGACTGGTGGCGAGGTCCTTCAGCAGCCGGTCGCCGGCATCATGGCCGAGCGTGCTGTTGACTACCTTGAATCCGTCCACCCCGAGGTATAGCAGCGCATGGGTAGCGGGCACGCCGGCCTTGGACCTCGGCACCCGGTCGAGCTCGCGCAGGAGCGCCTTGCGGTTGAGGAGCCCGGTCAGCGAGTCGTGCGTTGCATAGCGCACCATCTCCTCGTGCATGTCCTGGAGCTTCTTCTGCCACTGGCGCTCGGTGAGGGGGGCGTCCATATCCTCGGCAACACCGGCCTCGGCGGCCTCGAGCTGCTGGGCGAGCTCAACCTGGGAGAGCTCCCGGGCCTTGACGCCGCTGCGGTTGACGAAGACGTATCGATCCCGCTCCTCGCTGACCCACTGCAGACGCAGGGGTTCCGGGGTGCCGTCCTTGCCCGCGAAGAATACCCAGTCTCCCGTATTCAGGAGCTTGGCCTGCCCGAGCCAGCGGGGATCGATCTGCGAGGCGGCATAATCGTTGTCCGGCGCCGATGGCTTGGGCCTGGTCATCGGCAGCGGTCGCGGGGCGCGACCGTCACGGCAGACCGCGGTGACGTAATCCCGGATCTGGGTGAGCAGCGTCTCCAGCTCCGGCGTCATGCGGCCGAAGGCCTTGAGCTGCTTCTCGATATAGCCGATCACCTTCTCCGGCTGCGGGATCGGACGCGCCCGGCTCTTGCCGGTACCGAGCGCGGCCAGCAGTCGGTCGACCACGGCCAGACCTCGCAGCCAGTCGTCTTTCCTGTCCCCCGTGCTGCGCAGCCGGATGAGCACCAGCAGGCTCCGCCAGCCCTTGTCGATGAAGTCGACCAGCAGCGTCGGCACCTCGCGCCTGGCGATACGCTTGTCCATCTCCTGGTCGACCACACGCCGGGCGCGTTCCAGCTTCTGCGACCCTTCGCACTGTTGCAGCACCTTCTGCATGTTTGCTGCACGCGCGCGCAGTGGTTTTTCCACCAGCCCGGCGATCTCGTGGGCCGCGGTCGGTACGGCGTCGGGATCGGAGTTCCCGGCCTGCAGGCCCTGCTGAAGGATCTCGTCCAGTCGCCTTCTCAGCGTCTCCCGGTCGTCGCCACGCTGCGTCGCTAGTGCGATTCCGGCCCTGTCCAGCTGATTCAGCAGATCGTGGATCGGCTGGGGATCGCTGCTCAGAAAGGAGCCCGACTGCAGCTGGAGCTTGAGCGCGAGCACGGCGACGCGGCCGCTCCAGTCTCGAAGAAACGCGGAGTTGAGGGCGTTGGCGCCGACATCGCCGAACCAGTCGTCGAGGACCTCCACGGTCTCGCGCGTCTTGGGGGCGAGCGTCCTCAGGTCTGATGTTCCCAGACTCTCCAGCACTCGCTGGGTCAGCCGGTCGTCCCCCTGTCCGGGGTGGGCGGGGACGCTCATCTTCGCCAGTGGCATACTGGTGACGGCGTGTAACACCTGCTCGCTCTGGTAGGTCGGCTCGACCGCCGGCGCGGCGGATGCCTGCGCCGTACCGGTATGCTCCGCACCGCGCTGGAACGCCGCCCGTGAGGTCTGAAGGTTGCGATACCTTGCCAGTACCGCCTGCGCGTCCGGAAGACCGGGGGAGCCGGAATGCGGTCGTGAGGTGCCCCGGGCACCGGGCGGCGGCCCGCCCGGCCGCCAGGAGGGCGTGCCCGCCACGGGATCGGCTGTCTCCGGGGCTCCGCTCGCCACGGTGGCCGGAGCCTCCCGGAGGCGATCGTCGTCTTCGGGCTCTTCCGGCGGCTCGGTATCGCGCGCGCCGCCGCCGAGCTGGTGTATGCGCGGGCGTTCCTCCTCGATGTGCGGCAGGATCTCGCGCTCGCGCAATCGCTCGTTCATCTGCGCGTAGAGCTCGTCCAGTGGATCCAGCACGACCTGGCTGAATACCTGGTAGACGGCCTGCGCCGCCTTGGGCTCAAGCTCGGCGATCGGCAGCGCATCCGCCAGCGTCTCGCAGAGGGCACTCGGGCCGAAGGGGTTGTTCTCTTCGTCGACGCGCCGACCCATGACATAGCCGATACGTCGGTTCAACGAGTCGAGGGCGTTGCTGCAGCGCTTCTCCGCACGGCTGATGATCTCCGAGCGATTGAGCCAGTCCTCGAACTGCCGGTCGTCGACCAGGGCCAGGTCATCGATGGCCGTGATCGTTTCACCGGCAGACTCGGAGCGCTTGCGAGGTTTGCTGTGAGCCTGCGCCCCCGTGTTCGCCAGTGCGTCCGTGTATCGGGACGTGATCTCGGTGCGGACCTCCTTGATTCGGCGGAAGGCGGTGAAGTAGGCATTCTGGTCCGCGTTGGAGGGCGCGCTGCGCGCCCGGTCGAACAGCTCGTCCACCACGTGGTGTGCGAAATCCGACAGGGTGTCCCGGCAGTAGGACTCGACCATTTCGTGACACAGGTCCACGATCTGCCGGCCGAGACGGCTGAGCGGTTCAGCGGTGCCACTGGCGGCGTCTCCTTCCTGATGTCCTTCGGCGACGGCCGCCAGTATGGTGACGACGTCCGGCATGGGGCGGGCGAAGGCGACGCCGACACCGGCCTCCATGCGGCGGACGACCTGGGCGGGAAACTCCCGATTGCGGCCCGATAGCGGATCGGGCAGGCGAATGGTGATGTCGCCGCCAAAGTGTCGGGTTTGCGCCTGAGCGTTACCGTCCGCCGGCGCCAGGAATAGCCCCCCGGCGCAGAAATCCCGTATGACGACGTCCACGTCGGCCCCGCCGCGGCCGGTGACGACAGCCTCCCAGTGGACGGAGCGACGACGGTATGCGCGGCGTTCGCGACTCATGTGCGTATCTCAGATCTCGTTATTCTATTGGACTGCTGGTGTCCCGGCACAGGAGCACCCGCCGTATCCGGTCTCCGGAGTGGCGACCTGAACGGCACCCGATCACTCGGCCGTTTGCCTGGCGCGTGTCAGTGCCTCGAGCACATCCTCCCGGGCCACCATTCCCACGATCAAGCCGGCCTCGAGCACGGGGAAGCTCTTGTGCCGGGCCTCCACGAGCAGCTCGAGGATGCGCGTGACCGGCGTATCGGGTGACACGGTCGTCGGAGTCGTCGTCATGACTCGCGCCACGGGTGTCGCCATGATCTCCTCGTATGACGGAACCATACGCTCTGGTGTGAAGGCAAAAGCGCGAAGCAGGTCGTACTTTGACGCCAGCCCGTCGAGTTGCCGGCCGTCGCCGCTCACCGGGACGGCATTGAACCGATGCTTCTCGAACAGACCCTGCAGGGTGGCGAGGTCGGTGTCCGGCGTCACCGTCACCGGGTTCCGGGTCATGACGTCGCCGACGTGGTATCTGAGGAATGCGTACATCCGATCATCCTGATTGCGCGGCCAGCAGGTGAATGACCTCCGCGCAGGCGCCCATCGTGTGGTAGTCCGTCTTGCCCGCGGGGCTCTTCAGATCATCGTACCGCGCATTGGTCGGGCTGAGTATCCGGAACCAGGCACCGTGTCGGTGATCGACGAAGTGGGCCCAGGCATATTCCCACAGCCTCTGATACCAGACCCAGAACTCGTCCTCGTCGGTCTCGACGGCGAGGCGGGCGCAGGCCGCTATGGCCTCCGCCTGCACCCAGAAGTACTTGTCCGAATTGCACGGTACGTCCTGCGGGTCGACGCCGTAAACGAGCCCTGCGTTGTCGTCATCCCAGCCGACGCGGAGCCCATAGTCGAACAGCGCCCTGGCGCGCGAGACCAGCCATGGATCCGGCCGCTCCCGGTGCAGTGTCAGTAGCAGCTTGCTCCACTCGATCTGGTGACCCGGCTGGAAGCCCCACGGCCGGAACAGGTCGTCGGGATGAGCCCGATTGTACTCCCAGTCGGGGCTCCAGTCCTGATGATAGTGTTCCCAGATGCGCCCGCCCGCCATATCGGCGAGACGGCCGGCCACACCGCGCGCCAGAGTATCCGCCCGGTCGAGGTAACGGGATTCGCCAGTCGCCCGCCACGCCGCGAGCATTGCCTCGCAGGTGTGCATATTGGCGTTCTGGCCACGATAGCCGGTATCTCGCTTCCAGTCCGGTGACAGCTCGTCGCGGTAAAGTCCGTCCTGCGGGCGGTAGAAGTGGGTCTCCAGCAGCTCCCAGGCCTCCTCCAGCCAGGGTCCCGCTTCCTCCACGCCCGCCTCCAGCGCGCAGGCATAGGCGAGCAGGACGAACGCGTGGCCGTAGCAGTGGTTGGTGGCGTCGGCGACCGTATTGCCGTCCAGTATCCACGCGTAGCCGCCCGTGCGTGGATTGCGATGGCGCTCGCGCAGGAAAGCGAGCCCGTGGCGGACCTGGTCCCTGTGCCCGAGGTCGCCGAGCAGCGTTACGCCGAGACAGTAGTTGAACACGAAGCGCGTGCTGCTCACCAGGTGGCGCGTACGTTCATCGTAAATGCTGCCGTCGTCGCGGAAGAACTGGAAGAAACCGCCCTCGGGATCGATACAGCGCGGGTGATAGAACGCGAAAGTCCGGCGGACGTGGTCCGCGAGGAACCGGGGATCCCTGAAGTTCGGCGTGGGGCTGTCGGTCATTGGTCGGGTCCCTCCTGACCCTGAGGTTCGGCAGTGCGCGGCGGCCCGGCGGTGGCCGGCCTGCGGTCACGGGAGTCGGAATACGTAGCCCGCGTATCGGATTGCAGAAGCATAACCGGTGCCGGCGGGGCGTCACCATCCTTTCCGGCGCCGAAGTAGAGCGAATGCCCACCACGCCGGCCCCGGCGAGCAGAGGGCCGATGTTAATGCCACGCTCGGACAGCGCCATCAGTCCCGCCACCCCGAACACGGCCAGGCGCACGGCGTGACGCGCCAGCGGCAGCAGCGTCAGTCTGCGCGCGGGAATTGTTCAGCGCTTCCCTAACGCAACGGGCCGGAGCCCGCAGGGGCGTCCGGCCCGTCGGTAAGTCGCGGAAGCGGCGTTCAGCAGTCCTGGACGCTGCCGCCCTCGAGCAGCACGAGCAGTGCGTGGCGCTCCGACTCGGAGCCGGGCTCGAAGCGGCGCCCGGCGCGCTTGAGCTCGCGGCGGGCATCGCGAAGACGCTGGGAGTCCGCCGACGGATCGAGGTAGGCGGACACCGCAGAGATGACGAAGACGACACCGGTCAGTGCAATAAAGCCAATCATGATGACCTCCTGAATTCCTGTCCCGTGAATCTGCGTGGATCGCATCCGATCCAACCATGAGGTCATCATACTGCGGTGCAACATGCGTGTGGACCGCCATACGGCACAGCATTCATGACGTTGATGAATTAATGGGCACGTTTCGGTGGAGGCCGGATGGCCCGGTGACTAGTGTCCTGTCTGACTAATTCGTTGAGCTACTGAGCCCCTAAGAAGCTGGGCAGCAAGGCGCGGTTGCCACACTACGCCCGACGCAGAACGGCGCCCGCGATCATCTCGGCGAGGCCCGCCGCGATGAGACCGACAAGCAGATGCAGGACCTGGATCACCCAGTGACCGGACCCCGGCAGCAGGCCGGCCTGGGAGACACCCAGCCAGAGCGTCAGCACGCCCCAGGCGAGCCCTACGATCGCCAGCGGAATCCGCCGTCCGAGCGACAGGGCGGCGACGCTTATCGCCCAGAGTCCGAGCACCAGGAGTGCTCCGAACAGCATGTGCAAGTGTATAAGGCTTCCGGCGACGCCGCCCCAAAGCAGCAGGCCGAGGAGGAGCGCGACGATAACGCAGGTGCGCACGAGAAGGCGGGACAGGCTGGTGAGGCGATTCATTGGATCGGCGTCTCCTCGCATCGGCTGTATGATTCGACTGTCCGCGGCACCATACCCCATCGCCTCGCCGCGATACATAGCGGAACGCTCAAGGCCGGCGGGATGCGGCCGATAGCTTCGGGGAAGCCCCTCGAACAGGAATATACGATCCATGTCGAAAACGATGGCGAACGTCGATCAGCGTACCCAGCTCGCCGGCAAGAACCGGTTCGAAATGCTGCTCTTCTACATGGGTGGGCGGCGTCGTTTCGGGATAAATGTGTTCAAGGTGCGCGAGGTCATCCCGGCACCGCGAATCACGCAGATGCCTGACGCCCACAGCGCTGTCCGGGGGATCGCTCATGTGCGCGGACAGACCATCGCGATGATCGATCTGTGCTTCGCCACCACGGGTCGCGCGCTACCCGCCGACAGGGCGTCTTCGGTGATCGTTACGGAATACAACCGCACCACCCAGGGGTTTCTGGTCGAGGGGGTGGACCGCATTCAGAACGTCAACTGGCAGGACGTCATGCCGCCCCCCGAGCGTGTTGCC
>Ga0102944_1001670_pt1 | contig 14295 bp, 12 predicted proteins | sample SalPonD_shore_MG_FD_78172 | JGI IMG/M metagenome (GOLD analysis project Ga0102944, IMG submission 78172) | Salt pond soil microbial communities from South San Francisco under conditions of wetland restoration - Salt Pond MetaG... | ecosystem: Environmental > Aquatic > Marine > Intertidal zone >...
AAGGGGCCAGCTCCGGTGCGCCTTTCCGAGAATCCGTTCGACCTCGTCAGGCGGGAAGAAATTCTCTTTCAACGGAAAGGCGCACCGGAGCTGGCCCCTTCGCCCGTGCCCGTACGAGTCTTTTCATCGGAGCAGGACCTTCTTTCCGGCTGGATTGAAACGGTGAACGAGCATGATCCCGATATCATTACCGGCTGGAACGTGGTCGACTTTGATCTGCGGATGATCTCCCGCCGCCTCCAGGCGAACGCTCTGCCCTTTGCCATTGGCCGCTCAACAGAGCATGCCCGTTTTCTTGACGGTGGGAAACAGGGCTCTCCCCGTTCTCACGTCTATATCCCGGGCAGGCAGGCGGTGGACGCCATGACCGTAGCCAGACGCGGCCCGCAGCGCTTTGAAAACTACAGCCTGGAAACAGTGGCGGCAGCGGTCACCGGAGAAGGCAAAAGCATTGGCTCCTCCAGCGTAAGTGAAAAACTCGAAACCATTCGCAACCTTTACCGCCATGATCCGCAGGCGTTGTGCCGCTACTGCCACAATGACGCCGTGTTGGTCCAGCGCATACTCGATCACACGGGCCTGCTCCGCCTCACCCTCAAGCGTGTTACGCTTATCGGTATTCCGCTTTCCCGTGCGTGGACCAGCATTGCCGCTTTTGAGTTCACCTATATTGAGGCAATGCATCGGCGCGGCCTGGTGGCACCAACCCTGGGGGTAGACACCCTGCCCTCCGGAGCGGCACCCGGCGGCGCAATCCTGGAGCCGGCACCGGGGCTGCACCGAAACGTGCTGGTCTTTGACTTCAAGAGCCTCTACCCATCTATCATTAGGACCTTTAACATTGACCCGGTTGCGCGTGCGAGGGAGACAACCAGACGCCGTGCAGGGGCCGACGTGGCCCACAAAACCGACGGGACCGGCCCAATGCACGATGAGGCGGCAACGCAACGCGAGGGGCGTGAAGCCACGGACGAGCCTATCTGTGCTCCCGGCGGCGCGTGTTTTTCCCGGGAACCGGGCATCCTGCCGGAAATTCTCTCAGAGTTCTTTGTCCGCCGTGCGGAGGCACAGGCGGCCGGAGACAGCGTGGCTTCATACGTTTACAAAATCATCATGAACTCGTTTTACGGTGTGTTGGGCTCTCCCGGCTGCCGCTTTGCGGGAGCCGAGCTGGCCGGAGCCATAACCGGTTTTGGTCAGGCCCTCCTGCACTGGTGCCGTGACCTTCTCACCTCAAAAGGTTACCGCGTCATCTACGGAGACACGGATTCTCTCTTCGTACTCTCCGCGCTTCCTGCGCACACAGCACCTGCCGCGCTCCACTCCCTTGGCGCCACGCTGTGCGAAGAGGTGAACAGCGCGCTCGCCGACCACATCCGGCAGCAATATCGGCTTACCTCCCGCCTGGAGCTGGAGTTTGAGAAGGCGTATGACGGTTTCTTCCTTCCGGCCGTGCGCGGCCGTGTCACTGGAGAAGCGGTGCGCGGACGCGCCAAGGGTTATGCAGGCAGACTTGCACCGGCTGATCCGGCAGGAAACGCAGAGGTAGAAGTGGTAGGAATGGAGGCGGTCAGACGCGACTGGACGGATCTGGCAGGCATGTTTCAGCGCACGCTGCTTCAAATGCTTTTTGACAGCGTCCCGGCTGACACGGTTACCGAGTACGTGCACCGGCTTCTGCGGGAACTGCGCTCCGGAGCTTTCGACGAGGAGCTTGTTTACCGCAAGCAGCTCACCAAACCAGTTTCAGACTACGCGCGCGGCCGGCCACCTCACGTTCAGGCGGCGTTGAAACTGCCGGCTGCAGAACGCTCGGGCATCATTGAGTACGTGATGACCACCAGGGGTCCGCAGCCGCGTTCTGTCATGGACGACAACATTGATTACCAGCACTACATTGAAAAGCAACTCCGTCCGGTATACGAAAGTATTGCAGAAGCATTTGTTACCGAAGTCCCGGACCCGTTTGACGAGAACCCCCAGATGACGCTCTTCTCTTAATTCGCTACCATTGCGTGCGAGGTACCACGTATGAGCCACACCCTTATTGATGCATCACGAACGCTCAGTACGGAAGTCTCCCGACTTGCGTTCAAGAATCCGGTCACTCACGTGTACAACCCGCTGGAATATGCCAGAGAACCGTATGAACGCTATCTGGAGCGTTTTGCAACGGGAGCAAAACGGGTGGTGTTTGTTGGCATGAATCCCGGGCCGTGGGGAATGGCGCAAACCGGTGTGCCGTTTGGGGAAATTGAAACGGTATCCGGGTGGATGGGCATTCGCGGCAGTGTGGAAAAGCCGACACGGGAACACCCCAAACGGCCGATTGAGGGGTTTGCCTGCACCCGCAGCGAAGTGAGCGGCCGGCGGCTCTGGGGGCTCATGGCGGCGCGCTTTGAAACGGCACAGCAGTTTTTTTCAGATCACTTTGTGGCCAACTACTGCCCGCTTGTCTTCATGGAGAAGTCAGGCAGAAACCGCACGCCGGATAAGCTCCCGGCCGCAGAACGTGAACCGCTGTTCCGGGCCTGCGATGCGGCTCTTGCCGCTTTTATTGCGGCGCTCTCTCCTGCATGGGTAATTGGCATAGGAAAGTTTGCTGAAAGCCGGGTGCGCCGCGTAATTGAATCTATGGATTTTTCTCCGCCCCCGCAGACCGCGTCTGTCTTGCATCCAAGCCCGGCAAGTCCGGCGGCAAACCGTGGCTGGGAAGAGGCCGCGCTCAAGCGCATGAAAGAGCTTGGCGTGTGGTAAGCTGGCCCGCCGGACGCCGGCGAGCTTCAGCCTGACGGAGAGCGCAGGCGACGCAGGCGCCGGCAAGGGAGCGTGCCTACTGCGCCCGCTCCAGCCTGAGAACCACCGGGAGATGGTCTGAATATCCGTCCGGTTGTGTCCATGTGCTGTCTGAGAGGAACGCTTCCATAACGTCTGCCGGCACGTCAGTGTGAAAGCCAGCAAACCTGAGGCCGCGGGTATCAGTGAGTCCGGCTGAAAGAAGCACCTGGTCCGGACTCTCCCAGTGGTCATTAAAGAGATAACTGCCTTCACTGCCGGAGAGTTTCCAGGGAGAGAAGAGAACCACGCCGCCGGGCAGCACGCTCTCTATCACCGGGGCAAAGCTCACGTAGAGCTGCCGCCCGTCAGCAGAAGCCTCCCCGGCGGCGGCAACCGGCATGAGCGCCGTCTGATACGACTCTCCAATGCGGACAAACTCATCTGCGCTCTCGTTCAGGTCTCCTGCCACCACAATCTCAAAACAGGGATTTTGGGCAAGAAGCTCCGCTACCCGCCAGGCTACCACGGCCGCGGCGCGCCGGCGCAGTGTTTCAGTTTCTTCCGCGCCGCCGCGCTTACTCTTCCAGTGATTTGCAAGAAGCACCAGAGGAATACCGTCCACATCCAGATGCACTTCCACAATGTTTCGCACGCTGACATCCGGGCTGAACACGGTATGGGAGCGTACCCGTGTCACGGGAAAGCAGCTTGCCACCCCGTTCTGCACCGCAGAGTTGTCCACCGGCGCTACTACCCGCGCCTGGAAATCCTGCCATCCCAGGTAGTGGTCCAGAAGTGTATCGAGCACGCCGCGGTTTTCAACCTCCTGGAGAATAAGCACGGCAGGCCGAGGTGAGAGCGCGGCGAGAACGTGCGCGGTGGCATCAAGTTTCCGGTGGTAGGCGTCACTGTCCCACTGGGAGGCTCCGGGAACGTACTCCGCGTATTCAGTTCCGTCAACGCGGTCGTCAAAGAGGTTTCCTACGTTATAGGAAACCAGGGTGAAGGAGTCACTGTTTGGAGCCCTCCCGGAAACCTGGCAGGCGCAAAGGAGCGTCCACAAAACGCTCGCGGCAAACAGCAACGCAACCGGAAGGTAAGATTCTGCATTATGTTTTCTATTCATTATTCCTGTCTATTAATTGTAGACAGGATTTCGTTCAGTTCTGCTTCAATAGAAACCGTAGAAGGTCTGAAAATTCGTGATGTAATAGTCTGATAGGCTGTTATGTATTTGCGAGATACCTCTGCAATAACCTCATCCGGGATAGCAGGCGCATCACCGTCTCCCATATAGCCGTGCTCCATGAGCCATTGCCTGAGGTATTCCTTGTCAATCTTGCGTTGTTTTTCGCCGCGCTCAAAGAGTTCTTCGTAGGTGTCCGCATACCAGAAGCGGGAAGAATCCGGAGTATGGATTTCATCAACTAGAACCAGCTCTCCACCCGCCAGGCCAAACTCGTATTTGGTGTCTACCAGAATCAGGCCGCGATGCGCACAAATCTCGCTTCCGCGCGCAAAGAGAGAGAGCGCCACCGACTCTATGCGCTCCCAGACAGACGCCTCAACGGCTCCGGATGCCACCGCATCCGCCCCGGAAATGGGGCGGTCATGCGTGCCGGACTCCTCCTTGGTGGATGGAGTTACAAGCGGCGCGTCCAGGCGCTGGTTAAACCGCATTCCGTCCGGCAGTTTCACCCCGGAAATGGGCCGACCCGCCTGATAGTCACGCCAGGCGGAACCGGTAAGGTAGCCGCGAACAACCACCTCTACGGGCACAACCTCACACTCCCGTACCAGGATGGTGCGCGGCCCTATGCGGCGTTTCAGGTGGTTTGGAACGATATCTGCGGTGTGCTCAAACCAGTACTCGGTGAGCCCGGTGAGGATTTCTCCCTTATATGGAACTAGCCCCAGAATCCGGTCAAACGCGCTGATTCTGTCACTTGCCGTGATAGCTAACGAGGCGCCGGTACGCACAATATCTCGCACCTTGCCGTGCCGCACCTCGGTTCCGGCCGGAAAATCACGGTCCGCCCAGCCGGGAAACGTCCCGGCAATGATCTTGGCGCCAGCTTTTTCCGTCATTGAGTGATTCTCCGGCGGCCCGTGCACCACGGGCCCACCACCTTACACGCCAAGGTCATCACGTTTATGCGCGATGCGCGCAATGAGCCCATACTCCTGCGCTTCCTCGGCGTTCATCCAGAAATCGCGGTCCGTGTCCTTTTCTACCTGTTCAAGCGGCTTTCCCGTCTCTTCGGAAATCAGCCTGTTAATCCGTCCGCGCATCTTTTCAATTTCGCGGGCGTGAATTTCTATTTCCGTAGCTACGCCGCGAATACCGGAAAGCGGCTGATGAATCAAGTAGTGCGAGTTTGGAAGACCGATCCGGTGCTGTTTAGTTCCAGCAAGCAAAATCAGAGCTCCTGCGCTTGCCACCAGGCCCATGCCGATGGTGTAGATTTCAGGCTTCACAAACCGCATCATATCAAAAATGGCGTAGCCTGCATCAGCGTCACCTCCGGGAGAATCGATAAAGACCTTTATCGGATCATCACCGGCTTCTTCAAGGAGCAAGAGCTGGCGCACAACCCGCTCCGCGAGGGGCTTGTTGATCTCGCCCGAGAGAAGAATAGTACGGGTCTTGAGCATCTTCTGAATAAGCTGCTCATTTGCCTGAACGTTCTCGTCCGGACGTTCGGTCTCCTCGTCTTGAAAACGCGGGTGCTTGTCGTCAATCATTGTTTCATGGCTCCCTTACTTCAGTATCTTTGTGTATAGTGGCTAATATACTAGCAAAGTTACGGTGATTGCAAAGGATAATGACCAAATCAGCTTTTGCCTGCCTCGTCGGCAGGCCGTCGTCAGGTAAATCAACCCTGTTAAACGCTCTGTGCGGGCACAAAGTATCGATAGTCTCACCTGTACCGCAGACCACCCGCAACAAGGTGCGCGGCATTGTAAATGACCGCCGCGGACAACTTGTGTTCATCGACACACCGGGTTTCCACCTCTCCGAGCGCAAGTTTAACCTGCACATGAAAGACCTTGTTTCCTCTGCCCTGGAAGAAGTTGACCTGGTCCTCTACGTCATGGATGCTGCCCGCACCATTGGTCCGGAAGAAGAGGCACTTGCTCGTCTTCTGGCAGGACTTTCGGTGCCGCTGGTCGCCGCAATTAATAAGATCGATGTAGACGGCCACCAGGCTGAACGCTGCCGCGCGTTCGTTGCGGAAAACCTTCCCGCCGCATCGGTCTGCCAGATCAGCGCGGCCGCGGAAACCGGTCTGGGCATTCTGCGCACGCGCCTCTTTGAGGCGGCCCCGGAAGGCGAACCACTCTACCCGGAAGACTTCTACACCGACCAGGATCCGCAGTTTCGCATATCGGAGATTATCCGAGAGCAGGCAATTGCGGGCACCGCACAGGAAGTGCCGCACGCGATCTACGTTGAGATTGCGGACATGGAGTTTCAGACGCGCTCCGGTGAGCCGGCCCCCATCGACCTCCCTGATGAGAAACGCACACTCTGGGTCCGGTCGTTCATTCAGGTGGAACGTGAATCACAGAAAGGGATCATTGTGGGCCGCGGCGGAGAAAAGATCAGGTCCATACGCAAGGCAGCCGAACGGCAGCTCAACCAGATCTTTCCCTACCGGGTTCATCTGGATCTGCGCGTGAAGGTGCATCCCAAATGGCGCTCAAAGGACGCCCTGTTGCGCCGCCTTGTGCAGTAACCGGCTACGTTGTATCATATCTCGTCATGGACTACAAAATAGCCGCCTCAATACTGAACGCAAACTTCCTGCACCTCAAAGATGACATTGACGCCGTGATCCCCCACGTTGACGAAATTCACCTTGACATCATTGACGGCGTCTTTGCAGACAATATCTCTTTTGGACCGCCGGTACTTGAAAACATCCGCGCAACATATCCGGATGCCGTACTTGATACCCACATGATGCTCATGCGGCCGGAACTCTTCTGGAAGGCGTTTCACCAACTCGGCAGCACGTTCATCACCTTTCACTACGAGGTGACTCCGCACAGCTACATTATCCTCAAACAGATGAAAGATGCGGGCGTGAAGACCGGCATGGCGCTCACCCCGGCCACCGACTGTACGGCACTGGAAGCCATTAAGGATTTTATAGACCGCGTGCTCATACTCACGGTTGAACCCGGCTTTGGCGGTCAGGACATGATTCCGCACATGCTTACCAAGGTGGAACGCACGCGGAAGATGTTCGGAGACCGGGTCGATATTGAAGTGGACGGCGGCATTAATGACACTACCATTCGTTCCGCTAAAGACGCCGGCGCAAATGTCTTTGTCATTGGAAGCTACATTTTTAAGGCAGAAGACAAGAAGGCGCGTGTGAAAACGCTGCGGGACCAGCTTACCTGACGCGTTTGTTCCCGACCCGTGAGCGTGCCGCCGCTACATTGCGGGCGCGGCTTGCCGCTATGGGCGTGTCTGGATAGTACCGTCTTTTCTTCCCACCAGCACCGCAGGGCTGCAGCGGGTGAAAAGTCCGTTTTCAACAACTCCCGGTATCAGATTCAGCTCCGACTCCATCTTGACTACATCAAAGGGCGAGTCAAAATGCAGGTCGAGGAGGATGTTCCCGTTGTCGGTAATGACAGGGCCCATCTTCCGTACGGCCATCCTGACTTCAACGCGGGCCCCCAGATCTTCCATGGCGCGGGTCACACTCACCCGCGCTTCCGGAACCACTTCCACCGGAACGGGAAATGAAAGCCCCAGCTGTTCTACCACCTTGCCCTCGTCCACCACAAAAACCACCTGATCACTGGCATAGGCGATGATCTTCTCCACGAGAAGCGCACCGCCACCGCCCTTTGTGACCCGCAGCTTATCGTCAACCTGGTCCGCGCCGTCAATGGTCAAATCCAGCGCACCGGCAATTTCCGGATCATTGAGGCTGCGAAGCGGGATACGCTGTTTTTGCGCCTCCATCACACTCTGGGAGCTGGTGGCTACGCCACGGATATCGGTAAGACTCCCGCGTGAAAGAAGCTCTCCAATACGCCTGATTGCCCAGACGGCCGTTGAACCGGTTCCAAGGCCCAGCTTCATACCGCTTTTGACGTACCGGGATACAGCCTGTTTGCCCACCTCCGCCTTCACTTCATCGATATCCATGCACAAGCCCCTCTCAGTACGATTCCAGAATCTTCAGCACCCTATCCCTGCCCACAGTCCGGATAAAGCCGGCCAGGCGCGGTCCCTTTGTTTTGCCAATCAGCACCTGGTACATCAGGACAAAGAAATCCTTTGGCTCAATACCTGCTTCTCCGGCAATTCGGTAAATAGCCTCCGCGAGCCCCTTTTCATCGTACTGTTCGTAGCGCGCGGCAAGCTCCTCCCGCAGCGCCGTAATAGCCGCGCGGCCCGCTTCACTGCATTCAACCGGTTCTTCCGAGCCGTCTTTGAGTGTGAAGCGGAAATCTTCCGGCGCGTAGGTGGTAACCCAGTTCCACGCGCAGCGCGCTCTGCGCTCCAGGCGCCTTCTCTGCTCCTCGCTCCAGCTCTCCGAGCCGTCCTGCGCGTCAAGCGCGGCAGCAACATCGCCCGAATTAATTTGCAGGAAGTTGCAAAGATGACGGAGCGGAATCTGCACCGGCAACTCCCCGGGAACCGAGGAAACCTGAGAGAGCTCGTACGTTCGCGCCTCTTTGGCCCGCCGTTTTTCTCCCACCTCTTCAGCTCCAAAGTAAATGCGCTCGCACTTGTCGTAGTCTTCATAGATCTTCAGCACGTCCAGGTCAAACGATATGGCAAACTCACTGTTAGGTTTTGTGCCGGCAAAGAGGTAGCGTACTACTTCAGGCTGGTAAATCTCCAGCACGTCCTGCAGGCTCACCACCTCTCCGGTTGAAGAGGATATCTTCCCGCCCTTACCCTTAATACTGATAAAGTCATACTGAAACGAAACCGGTGCCGCCACACCGTATACCTCATTGCAGATGTGCCGCGCCGTGTCAAAGGAGCCCCCTTCAGAATGGTGGTCCTTTCCGGCCGGCTCAAAGTCAACGCCTTCCTCCGCCCAGCGCATGGGCCAGTCAATGCGCCACAGGAGCTTTACCGCACCGGTGGTGCGCAGATCAAGCGTTTCCTCGTTGCCGGTCTGTTCGCAGCGGTAGGTTATGCCCCACGCACCGTCCCAGGAAAGAACCGTTGTTGTGTCTTTGTTCGTGAAGGTACTGAACACGGAAATGGGCCACCAGCTGTCATCAAGCGGATGGGTTCGGTGCTGATTCAGGATTCGCCTGATCACATCCCGGTTTTCCAGCGCCTTTCTGATTCCCGCGGCGTACGCGCTCTTGCGGTAACGTCCGGCCTGGTAGATATAGTCAGGCTCTACACCAACTACCGGCAGGAGCTTCTCCAAATCCGCCTCATTCCCGCGCGCATAGTTCTCTTCACGTCCGTACGGATCAGGAATGAGCGTGATTGGCCAGCGCAGGTATGTTTCAAACTCGGCAGCATTTGGAATATTGCGCGGGACCTTTCTGAATACATCGTAATCATCCCAGGAGTAAATAAAACGTACCGGCTGCCCCTTCTCGCGCAGCGCGCGTACCACCAGCTCTACGCTGATGATTTCCCTGAAGTTTCCTATATGAACGGTGCCGGACGGTGTGATGCCGGAGGCACAGGTATACTCTTCCCGTTTCTTTCCGCCCTGCTCCTTTGGTAGCGGGCCTTTTTCACGAATGATGCGGTCTGCATAGATATCCGCCCAGTGAGGCGCCACCGCGCCTGAGGCTTGTGCAGCTGTTTTTCCCATAGCAGGCAATTATACCGGCAGCCTTCAATCGTTACAACCAAGATGGTGAGGCCAAAATTGTTGAAAACCCGTATCATAGGCGGCCGTTTTGACGATATGTTTGTAAGATACGCGCGTGACGCCACAGGCGCAGGCAAAGCGGTACAATATGGAGAACCGGCAAAAAGGGGGTGCTGCCGTGTTTGAGACATTTTCCGGATACGATCATGTAATTCAAGCGTTACTTGCAACGCTCTTCACGTGGGCTGTTACCGCCGTAGGCGCGTCTCTTGTGTTCTTTTTCAAGAGCGTAAGCAGGAAGGTGCTCGACGCAATGATGGGATTTGCCGCCGGCGTCATGATTGCTGCCAGCTACTGGTCCCTTCTCGCCCCGGCAATTGCCATGGCCGAGGAAATGTACCGCCTGGCGTGGATCCCGGCACTGGTAGGGTTTCTGGCAGGCGGTGCGTTTCTCCTTGGTACCGATAAGATCCTTCCTCACCTGCACCTGGGCTTTCCACGGGACCAGGCGGAAGGCATCAGCACCAGTTGGAAACGGAGCGTCCTTCTTGTCCTGGCCATTACACTCCACAATATCCCCGAAGGGCTGGCAGTGGGAGTTGCCTTTGGGGCGCTTGCGGCCGGCATACCTTCCGCCACCCTTGCGGGCGCCATTGCGCTTGCCCTGGGAATAGGCATACAAAACCTGCCGGAAGGTACCAGCGTGGCGGTACCGCTGCGAAGGGAAGGATTCTCCCGCTGGCGGGCTTTCTGGTATGGGCAACTCTCCGGAATTGTGGAACCTATTGCCGGCGTTGTGGGGGCGTTGGCCGTTATCCTGATGCGGCCTCTTCTGCCCTACGCCCTGGCATTTGCGGCCGGTGCAATGATCTTTGTAGTCATTGAGGAGCTTGTCCCTGAGTCACAGCTGGCAAAGAACACAGACGTTGCCACCATTGGAACGCTTTTGGGATTTGGCGTGATGATGACGTTGGACGTGGCGCTGGGATAACCCCGCCGGCCAGGCGGGACGGCGGGCGGGACGGCGGCTGGCCCGGATTTTTCATGAAAAGGCGCTACATTATTCCGATAGTAATGAGTATGAGACGATGTGTGCTCCTTTTTCTGTGGACTCTGGTAGTGGTATGCGCGGCATTTCCGGCCGGCGCACAGGAGGACGGCAGGGCGCAGGATGACCGCCGCCCGCACGCGGCAACACCGCCACTGGAAACCACCGGACTTGCTTCCTGGTACGGCGGCAAGTTCCAGGGCCGCCTGACGGCCAACGGTGAAATCTTTGATACCAACAAGCTCACTGCAGCCCACAAGTGGCTTCCTTTCAACACGCGCGTCAAAGTCAGCAATCCCGCCAACGGCCGCTCGGTAATAGTACGCATCAATGACCGCGGCCCCTTCGTGGCAGGAAGAATCATTGACCTTTCCCGTGCTGCCGCGGAGTCTATTGGCATGACCGGCGCCGGGGTGGCGCTGGTTCACCTTGAAGTGCTTGAGATGCCACAGGTCTCCGCGGGTAGCTTGAGCCGGGCCTCCGGACCAAAAGAAACCGCGCCGCCGCAGGCATCTGCCCGGACCATCCAGGTTGCGTCATTCTCGTCTGAAGCCAATGCGCGTGCGGCTGTTGCCACACTTACTGCCAACAAGATTGACGCGGAAATTGAAGTGGCAACAAGCGGTCATAACCGCGTGGTTGTGAGAAATGTGCCGCAGTCATCGGTAGACTCGCTACGCGTACGGCTTGCCGCGCTTGGTTTTCACAACGTGCTCATACGCCAACAATAGCCTATCCTGAAGACTCCAGAAATTCCCGCACGTTCCGGTGTTCCATCTCACGACTCTTGCGAGTAGTCCCGTGCCCGGCATACGGCATGACGTTGTGACCGGCCCCGCTAATCCGCGCCGCTGTCTCCTTCCCGTCTTCCGGCGTAAAGAGGATATCCCGTCCCGCGCTTAACACCAGGGTCCGGGCTGTTATGCTGGAAAGATCTTCAGATAGATCTTCACCGAGAACCGCGCGAAGGGCGACAATAAAATCCCACGGATAGTCGGGTACGCCCATGAGTTCCGGAAAGAGCCACGCTACAGCGCCAAGCGTTTTTGCTAGAAACGTGTCTGAGAACATGGCACCAACCATGTCGCGGTGAACACGGCGCCATTCAAGCTGCTCGGCGTCTTCACTCCAGCGTTTGAGTCTGGGAGTAATCGCCGGGTTTACCCGGTATGCACTTCTCAACAAAACGAGCGCTGAGATAAGATCCGGTCTCCGCGCGGCAAGCCGCAGGGAAACCATGCCGCCCATGCCAATTCCCAGTAGCGCCGCGGGCCTGTCACACAACTCTTCCGCTGCGGCGGCGGCGTCAGCAGCCATGTCTTCCAGATCGTAGTCAATTGCCATTTCCGGACGCCGCTCTATAACAAAGATTTCAAAATGCTCGCCCAGTTCTTCCCACGCCCGCGCCAATCCCTGCAACACCAGTCCTTCTGCAATACGGTTTTCGAGACGAAAATTATCGAGCACCACCACGCGCTGTGCGCCATCGCCCACCCGGGTGTAGGGAATCCCGCCGGAGGTTTGCGATGAGAATACCGTCTGACTGCTCATACTACCCTCCCAAGGTAGCCTCGCGTGCGGTATCTGATCGCGACATAGCCATCCTCTTGATATGCGGAGAAAAGCTGTGCAAGATCGTCCACCATCTCTTTGTATCCGGAAGCGGTGCGGGAAGGCATGTAGGACGATGAAGCAAGCCGTGCTTCAAGTCCCTCCAGATCATGGTGGTGCAGATTCTCAAACTCGCGGGCGGTGTAGTCATTACTCCCAAAAAACGTCTCAAGTTGCGTGCGCCCAATCTGTGTGTGGTTCACTTTCCGGTAGTCAATTGCATGACGCTGGATAAGCGCTTCATAGGCGCGCAGAAAGGAGGTTGAATCAGTCTCCCGCTCATTCCACACCAGAAGCGCGTGCCCGTCCGCCGTCAGGATGCGCAGGGCCTCCCTGCGTGCGGCTTCAATATCGAACCAGTGAAACGCCTGCGCCGCCGCGTAGAGCGTTACGCTCTGGCTCTCCAGCCCCGTTGACTCGGCGTCTCCGGGAAGCACAACCGTATTCTCAAAACCTGAGAGGGCCCTCTCACACGCCTCCCTCATTGCCTGGTTTGGCTCGACACAGTAGAGAAAACGCGTCCGGGGAGCGAGTAGCCGGCTGAATATGCCGGTGCCCGCACCTACCTCCACGGCGACCGTACTGGCGTGAAGCGCGCCCGACTGCTCCAACGTGTCAAGAAGTTCCACCGGATAAGAGGGACGAGAGGCGATATAGTCCGATACGCGGTTTGAGAAACGATCCCGGGCGTTGTTGTCCATATCCCCAATGTAGCCAATTCAGGCCGCCGGGTCACCCTGATAATAGGGCTGCGCGGCCGCACATGCTCCAGAATTTGTGACAGAATACCGATGAGAATGGTATGATCACTCACGTGAGACTGCGCCGCGCCGTACGGGTGGTTGTCCTGACGCTTCCGGCTGTCCTGATTCCCGCCGTCCTGGTTCTTTTGGATCTCCTCGCCGCTCCACACAATGTTGGCGCCACCGCTCAGCTGCCGCAAACAGAAACCGGACAGATCAGCGTTGACGTGGCTCCGCCCGTTGCCGCCTGGCATGAAGAAACTCACGTGGTTCAAAACGGAGATACCATCCTTTCTATTTTGAATGATGCAGAGATTCCGCCAAAGCAGGCGTGGCAGCTTGCATCCACCATCACCGGCTACGTTGATCCCTCTGATCTGAAACCGGGACAGACCATGGTATTCCGGTATCCCACCGACACGCCGGACCGCCTGGACAAACTTGTTTTCAATGTGAGCACAGAGTGGCATCTCGACGTAAGCCGTAGTAAAGACGGAGCAATGAACGCGGAACGCGTGGAGAATCCGCTTATCACCGTGGAGCGTCGGGTGGGAGGAACAATCACCTCGAGTCTCTACGCGGCGGCGGTGGGTGCGGGCGCGCCGCCCAATTTGCTCATGGAGTTGATCCATCTCTACTCATTTGATGTAGATTTTCAGCGCGATGTTCATCCGGGTGACAGCTTTGTCATTGTGTATGAACGGGAGGAGACCGAAGCAGGGGACCTGGTGAGAAATGGCGATATCGCGTCAGCCGAGTTAACACTGGACGGCATAGATTACCGTATGTACCGGTACACCACGCCGGATGGTAAGAGCGACTACTATAACCGCCGCGGCGAATCGCTGCGAAAAACGCTTCTCAAGACTCCAATTGAAGGCGCTTTTCTCACATCCGGATTTGGCTATCGGAAACACCCAATTCAGGGCTACAGCGAGTTCCACAAGGGGCTGGACTTTGGTGCCGCCTTTGGGACTCCCATAAAGGCGGCGGGAGACGGCGTGGTGGTCTCTGCGTACTACAGCTCAGGCTTTGGAAACCACATCGTCCTCAGACATCCGAACGGCTACCGCACGCTGTACGGCCACATGACGCGGTTTGCGCGGGGCATGAGACCGGGCACCCAGGTGGACCAGGGGCAGATTATTGGATACGTCGGTTCAACCGGCGTCTCCACCGGGCCGCATCTTCACTATGAAGTGCACCACTTAGGCCGTCCCGTCAATCCCACCCATCTTGAATTTCCGCCCGGGAGAACCCTTACCGGAGACGTCCTTGAGGGATTCCGCCAGGT
>Ga0102944_1001671_pt1 | contig 14274 bp, 8 predicted proteins | sample SalPonD_shore_MG_FD_78172 | JGI IMG/M metagenome (GOLD analysis project Ga0102944, IMG submission 78172) | Salt pond soil microbial communities from South San Francisco under conditions of wetland restoration - Salt Pond MetaG... | ecosystem: Environmental > Aquatic > Marine > Intertidal zone >...
AGCCCCATGAGGTCGCGGCTCGGCTCGGTGGTGTAGATGGGGCCGTCGTAGCCGTACTTGAAGAGGAGCGGCACGAAGGCCGAGTGGTCGAGGTGGGCGTGGGTGAGCACCACGGCGTCGATGGTGTTCGCCCCGCCGCCGAGGCCCTCGGGGACCTGGAGGTAGGGGACCTCCTTCTCCGACCCGGGCTTGTCGCCACAGTCGACGAGGATGCGGGTCTCGGGGGTCGAGAGGACGAACGAGGCCCGGCCGACCTCGCGGCAGCACCCGAGCGTCGTGATGCGGACCCAGTCCTCGTCGCTGAGCTCCCGGCGGTGGATCTGTCGGCCCACGCGCTCGAGGATGGCCCGGCGCTCCTCGCGCTCCTGCTTGAGGTAGTTGCGAACGTTTCGGACGGTCGCGGACTCGATGGGCGGCGTGCGGACGACCTCGGGGGTCCAGCCGACCCGCTGAGTGATCTCGCGGAGGGTCGAGCCGTGGCGGCCGATGACGAGCCCAGGCTTCGCGGCCTCGATGACGACCTCGCCGGTGTCCTCGTGGAAGTCGAGGTCGGTGATGCCGGCCTCCTCCGGGATGACCTCCCGGATGGCGGCCTCGGCGTCGTTCGGCCGGGTCAGGACGTCCGGGTCGGGGCGGACCGTGATGCGCTTCCTGAGCTTGCTGGCTAGCTTCCGGACGAGGTCGCCCTTCTCGGCGAACTTCTTCGGGTCCCGCGTGTAGACGACCAGCTCGGGGCCCTCGTACGTGACGGCCGAGACCGAGATGTCGCGTGGGAGCTCGTTGACGATCTGCTGGTGGATGGATTCGAGTTGCTGCTCTACGGCACTCATGGGAGGGTCGCGTCTCCCGTCCGGCCGGCCTCGGACCGGTCGATGGGAGCGTTGTGGCGGGGAGCGGAGCCCGGTCGCGAACGCTTCGCCGTCCGTCGGCGGCGGCCGTCGCAGCCGTCGGGAACGCGTCCGCGTGGAAGCGTCCTCCGGAGGTGCTACGACGGTGCGCCGACCGGCGGCCGGCTGCGGGACAGGGTCGCCAAAACCCGCTTGGACCGGGGTAGTCGCCCCTCCTTATAAAAGGTTTTGGGAACACGCTGGCCCGTGGTGACAGGTGACACGCTCGCCACCCCGACCGAACGGCGGGCTCGAGCCGCCGACGTCACGGGGTAATCGGCGCTTACCGGGTCCATACCGCCCGGCGCCCTCCTCGAACGACCGCTCGGCGAGTCGGCGACGGGTCGGCCACCGCTCGGACCCGGTCACCGGCCTCAATCCCTTTAATCCAGCCTCGCCTGGTCGACGTATGGAGATCACTTCAGCCATCGTGGCGGCCGAACGGGAGTGGGTCCGCGAACAGGCGGGGACGGTCGTCCCGCTCATCAACGCGGTTCGCGAGACGCTCGGCCGCCGGTTCGACACGACCGTCGAGCCGGTCGAGGAGGCGGTCTACCTAGCAGCCGTCGACGAGGTGTTCGCCGACGGGGACCTCGGCGTCAACGTCGCGGCGCTCGTCCGGCTGCTCCGGACGCTCGAGGTGACCGACGACTACCCCGGCTTCGTGGTCGACGAGCTGCTCGGCCGGGAGCTGGCCGGGACGCTCGCGGGCAACCAGCCGCTCAGACTCCTCGGCGAGGCGACGTTCCACGTCGCCGATGCGATGACGGACGGCCCGGCGTCCGAGCCGGCGGGGGTCGACGACCTCGTCGCCGCGCTCGCGGCGGGGTTCCAGACCCGGCTCCCCGGCTGGCCCTGGCGGGAGCACCCCAGCCCGTTCGCGGTCGAGTGAGGGGCAGCCCGGGAGCGATCGCTCGGCCGGTCGGACCCCGCGGATTTTTGGTCACGCGCAGGGTCCCCTCGCCTGTGACCGGTCCTCGACGGCCCCGTGACGGCTCGCCCCTTGTGAGCCACGGCTTGGTGCCGCGCCTGCCGGCGAACCACGCCAGGGTGCCGCGGATGCCGGGTGGCCCGTAGCCCACCCACCCTTCTCCACCGCCCTCGGCCCGAAACGCACCGTATATGACCGCACTGACACACCAACGAGTATGAGCGAACAGGGAACCCAGGAACTCGGCATCACCGAGTCCAAAGCGCACAGCCCCGGCGAGTGGTACGCCGAGGTCGTCCGGAAGGCGGAACTGGCGGACTACGCCCCCATGGGCGGGTTCATCGTGACCCGGCCGCGGGGGTACGCCATCTGGGAGCTGCTCCAGTCGCACCTCGACGGCTGGTTCAAGGAGACGAGCGTCGAGAACGCCTACTTCCCGGTCCTCATCCCGGAGTCCCTCCTCGAGCGCGAGAAGGACATCGTCGAGGGGTTCGACCCCGAGGTCGCCTGGGTGACCCACGGCGGCTACGAGGAGCTCGAGGAGCGCCTGGCGGTCCGCCCGACGTCGGAGAGCATCGTCGCCCCCTTCATGGCGAAGTGGGTCCGGAGCCACCGCGACCTCCCGCTCCGGCTCAACCAGTGGAACAGCGTCGTGCGGTGGGAGGCGACGGAGACCAAGCCGTTCTTCCGGACGAAGGAGTTCCTCTGGCAGGAGGGCCACACGGCCCACGTCGACGGCGACGACGCCTGGGCCGAGACGATGCTCCGGCTCGAGCAGTACGCGCGGTTGTACGAGGAGGTGCTGGCCATCCCGGTGCTCAAGGGCCGCAAGCCCGAGCACGACAAGTTCCCCGGGGCGGTCACCACGACGACCGTCGAGGCGCTCATGCCCGACGGGCGCTCGGTCCAGGGCGGGACGAGCCACTACCTCGGCACGACGTTCGCCGAGGCCTTCGACGTCACCTACGTCGACGAGGGGGAGGACGTCCAGGTTTGCCACACGGCCTCCTGGGGCGTCTCCTGGCGGGCGCTCGGGGCGCTCATCATGACCCACTCCGACGACCAGGGCCTCGTGCTGCCCCCGACGGTGGCGCCCACGCAGGTCGTCGTCGTTCCCATCTGGCAGGAGGAGACCCGCGAGGCCGTCCTCGACTACGCCGGCGGCGTCGCCGAGACCCTCGACTCGGCCGGGTTCCGGGTCCACCTGGACGACCGCGACGAGCGCAACCCCGGCTTCAAGTTCAACGAGTGGGAGCTCAAGGGCGTCCCCCTCCGGCTCGAGGTCGGCCCCAACGAGGCCGAGGCGGGGACCGTGACGCTGGTCCACCGGCCCGACGGGGCGCGACACGAGGAGGCCGTGGACGACCTCGCCACGACGGTCGAGGCGCACCTGGACGCCGTCTACGAGACGCTCTACGAGGCCGCGGCAGCCACCCTCGAGGAGAACGTCCGCGACGCCGACTCCCGGAACGAGATCCTCGGGACCATCGGCCAGCACGGCGGCTACGTCCGGACGGGCTGGTGCGGCGACGAGGCCTGCGAGGCCGAGATCAAGGACCAGATCGCGGCCGACATCGTCCTCCTCCCGCTGGACGAGGACGAGCCGCCCGTGAGCGCGACCTGCGGCATCTGCGGCGAGCCCGCCGAAGAGACCGCCTACTTCGCCCGCTCGTACTAGGTAGGCCCTCCGGCCCGTACCGAGCCCCCGTCCGACCCGTGCTGAGCCCGCGACCGATGGGTTCGGCCCGCGTTCGTCGACGCGGCTTCGCGTCGGGCCAGCCCGAGAACCGAGACGGTTCGGCCGTGGCGAGCGTCAATTCGGGAGTGGAGCGCCGGACGCCGAAGCTGAACGTCGAGGGCTGCCACGAGGCCGGGAGGGGGTCGTGTCCCCGGAGGTCGCCGAAACCTTTTTGTAATAAACGATGGATAAGATATATACTCATAATATTACCTTATTTGGCATTTATGAACAATAATAACCCTAGGGCAAGGGGTTTACCGTTCCTCGTCAGGACTCCATCCATGAGCCACTCCTTCGCGGCGAGCCCCCGCCGCGAACTCCTCGCCGACCCCGGCGACGCCCGCTCGAACTGCGGCGTCGGCGTGGTGATGGACCTCGACGGCGGCCGCGCCCACGACGTCGTGGCCGACGGCCTCGAACTGCTCGAGCACCTCGAACACCGCGGCACCACCGGCGCCGAGGCGAACACCGGCGACGGGGCCGGCATCATGCTCCAGACGCCCCGCGAGTTCTTCGACGACTGCGTCGACGCGGACCTGCCGGCGGACTACGCGGTCGGCGTCTTCTTCCTGCCGCGGGACGACGACGTCGCCGCGGACCTCCGGGCGCGGACCGAGGCCATCCTCGCCGAGCACGACCTCTCGGTCGTCCACTGGCGGCGCGTCCCCACCGACAACCACGAGCTCGGCCAGACCGCGCTCGACTCCGAGCCGGGCGTCTGGCAGTGCTTCGTCGCCCCGAACGGCCTCGACGAGGCGGCCTTCGACCGGGCGCTGTACGTCGGCCGCCGCGCCGTGGAGACGGCGGTGGCGGACGAGCCCACGGACGCCGGTGGGGAGTTCTACGTCTGTTCGTTGGACCGGCAGCTGGTCGTCTACAAGGGGCTCCTGACGTCGAGCCAGCTCCCGGTCTACTACCCGGACCTCCGCGACGAGCGCGTCCGGTCGACCTTCGTCCTCGTCCACGCCCGGTTCTCGACGAACACGCTGGGGGCCTGGCACCTGGCCCACCCGTACCGACACATCATCCACAACGGCGAGTTCAACACCATCCGCGGGAACATCAACTGGATGCGGGCCCGGGAGACGGACCTGGCCCACGACGACTTCGGGGCGGACCTCGAGACCCTCAAGCCCATCATCGCCGACGAGGCCCAGAGCGACACCGCGTCGGTCGACAACGCCCTCGAGCTGCTCCTGGCGGGCGGCCGGGACCTCCCGCACGCCATGCGGATGCTCATCCCGGAGGCCTGGCGGGCCCCGGAGAACGACGTCGACCCGGACCGGCAGGCCTGGTACGACTACCACGCCTCGCTCGTCGAGCCCTGGGACGGGCCGGCGCTGGTCATCGGGACCGACGGCGAGCGCGTGGCCGCCGTCCTCGACCGGAACGGCCTCCGGCCCTGCCGGTACGAGCTGACGGCCGACAATCGGCTGGTGATGGCCAGCGAGGCGGGGGCGCTGGACCTCGACGTCTCGACGGTGGTCGAGCGGGGCCGGCTCAAGCCGGGCCAGCTCTTCCTCGCCGACCCCGTCGAGGGGCGCGTCGTCCCGGACGACGAGGTGTTCGCCGACCTCGCGGACGACCGGTACGCCGAGTGGGTCGCCGAGGAGCAGGTCCGGCTCGAGCGCCTCGTCGACCCGGACGACGTCCTCCTGCGCCACCAGGTCGACGACCTCCGCGCCCGGCAGGTCGCCCACGGGGTGACGCACGACGAGCTCGACAACCTCATCGAGCCCATGGCCACGGACGGCCACGACCCGGTGGGCTCGATGGGCGACGACACGCCGCTGTCCGTGCTCGCCGACGCCAACCGGGGGCTCGACTCGTACTTCAAGCAGCTGTTCGCCCAGGTCTCGAACCCGCCCATCGACAACTACCGCGAGGCGCTGGTGATGAGCCTCGAGACCCGGCTCGGCCACCAGCGGAACCTCCTGGCCGAGACGCCGGCTCACGCCAACCAGCTCGTGCTCGACTCGCCGGTCCTCACCGACGCGGAGACCGAGGCCATCCGGAACCTGGACGCCGGCGGCCTCACGAGCACGGTCGTCGACACGACCTACGACCCGTCGGAGACGTCGCTCGAGGCGGCCCTGGAGCGCATCCGGGGCGCGGCCGACGCCGCCGCCGACGCCGGCGAGGACGTCGTCGTGCTCTCCGACCGGGCGGTCGGGCCCGACCGCGTCCCGGTCCCGGCGCTCCTCGCCACCGGGGCGGTCCACCACCACCTGGTCAGGAACGGCCGACGCAACCACGTGGGGCTCGTCGTCGAGACGGGCGACGTGCGGACGGTCCACCAGCTGTGCACGCTCGTCGGCTACGGCGCCGGCGCCGTGAACCCGTACCTCGCCTACCAGACCATCGAGGACCTCGTGACCGAGCCGGAGGGAGGCGACACCGCCAAGGCCATCGCCGCCTACCGCGGCGCGCTGGAGGAGGGGCTCCTCAAGGTGATGTCGAAGATGGGCATCTCGACCGTCGAGTCCTATCGTGGCGCCCAGATCTTCGAGGCCATCGGGCTCGACGCGGGGGTCGTCGACGCCTACTTCACCGGCACCGCCAACCGCACCGGCGGCATCGGCCTGGAGGAGCTCGAGGCGGACCTCATCGAGCGCCACGAGGCCGGCTACGACGAGGGCATCGAGCTCCCCCGCGTGGGCGAGTTCGAGTTCCGCTCGACCGGCATCTACCACCAGTGGAACCCGAAGACGACCGGGACGCTCCAGCGGGCCGTCAGGAACGAGAACTACGAGCGGTACCAGGAGTTCGCGGCCATGGTCAACGACCAGTCTGAGACCCTGCAGACGCTTCGTGGCCTGCTGACCTTCGACTCGCCGCTCGAGCCCGTCGACCTCGACGAGGTCGAGCCCGTCGAGTCCATCGTCAAGCGGTTCACGACGGCCCCGATGAGCCTCGGCTCGCTGTCGCCGGAGGCCCACGAGAACCTCTCCATCGCCATGAACCGCCTCGGCGGGAAGAGCGGGTCGGGCGAGGGCGGCGAGCAGCCGTCGCGGTTCGGAACCGAGCGCGAGTGCACCATCAAGCAGGTCGCCTCCGGGCGGTTCGGGGTCACCGCCTCCTACCTGGCGTCGGCCCAGGAGCTCCAGATCAAGATGGCCCAGGGGTCGAAGCCCGGCGAGGGCGGCCACCTCCCCGGCCACAAGGTCAACGAGATGATCGCCGACGTCCGGCAGTCCGTCCCGGGGGTCGGCCTCATCTCGCCGCCGCCCCAGCACGACATCTACTCCATCGAGGACCTGAAGCAGCTCATCTACGACCTGAAGGCGGCCAACCCCGAGGCCGACGTCAACGTCAAGCTCGTCGCGGAGGCCGGCGTCGGCATCATCGCGGCCGGCTGCGCGAAGGCGAAGGCCGACGTCGTCCACATCTCGGGACACGCCGGCGGGACGGGGGCGAGCCCGCGGACCTCCATCAAGAACGCGGGCGTCCCCTGGGAGCTCGGCCTCGCCGAGGCCAACCAGCTCCTCCGAGAGACGGGCCTCCGCTCGCGGGTCCGGCTCACGACCGACGGCGGGCTGATGACGGGCCGCGACGTCGCCATCGCGGCCCTGCTGGGCGCGGAGGAGTACATCTTCGGCACGGCCGGGCTCGTCTCCGAGGGCTGCGTCATGGCCCGGCAGTGCCACAAGAACACCTGTCCGGTCGGCGTCGCGACCCAGGACGAGACGCTCCGGGGGCGCTTCGCCGGCGAGCCCGAGCACGTCATGACCTACATGTGGTACATCGCCCGGGAGCTCCGCGAGCTCATGGCCGAGCTCGGCTTCCGGACCGTCGAGGAGATGGTCGGCCGGGTCGACGTCCTGCGCCAGCGGACGGACGTCCGGAACCCGAAGGCCCGCCGGGTGGACCTCTCCGGGCTGCTCGCCGAGCCGGCGACCGACCACCCCCGGACCAACACGACGCACCAGGACCACGAGCTGGACGACCGGCTCGACTGGTCGCTCATCGAGGACGCCAGCGAGGCGCTCGAGCACGGCGAGCCGGTCTCGCTGGTCCGACCCATCACGAACGTGGACCGCACGGTCGGGGCGACCCTCTCGAACCGCATCGTCCGGGGGCACGGTCCAGACGGGCTCCCGGCGGACACTGTTCGGGTCGCCTTCGAGGGGGCCGCGGGGCAGTCGTTCGGCGCGTTCCTGGCCCCCGGCGTCACCTTCGACCTCGAAGGCGTCGCCAACGACTACCTCGGGAAGGGCCTCTCCGGGGGCAAGCTCGTCGTCCGGACGCCTGCCGAGGCCGCCTTCGAGCCGACCGAGAACACGGTGATCGGGAACGTCGCGCTGTACGGCGCCACGGCCGGCGAGGTCTACGTCAACGGCGTCGCCGGCGAGCGCTTCGCCGTTCGTAACTCCGGGGCGCGGGCCGTGGTCGAGGGCGTCGGCGACCACGGCTGCGAGTACATGACCGGGGGCATCGTCGTCGTCCTCGGGGAGACGGGCAAGAACTTCGCCGCCGGGATGTCCGGCGGCGTCGCCTACGTCTACGACCCGGAGGGCGACTTCGAGCGCCGGTGCAACCGGGAGATGGTCTCCGTCTCCCGAGCGCTCACCGAGTCCGACGAGGCGGTCCTCCACCGGCTCGTCGAGAACCACGCGGCCTACGGCGACTCGGCCCGGGCCGCGAAGCTGCTGGAGAACTGGCCGATGGCCCGCCGACAGTTCGCGAAGGTGATGCCGGACGCCTACGAGCGGGCCATCAGCGAGCGGCCAGAGGCCGACGCCCGGCTCGCGCTTCCCGCGCCGGCGAGCGCGAGTTCCGACCCGACGGTGGCGGAGAGCGCGGACTGACGCCGAGCGCGACGACCGACCGTCGCGCCGGGCGCCGGCAGCGTTTTCACGCCGACGGCTGTTGCCCCGCCATGACTCGGGCGCTCGTCATCGGCGGCACGCGGTTCATCGGCCGACACGCGGTCGAGGCGCTCCTCGCCGCCGGCTACGCCGTCACGACGTTCAACCGCGGGCGCCACCCGGACCCCTTCGCCGAGGACGACCGGGTGGACCGCGTCGCGGGCGACCGTCGCCACGACGCCGACCTCGAGGCGGCGGCGAGGGCGGTCACGCCGGACGTCGTGCTCGACCTGGTCGCCTACCACCCCCGGGACGTCCGGGTGGCGACGCGGTGCTTCGCCGACGTCGACGCCTACGTCTGCGTCTCGTCCGGGAGCGCGTACGGCGAGGAGGTCGTCCCGAAACGCGAGGACTCGACCGCCCTGGCGCCCTGTTCTCCCGAGCAGGCGGTCGACGACGGCCGGGAGACCTACGGCGCCCGGAAGGCCGAGGGGGACCGCGCGGTCGCCGAGGCTGCCGCCGACGGCGTGAACGCGATGAGCGTCCGGCCGTGCGTCGTCTACGGCCCCCACGACTACTCCGAGCGGTTCGACTACTGGCTCGACCGGGTCGCGACGTGTGACCGGGTGCTCGTCCCGGGCGACGGCCTGAACCTCTGGCACCGGGCGTACGTCGAGGACGTCGCCGCGGCGCTCCGGGTCGTCGCCGAGCGCGGCACGCCGGGCGAGGCGTACAACGTCGGCGACCGGCAGCTGCTCACGCTCAGGGAGGCGGTCGAGCTGGCGGCTTCGACGATGGGACGGGCGGTCGACGTGGTCGCCGCCAACTCGCGGGAGCTGGCCCGGGCCGGCCTCGAACCGGCCGACTTCCCCCTCTACCGGGACTACCCGCACGTGCTGGCCACGGCGAAGCTCGCCGCGCTCGGCTGGGAATCCACCCCCGTCGAGACGGCCTTCGCCCGGACCGTCGAGGACCACCTGGCGAGCGACCGGGACGGCGCCGAGCACGATCCGGGGCGCGAGGCCGAAGTCAAGGTCCTCGACGCCCTCGCGGCGGGATGACGGTCGACGTCCCGGCCGACCGTCACCTCCCGGCCGCCGGCCGGTGCGACCCCGAGTCCGGCGATGGCAAACGGTTTGGCCCCGCGGGCCGACGGCCGCGTCAGCGATGTTCGAGAAGTCCACGTGGATACGGCTGCCGCGCACCGTCGTCGTGGGCCACGGGGTGCTCGACGAGGTCGGGGCGGTCGTCGACGACCTCCAGCTGGGTCGCCGGCCGCTCGTCGTGACGAGCCCGACGCCCAGGACCGTGGCGGCCGACCAGGTGGTGTCGGACCTCGAGGCGGCCGGCCTCGAGCCACGGGTCGAGGTGGTCGAGGCGGCCAGCTTCGAGTCGGTCACGTCGGTCCGGGACGCCGCCACGGACCACGAGGCGTCGTTCCTCGTCGGCATCGGTGGGGGCAAGGCCATCGACGTCGCCAAGATGGCGGGTCACGAGGCCGCGCTCCCCTTCCTATCGGTTCCGACCGCCGCCAGCCACGATGGCCTCGTCAGCGGCCGGGGCTCCATCCCGGCGGCCGACGCCCGCCACAGCGTGGCGGCCGAGCCCCCGCTGGCCGTCGTCGCCGACACCGAGATCCTCGCCGACGCGCCGTGGGCGCTGACTACCGCGGGCTGCGCGGACATCATCTCGAACTACACGGCCGTCAAGGACTGGCGGCTCGCCAACCGGCTCCACAGCGTCGACTACTCGGAGTACGCGGCCGCCCTCTCCGAGATGACCGCCGAGATGCTCGTCGAGAGCGCCGACTCGATCCGGCCGGGGCTCGAGGAGTCCGTCTGGCTGGTCGTGAAGGCGCTCGTCTCCTCGGGCGTCGCGATGTCCATCGCGGGCTCGTCGAGGCCGGCCAGCGGGGCCGAGCACCTGTTCAGCCACCAGCTCGACCGCCTGGCCCCCGGCGTGGCGCTCCACGGCCACCAGGTCGGCGTCGGGACCATCATGGTCGAGTACCTCCACACCGGCGACGCCGGCGACTGGCGGGTCGTCCGGGACGCGCTCGCCCAGCTGGGCGCGCCGACGACGGCCGAGGGGCTGGGAGTCACCCCTGACGACGTCGTCGAGGCGCTCTCGACCGCCCACGAGATACGCGACCGGTACACCATCCTCGGGGCGGGGATGAGCGCGTCGGCGGCCCGTACCGTGGCCGAGCGCACGGGCGTCATCTGAGCCCCCGGCGAGGGTTTATCGCGGAAGCCGGACCCAAGACCGGGCGGAGGTGAGATCAATGCTCGGCGCGACGGTGTGCGTGAACCTCGGCATCCTGTCGGTCTGCTACGCGAGCGGCCCCTGGTAGGCCCGCTCGCGGGGGTACCGCCCTGACGAACACCCTGCTTCCTCGACCGATCTCCGGACCGCCGACCCGCTCCCTTCTCGTCCGCGGTCTCCGCCGCCACGACCGCGCTCGACGCCGTCGAACCAACTATATGGGGTCGTTGGGAGGGACTCGTCCGTCACTGCGTCGACCGTCTAGGAGCGCCGCCGGCGACGACCGACGACGGTGGTCCCGACCGGTCCGTCAGAGGTCGGCGCGTCGGAACCGGTGCCAGCCCACGACGAGCGGGATGGCCGTCCAGCCGACGAGGGTGACCACGCCCGCCCACGGGTCCAGGTAGGACGGCGTCGGGCCGGCCAGTCGCCCCGCGAGCCCGCCCCCGGCCGTCGGTCCGGCGGCCTGGGCGCCGGACGCCGACAGCTGGACCGACGAGCCGACGCTCGGGAGCCAGGCCGTGGCGGTCGCCTCGAAGGCCGTGACCGGCTGGAGCCGGTGGACGAGCACGACCCAGGCCGGCACGGTCGCGCCGGGGAGGGTCCCCGTGACCAGGTAGTAGGCACCGGCCGGGACCACCGCCCAGAAGAACTCGAAGCAGGCGAACGCGAGGACCACGGCGACCGCCGCCCGTCCCCGGGAGGCCACCGCCGCCGAGGTGCCGACGGCCAGCGCGGTGAGCGCGACCGCGAACAGGGCGAGGAGGAGACCGAACGTCACGAGCGGTCGGACCGGGAGCACGCCGTAGGTGGCCGGGAGCGCGGCGGCGACGACGGCGAGGCCGACGGCGACGCCGCCGAGCACGACCGTCGAACGGCCGACGAACGCCCCCACGACGAGGGCGGTCCGGTCGACGGGGAGCCCGAGGACGAGCGCCAGCTGCCCGCCAGTCCGTGGTCCCGCGATGGCTCCGTAGCCCGTGAGGAGTGCGACGAGCGCGACGACGAGCTCCAGCGGCGACACCAGGAAGACCAGCGCCCGGTCGGCGGTGAGCGAGTCCCCCACGACCAGCGCCGGGATCACCACCGCCGCCAGCGCCACGACCGCGAAGAGGCCGACGACCGCCCGGACGCCCTTCGACCGACGCGCATCGAGCGTCATCAGCCGGGCCACGGCGAGGACGGTCATGCTCGCGCTCCCCGGCGAACCGGGCGCGACGGCCGAGTGGTCATCGGGGTTCGTCACCTGCCACGGGGTCGATGGGTCGGCCGCCGAACGCGTGCGCCGGTCGGAGTCGGGCCACGCCGGCCGCCGCCAGGAGGAGCAGCGCCATCGTCATCGGCGTGGCGGCCAGCGTGGCCTCGCCACCGGTGAGGAGCAGCGAGGTCCGGGCGAGCTGGAACTGGACGACCGCCGGGAGGACGGTCGCGCCGGGCGCGGCTACCGCGACCAGCTGACCGCCGACGACCGCGTTCCATCCCAGGTGGACGGCGACGGCGCTCCAGACGCTCCGGGTCCGGACCACGACGACGCCGAGGAGCAACCCGGCGGCCAGCATCGTCCCGAGGACCAGCACCAGCGGCCCCGGGCGGTCGGCGTGTCCCTGGTGCAACGCCGCGAAGACGACCGCCGACCCGCCGATGGCCCACGCCGGCCCCCAGCGGGCCTCGAGGAGCCTGAGCAGCGCCCCGCGGAACGCCAGCTCCTCGAGGACGCCGGAGAGGAGCCCCATCCCGACGCTGTCGATGATGTACCGGACGTCGACGTCGAGCGCCGGCAGCTGACCGACCCGCGTGGCCCCGAGGAGCCAGAGCTGGACGCCGATGACGACGGTCGGGAGCGCGAACCCGAAGGCGACCCACGGGAGGACGGTCCGGTCGGGCCGCCCGGCGAGGAACCACGCGGCCGGTGCCCGAAGGAGGAACCGCCGGCCGACCTCGTAGCAGAGGAGGACGACGGCGAGGCCGACGACCGCCTCGTGCAGCCGCGGTGGCAATGGCGACATCGGGGCCGTCATCCGGGCCACGACCAGGAGGAGGACGATGGTCAGCAGCGAGGCGCCGACGCACCCGGCGGCGAGCCCGAGCACCCGCCAGGTGGGCATCCCGTCGAGGCGTTCGGCCAGCGGGTCAGCGGTTCGAGACACGACTGCTCCGAGTTCGTCCCGTTCCGGTACTTGAACCCTCGGACGAGTCGGGTCGACCGGGTGGCCCCCCCGGACCGCCGTTATTATGTGCGCGCCGCGGGTGCGGCCGCCATGCGCGTCGCCGTCGTCGCCGCCGGCCCCCCGGCCCGGGTGGCTGACGAGGCGGCCGACCGACTCGACTGGGTCGCGTCGACGATGGCCCGCCGCGGCCACGAGGTGACCGTGCTCGGTCCGGGGTGGTGGCCCGAACGGCCCGGGGCGCTCGAATCGGACGGGGTCGAGTTCCAGGCGCTCACGACCGACCCCGACGCCCCAGTCCGGCGGCTGGCCGCCCGCCTCCCCGCGGCCCTCCGGCGGGTCGAGCCCGACGTGCTCCACGCGAGTCACGCCAACCCGATGGCCGTCGCGGCGGCGGGCGTGGCCGCGAGCGTCCTGGACGCGCCCCTGCTCGTCGACTGGTACGACCTCCGCCGGGCGACGGGGCTCCGCGAGACCGTTCGCCGACTGGCCGTCCGGGCCCCCGACCGCGTGGTGGCGCCGTCGCGGCTCGTCCGGACGGGGCTCCGCGAGCTGGGTCGGCGGGCCGACGGCGTCGCGGTCATCCCGACGCCGGTCGACGTGGACGCGGTCCGGGCCATCCAGCCGGAGCCGCTGGCGGACGTGGTCTACGCCCGCCGGCTCGACGGCGGGGCGAACCTCGAGAACCTCCTCCTCTCGCTCGCCGAGCTCCGCGAGCTCGACTGGCACGCGGTCGTCATCGGCGACGGCCCCGCCCGCGCCCGGTACGAGCGACAGGTGGCCGACCTCCGCATCGCCGACCGGGTCCGGTTCCTCGGCGAGCAGCCCCTCGAGCGGCGGCTCGCGCTCTTCCGCGGCGCCCACGTGTCCGTTCACACGGCCGTGGTCGCCCCCTTCGCCCCGGATTTCCTGCGGGCGATGGTCTGCGGCTGCGTGGGCATCGCCGAGTACCACGCCGGCTCCGCGGCCCACGAGCTCATCGAGCACCGCGACCGCGGCATCCGCGTGACGGACGAGGCGGCGCTGGTCGAGGCCATCAGGGACGCCGCGGAGCTCGAGCGGCTCACCATCGACGAGTCGTTCGGAGCCTTCGACGTCGAGCCGGTGACGGACCGTTACCTGGCGGCCTACCGCGACGCCGGCGCCGGGTAACGGTCGGCGCGAGGTGGGTTAGGTCGGCCGGGTTGCGGCGAAGCTGGTTGGATCGAGGCTGGCTCAGGAGGAGCGCGAGTCCAACGCCGCACGGACGGCCCGGACGGCGGCGACGTTCTCGGCCACGTCGTGGACCCGGATGAGGTCGGCGCCGCGGAGGGCCGCCAGGGCCGTGGCGCCGACGGTCGCGGCTCCCCGCTCGCCCGGCCCGTAGCCGAGCGGCTCGAACATCGACTTGTTGGAGTGGCCGACGAGGACGGGACAGCCGAGCGCCCGGAGTTCGTCGAGCCGGTCGAGGAGCGCGAAGCTCTCGGCGGCCGACTTG
>Ga0102944_1001673_pt1 | contig 14271 bp, 14 predicted proteins | sample SalPonD_shore_MG_FD_78172 | JGI IMG/M metagenome (GOLD analysis project Ga0102944, IMG submission 78172) | Salt pond soil microbial communities from South San Francisco under conditions of wetland restoration - Salt Pond MetaG... | ecosystem: Environmental > Aquatic > Marine > Intertidal zone >...
AAACGAGGCAGAAAGATAGGCCTAGGGGACAGGTGATTAAAACTGAACGCATAACATGTTGGGCACTAGCCTGGAATGAAATTTTACAACCATTGAGGGGCCGCATGAAGTATCTTGAAGAAAATATAGAGTTCGCCGGCGAAGAAGATATACACCTTCAATATATAAAAGAAAAATATTCTGATTTATTTGATTAGATTCTTAGCATAATTACTAACAATTAAAAACCGGATTTTTTGGTACATATTCGTCACAGTAAAAAATACCTATCTCACAAATGCCTATGGTTAAGCCATCTGAGGCATGAACCACAATCATCATAATCCTGGTGTCGGGGGTTCGAGTCCCTCTCCCGCTACGATATCCTCAAACCCACCTGAAAATCAATTGGTGGGTTTGTTCTTTTTGAGGTCGTCTTGCGTGGATTTTTGTAAATTCGTCAGAGAGTACGGCAGGCGAAATCAAATCCTTCCGTATTATCATAACCTGAATACAAATCTTCTCCGGCCGGTGATTTACTACCTGAGGTCTATTCCGATTGTTCGAGCAACACATTTCAGTCATTCTGATTATCAGAGTTCCCCCTTGACTCTTGGTGTCAATACTCCGAAAATATTAATAAGAAGGATTCGTGCGCATCCCGGCGGATTTCGCATTCTACTCACCCGGTTCCGGACAACAGGCGCTGAGCACCACTGGTTCGAGACACCTCATACAGAGACATTTTGACTGCCCGGATTTCCCTACAGATGTGACGATTAAGATGAATCTTAATCGGTCGAATTCCGACTATGCTGCTGACCTGGGTGTATCATATACTGTCTATGGAAGAGGCGGATAAACTCGAATTCGGATCCTCTGACCGATCCGGGGACAGTATAAAATTTTCCAGACTTCTTTGACACAGCAGAACATATTGGAAGGAGGAGACACCTTATGAACAGCAAAACACCTGCTTTCCCGATAATCCTGGTACTTACCGGCATTGCATTCCTGTTCTGCTTCTGTGGAGAAACTGAACCCGGATCCCTGCAGGAAGCACCGGAACCAGCTCCCGATGAAATGGTTACGGACAGCCGTTCCGGTGTGTTTCAGACCGGCCAGGAACAGGCCGGGGAGCCCATCCCGGAAACGGCGGAAGATCTCTCAATGGTTCCGCTGGATGTGCAATTACCGCAGCCTCGGTTTGTCGGAACTCCGCAAACCATGAATGTCCCGGATTACGAGGACAGACCATACGGGCGAACACGCCCGGCGTTTTATGTCCCCGCGGGCACCAGGAACCTGGCCCTGGATTGCCCGGTGACCAGCAGCGATACCATGCCCGTGATCGGAGAACTGGGGTACATCACGAACGGAGATAAGGAAGCGCAGGAAGGAAGTTACGTTGAATTGGGACCGTTTCTCCAGCATGTCATCATTGAACTCGAAACACCTGCTGATATCTATGCGGTTGCCGTGTGGCACAATCATCTGTGGCCCCGCATTTATTATGATGTGATCGTGCAGATATCACCGGATCCGGCATTCCAGGAAAATGTCTATACCATATTCAACAATGATCACGACAATTCCGCCGGATTCGGTGCAGGCAAAGATCGCAGTTATGTGGAAACTTATCAGGGCAGGATCATCAACGCCAGAGGTATCCGGGGCCGATACATCAGACTCTACAGCAACGGCAGTAATTACGATGATCTGAACCATTATTCGGAGGTCGAAGTCTACGGGATCCCCGTTTCCACCTCCTGATCCCGTTACAATTCCAGCTCCCTGTAGGAGGTAAAACTGATTTTATCGGGATCTTCTGTCAGGAACGGAGCCAGAATCTCATCTTCCCATATTTTCCATACTTCCGGATAATCTTCTTTACTCACCGGTGCGCCGACCGGTCCCCAGATCTCCGCCCATGCGACTTCACTTTCATACACCCAGATTGCGGTATACCGGTGTTTCCTGGCGCCCCGTATCCCTTGTAAAAAATGATAGGTTTCCATCCCGGGGAGTTCAAACAATCCCCGGTCCTTCGCCCCCCGGACGGCATGCTCAAACTGTTTCTCATCCACCTGCGGCTTTAACACATATTCATGAACACTGATAATTCTTGGCATAGCAGTCTGAATCCTAACATACGCAGTTCATATTGCCGGCGATACGTCACTTGACGTTTGACAAGTATAAGAATCCGTGACGTTTTCCACAAAATTCAGGGTGATTTATCCTGGATTATTCATCCCGGAGGGATCCCCCTATGGAATAAACCAGAGAAGAATAGCACGCTGAGAAGATATAGAAAAGAGGAAAGAGTGTTTTCTGTCATCACCTTCGGTACCTGAATAGCACCTTCTCTCCCAGGTTGGGTGTTGAGGGACTCTTTCCTTGTTCCTTTTTTCTGTGGCCATCCTGTTTTTCTGTGATCATCTCCCCACGGGATCCCCATGGGATGTGTACCATTTTTTCCCGCAGGGATCCCATAGGGATAGGAGTACTCAGGTTAGTATCCCATCTCGTTCATTACCTTCTGCCCTAATTCCTGTCCCCACACCTGTCCGACCTTCATCATTTCCATATTGATCTCCGGCTGCACATCCATAAACCGCTTTCCGAGATCAGTCTGGTAAAACCGAATCAATCCCTGAATATCCTCATGTGTAAGATACTTGTCATAAATGGGAACATACATCTCCACCAGTTCATCCAGATCGATTTCATTCAGTACCTTCTCCCACGTCTCAACCGTGACAGTGGGCATCGCTTGCTTCATATTGACGACGGTTTGAGTTAACGACTGCTCTATGACTTCTCTGGTTTTCATAATCCTGAGCAGTTCCCGGATGTCGTCCCGCTTCGCAGTATCGGCATCACTTTCTGCTTGTATAGAAACGGCGGCAGCAATGACCAAACTCATTACCATGACGAATACGACAGATGCACTTCGCAGATATTTCATACCATTCACCTTTCATTAATGAATACCTCCGTTAGTTGTTGGCTCCCCATTCCAATGATAACCGACTGCTCAGCCCTTGCTCATAACGAATCACCGGTGTGTATTCAAACGGAATCAATTAAAGAGCCCGGGACGCACCCGGGCTTCTTCTAATGCCGACTTCCGTTGATCCGATATGAGTTGGTCGTGCTTCGGAAGGTGCCGCCCAGTTCAGTCGCTACCACTGATCGTGCACAACGAAACAATCTGTGGAATTGTTTTCACATCAGAAGAGAGAGTTATAAGAATGTTACTATTTCCGTCATAATTTGTCAATGTGAAAATACTATTCACGGCAAGATTAAAGAGGACTCACCGGGTAACCGGGGATTGCGAAAAGCGCAGGTTCCATCTCTGAGGGATTGGTCACGAAACCGAACTTTTACTCATCGGCTTGTATTCATCAGCGCCCGGTTTGGGTATAGGCGGTGCAATACCACAAACCACTTACCGGACGCCTGTCCGGGCTTGGGTGGACACCGTCAGGATATCTGTGGAAGCACTTGCGTTGATTGATCGCCGTTCAATGATTTTGCCAGGAGCCGGATCCGTTTTTCATAGGCTTCTCTGGCTATGCCGACATCTTCAAGAAACGGCTCCAGTTCATTTAGTCGCAGCGCCTGGGGACCATCAACCAGGGCCTTATCCGGTTCCGGATGAAAATCCACCAGAACCATGTTTGCCCCGGCAATCACTCCCTGGGCGGTCACGTGGAAAATATCCAGGATTCCGTCGGGTGAGGATTCTCTGGCCCCGACCGAATGTGACGGATCAATACACACCGGCAACCGCGTCAGCCGCTTGATCGCGGGCACGTGTGAAAAGTCCACAAAGTTTCGATGTGGGATTCCGAAGGATGTTTTCATGCCGCGCAGGCAAAAGACAATATTGGTATTCCCCTCTGTGGCCACGTACTCTGCCGCGTTCAGGGACTCATTCAGCGTAATCCCGTATCCCCGCTTGAGCAAGATCGGATATTTCTGTTGTCGGCCGACGGCTTTGAGCAACTCGAAATTCTGCGTATTCCGGGTACCTATCTGCAGCATCACCCCGGTGGGATTTCCGGTTTGCTCCATGGCTTCATTAATTTCGTCAACGTGGCTTTCGTGGGTCACTTCCATGGCGATGATGTTTATGCCATAGGTTCCGGCCAGCTCGAATACATACGGCAGGCATGCCTTACCATGTCCCTGGAATGAATACGGATTCGTCCGCGGCTTATAGGCTCCCATCCGGGTACACACCTGCCCGCTGTCCTGCAGGGCTTTCATCATCCGCTCCACGTTTTCCCGATTGTCGACTGCGCATAGTCCGGCGAAGATATTCAGGTTCGATTGATTGAACTTCACTCCGTTATATTCAAAGCCATTCACACGCGCATCATCCTTATGTCTGCCCAGAATACGATATTCCTGGGAGATTCGGATCACACGATCTACCTGGGGCAGCGCCTCGATTGTATCCTTGTCCAATCCGGAGGTATCGCCGATAAGATAGATCTCGATCAATTTCTGCTGTTCGCCCTGGACCGTATGCCTTTTTGTCTCAATCCCCGGCAAATTCTCCAGGAATTCCCAGGTCTGTCGGAATTCATCGGACTGTTCACTCGTACTCGGATCCATGATAACCAGCATTATCCAATCCCTCGCTCTTTTTTTATTCCATTCCTTCTTTACAAATAACCGGAACACACAGAGGTGAAATTTATGGACTGATATTCCAGAATCAATATCTTAATTCCTGAACAAGGCGGTAACATACATCGGAGGCTCAGAATGTGAGGCCACCAACCAGCTGTATCATAGTAGTATTCTGTTGAAAACTGGTAACTGTTGGTTCTCCGCTGGTGCTGGTGGTTACTTCGTAGGTGGGATCTCCATGAACATACCGGAACGTTAGGTCCACCAGATCACTGATAAAAACACCCATTCCCACACTATAAGCGAACGAACCGCCCTCTGCAGTTTCCTGAGTTCCGGTTCCCTGGGCAGACGAAAGTTGGAGCTCCGGCGATATGCCATACATATATCCTCCCTGGGCAAAACCGTAGGCGGCGAAGTCACGCGCGAACCGCATACGATACTTCAGGCCAGTCAGAGGCGTAAGGATGTGCCAGGACCCCGAGGTCACGTTATAGAGATACGGCGGGAATATCGTGGAATAATTTGTTTGATGGTTGTGATAGGAGATCACATTCATCCAGTACAGGTTACTGTTTTTCATCACCGGGAATGAGATCTCTCCTCCCATTGTGAACCCGGGCTCGGCGAATCCGCCTCTCGTCCCGCCGCCACCTGCCGAGCCGCCGGCAGCAAAATCCCCGGCCGGAAAACTGGCGCCGATTTTGAGCCCGATCTCCATGCCCTGGGATTGCGCGACAATGCCCAGCGGTAAATAAAGCGAAAAGAGTAACACCATGATATTCCGTAACATTCCGGTCATCCTGTTCCAGGATTCTCTCTGCTATATTCCGATTTCCATCGCACCCGGACTAATATAAAGCGCCCGCAGAATCATACACACAATGGATATGGTTATCTGTATATTTGTCTACTGTCGGGAATTTATGACTGAAGGCATGTGAACACAAGACCGGAATTTCTCCGATGAACCCGCCACTCAATCTATGGAAATCAGGTTGAACGCCGGGACGGCTAAGGTGTTATCGAGTATCTCGATATCGCCACCCGGAGTGATAACTCCAATCACTTTTTTTTCGCCGGCACTGTCATGGCCCCCAAAGAAAACATCCCCGTTGGGAGTGACCTCGAGCTCGGTGATATCATATTGGTCGGTTACGGTGGTCGGAGTATGACTCAGGACATCAACTCTATCCAGACGGGGCTGTCCGTCAGTCCCGATTCCGGCAAAGTACAATGCGCTATTCGAGGCGGCGGCCGACTTAATATACGCAAAATCCAGTGTGACATTCTGCAAAAGTTGAGGCGGATTGTCTTGATTATACACCTCCCAGATTTCTATTTCAGCCGAATCCACCGGGATGGTTATCAGCGTGCGATCCCCGGCATTCAAGAGGTAATTCAACTCGTTGGACAAGGTCAGGCCATCCGGAAGATCGGCTGCCACCGTATCAAATGCTACCGTATCCTGAGATACCGGAGTGATTCGGACAATGTCATGCATCTTTGCGTCGTAGTTATACTGATCTACGTAGATCTGTTGATCCGCGGCAACCCAGAAATTGACGCTCTCCAGATCAATCTCGTTCCCGGACGTGGTCTGCAGGGTACTCAGCACATTATCTTTGTTTGCATAAGCGATAGATCCCGAACCGTTCACCATAAACCAGTCAATCCCACTTTCGTTGACGACCTCTTCCGCCGAAACCGATCCTCCTGAAACCGACACCTTATATATACTATTCCCGTTAGTAAAATGATCGGCGAAATACAGGTTGCCAGCATCATCCGTTTGTATCGTTCCGGTGTTCAGAAAGTAGGACTGATTTCTGGGAAAAATATACCGGCTGGACGTGCTCAGTGACAGCGCCTGTCCGTCTGATTTCCTGATGAGATATCCGGACCGCACATCAAACGATCCTCCGGTGAGGGATCCCAAACCCAATACGAAGTAATCGCCGCCTGTATCATACAACGCTACCGGTTCATTCCTGGTGTACAGCGTGTCGTCGTCTTCCGAATAATAACCAACCGGTTCGACCTGTTGGTCATCTTCAGTTACTTTATAAATCCGTCCCTGCAGATTCTCCAGGATGCTGGCATCGGTGGCATTGCCATAATAACCGACAAACACAACCGCTGCATCCCCTACGTTGAGATAGGAAAGTTCCGCGGTTTGCGGCTGTTCATCATTCCCAAGGGGAATTTCGCAGCCGGCAAAGAATATCGGAAGGAGTATCGAGATCGCAAGGAGTACACGTTTATTTTCAGGGATCATTTCACCTCTCGCTTTCACCCGCTTTACCCTCTATGATAGCCATTTATCTTCAAAAAATACATCCCGAAGTGCGAGAAGTTTTCTGTTTTACGGTTTCATCAACTGAATGATTCACGATTATTTTCCGATCCCGTAGTTTAACAACTTGGAATGTTAATGCGAGGTGGAAGCAGACTTTCCCGGCAGAGAAGCATTGTATAAGCTATCATAATTTCCCGTCACGATGGGGAACCGGCTTAATATCCCTTCAAACAAGACATCCCTGCGAATGAGGTGTTTGTTACTTTCCCATAGATGTTTCTCTGAACAGACCGGGGGACGAGTCTTCACACACCGGCTTTAGAAGCCTGTTGGTTCACCCGATAACGTTTTCAAATTTGCCCAACGAATCCCGGAGGACTTTGTTCTTTTCAAATTCATATCCTATCTCATCATATATTTCATTTCGTCTGCAGACATACAAACACAAACAACAAGGATCAGAATGAGAAAACACATATTTACAGGTATAGTTTTATTTTTCTCCCTTGTCACCGAACTCATCCGGGAAAATATCAGGCAATTTATGGAGGGATTGCCCCTCAAAAACCAGGTGGGGAAGGAGCGTGGGTATTAACCGCTGCCCCCTCCGGTGAGATCGTGTATCATACCAGGGGAGTTCCCAGCCTCACTCGGAGATGACCCTTCTGACGTTTATTATGAGACGGCGGGAAGCTGCTCGAGCCGTTCCTCATTCTCACTGGTTACAAAGATCCCCGGATCACCGGGCAGGGGACACTTGAATTCGCAGATCCCACAGCCGATACAGCGGTCCCTGACTACGTACGGATATTTGACTATTCTCGTGGTGCCATCCGGAGCCACATATTCTTTTTCATCGAACTGGATGGCTTTTTCCACGGTCGGACAGTGCTCCTCGCACACAATGCAATCTTCATTTCTGGCGTAGGGAATGCAGAGATCCTTGCTGAAATAGGCGAGTCCCATTGGGGTTTGTTTTTTGTCCTCAAGAGTTAGCGGAAGGATGGCCTCCGTGGGGCAGACCGCTCCGCACAGATTGCAGTTGTATTCGCAATATCCGGCACGCATCACGGCAACCGGTGTCCAGAGATGCTGGATATCCCCCTGAACGTTTCCAGGTTGGAGACAACGCCCGTTCGAACCACAGATACGAACACATTCCATACACCGGATACAGCGATCCAGGAACTCATTTTCCGGCATCGACCCCGGCGGACGAATAAGCACCGAGGTGTCTTTCCGATTATCGATACCGATACTCACCAGGCCGATGGCAGCGAACCCGCCGACCGTGGCATTCAGAAATCCGCGTCTGTGGAAGTCCACCACAGATCGATACGGCTTCCACCGCCAGCGATACGTGATGGCTTGAATCTTTGGCGGGCAGGTCTCCCCGCAATTGAAGCACTCGATGCACTCCACCTTGCTGGTTTCCCGGGCATCATCCTGGGGAATAGCGTCCATTTTGCATTCCCGCTGGCACTTACCGCACTGGGGGCAGGCATCGCCGACCAGTCGTTCATAGAAACGGAACTGGGACAGAAATCCCAGCAACGCCCCGGCCGGACAAAGATTCCGGCACCAGAATCTGCGCGTGACCAGCTCAAGGGAAAGGATGCCGCCAAAGAACAGAGCGATCCAGGCTACCTGTTGCAGATGGGCTTGCTCCTCGGGCATCAGCACCATCTTGAACCAGTCATATGCAGCAAACACGGGACCTTCCAGAAAAGAAATGGAACTCAACCCCCGGAACGTATTTTCCGCCAGCAGGGTCGAGAGCGGATAGAACACCACCGTTAACGCTCTGTTCATAATCGACAGCGGATCAAAAATTCCCCAGATGGGAACCGAAAAGATTCCCAGCACAATCAGGCCGAGAAGCAATCCGAACTTGACAGGCCGCCACTTGCTAACATCCACCGATTTTCTGTTATCCGGTGACTTCACTACCTTGCTGGTGATATCGAGTGTGGTGCCCAGCGGGCAGATCCAGCCGCAGAAGAACCGTCCGATGAACGGGGTCAGCGCCAGGATTATCAGGGCGGGCCACAGGATCGCAGAAATCTGGAGATTGGACACCAGATCAAAGAGCGGAATCAGCGGACTGAACCGCAGAAAAAGATCCGATCCCAGCCCGACTTCGTATGGATACCGGGCCCGGATGAACAGGAAAATAAAAAAGCACAGGAAAAGGATCTGGAAGACGCGCCGCGTTTTTGCCATGATCAGGATAGGGTGATTTTCTTCAGGTTCAGGTTGTCAAAATCGAACTTGTTGATTCCCCTCGCATAGGCTTCTTTAATGTGTCCGACCTGTACGACCGGGATGCCGAATAAATCCAGTGCCAGTCGATCCGCAGTGGCGACACAGGCACTCATGATCAGCGTCCGGGCCTGCCGCACGTCGTTGACATTACCTCCAACCGGACCATTGTGCTCCAGTACCCGATAAGCATCAATTATTGTCAGCGTTGGGAGAAGTTCCCTGTCAATATCGATTAATTTGGTGGCAAAATGATTGTGCAGAGAGCCCCGTTCACCTCCCATCACTCCCATCAAATTCTTCAATCCCAGCGTCACCTGACTCATGGAATGCACCTTGGCAATGGGCACATTAATTGTTTTATCCGCCTCCAGGTAATCCGGATAAACAGGCCACTCTTTTATTTCTTCACCTTCGGCGATTCGGAGATCCCTGAATCGAAAATCTCTCACCAGCTCCACATCGGCACCGGCGTCTTTCGCCTTTGCCTCAATCTGGCTGCTCCGGTAGCACCGGCGGGCACTATTGCAGGTTCGGTCGAATAGTTTCACCTCCTTTGCCCCGGCGTCCAGGCACTGTTTCACCAGCGCAGCGACGAGATCCGGGTTCGTTGTCGCCGCCAGCTCCGGCGCCCTGTCCCAGGCGATGTTCGGTTTAATGACCACCACATCTCCGCGGGAGATAAAAGTATTGAGTCCTCCGAATGCATTGAGCGCCGCCAGCAGGAGTTGCTCCGGCTCACCATTCTCCACCCAGACTGCCTCGGGCGATGTCTGGGCCTGCAAGATTTTCGAATACGGCGCCAGAGAAATCCCGAGCAGACTCATCCCTGCATATTTAATAAAGTGTCGTCTTCTCATACACTAATATCCCCGTCGTTGCAAATTCAGTGTTAGCAATCGATATCAATCAGCCGTTTGTATGATTCTCTGAATCAGTTCCTCGGCCGAAGATTGTTCAGTATATCCCATCACCCCGACAATAAATCCGGAATGGGTCTGTGCCAGAATCTTTCCCTGAAATTGTGTTTCAGCCAGGAATCTCTGCTCCCCGGCCTGTTCTCCCTTTTCCAGTATTTCCCCCTGCCGGCTGACCACATCTGTAAAGTTCTGCAGCGACTGCTGCGCTTCGGCTGCATCTGTGAAAATAGCCAGAAACCCCGTACATTGCATTTTGCCGAGACGATAATCCGCCTGAACCACAGAACGAAAGTTTTCCAGTCCCATGAACCCGCGGGTTTTATATGTCAGGGTATGAGCCATCCGGTCGGTTTCCGGAAGCCAGGTCAGTTCCTCCGGTACAGAGGCCGGTGAAATCTTTGCAGCAATATTCCGGGCACAGGAAATGATGGCACACTGCGCACCCGAATCCATGGAAGCCGTATTGAGCTGAACGAAGTACTTGCCTTTATAAAATTTCACATTCGTGGCTGAGACAATACCCTCCTCGCCGAGCTCCTGAAATTGCAAACCGGGCCGGCGGTACATACTGTAGATCCCGAAGGCGTTCAGCGGAGATCCCATATCGAATATATCGATGCTGAACGCCAGAGATGTCTGCTCCGATTGGATATAGTAGGCAGTAACCATTTGGACAAAGTCGTAGTCTCTGAACAGTTCAGCTTCACCATTGATATACTCGAACAGATTCGCCGGATCGTACGTCTCCACTTCCCCATCCAATACCCAGTCGGATTGGTACCGTTCTCCCGGAAGAAGCGTGACCAGATCATCCGGCTGCCGGGCTGAGAGCTGAGCACCCAGGCAGATCAACAGCACACTGACTAACATCCCGGAGAGTGTTCGTCGTCGGGTCATGCGAATAACTCTCCCGCCCGCCGGATATTCTCGGCGACGTTGAGGCCGTACCGGCAGTCGATGATACAGTCCGTGCAGTCTGCACATTGCGACAGATTTCGACTTGCCGGGAGTTCATTGTAATTCTCCACCGCCAGCGAAATATCCCGGTACATATCCGCATACATAACACAGCGGTTGATATCGTTCACCTGCACACCCTTCGGACACTGGGGCAAACACTCACCGCAGAGCCTGCACAATTTCGAATCAATCGCGTTCCCGTATGTATCCAGCATTTTGCGATCCTGCAGTCCGAACGCACTGCCCATCACCTGGACATTCTCTTCGACCTGCTGGAAGCTCACCATCGATGGAATCGTGCTGGTGACGCCTTCATTGGAAAGCACCCACTTCAGCGCGGCCTGATGCGGGTTGATGTGTTCCGTCGCCTGACCTTCATATCCGCCCGCCTGGGTTTTCATCGCAATGATCCCGAGCCCTTTTTCAGAGCCTTCTTTAATCGCCTCTGTAAGATCGTCGGGGTGCTTGAAATTATACGCGGCAATCACCAGGTCAAAGAAGTTGTCTTCCGCCGCTTCCCGAATCAGGGTGGCCATATTACTGTGCGTTGAGAAGCCCACTGCCCGGGCTTTCCCCTGTTCCCTGGCCTTCTGAAGTACCTCTCTTCCATCTTCGTTATGGATATCGCTCCGGGACCTGAATCCATGCAATAATAAGCCATCCACGTAATCGGTTCCCAGCGCCTGGAGACTGGCGTCGATGTCCCGTTCCATCTGGCTGCGGCTATTGCTTTTAATCTTGGTCGTGATGTGCACCTGTTTCCGAATATCCCCGATAGCCCGGCCCACAATCTCCTCGTTCCGTCCGCCCATGTAACCCCGGGCGGTATCGATGTAGTTCACGCCCTTCTCGACTGCCTGTCGAATCACCGCCGGATCCGAGGTGCGCATGGCGCCAATTCCCACCGCAGTTAATTTCATTCCGGTGTTGCCCAAGGTACGATACTGTAAAGAAGCCTGCGCAGATTGAGATGCTTGTGTAATATTCGCCCCGCGCAAGACCACGCCGCCCAATATACCGGAGACTCCTGCTACGGTGGTTTTAACAAAATTTCTTCGATTCATTCTGAGCTTGTCGTTCATAATCCACCTCGCGTGTTAATACTTCACATTTGAGAACGCGTTACCTTCTCTATATAACACCCCGTACAAGTCATCCCGCGCTTCACACTTCAGGATGATCACGGGTAATAAACCAAAGAAAATCGGTGCTTCGAATACAAAGCGCCCGACTGCCGGAATTCAATCAAGTCTTTAACACCATGTTCCGTTATTAGTGCAAAAAGTACACCATCCAGTGCAAATCCCTGCAAGGTGCAACTACCAGCATATTCATAATCTCATGAGAGAATTATCCTCGAAATTGCGCCACTAAATCAGCACTCCTTTTACTAATTTTCGGAAAAATTCGAATGGTTTTTATGAAGAACGAGAGTGAATAGGTAACATCTCTGAATATGAAGAACAAATAAAAACCGTGGAAGAAAAGTTAAGAGAAATAAGAGAAATGAGTCCCCATTCCTCACCGGGGAGAAAATGTGGAATTCAGGTAATGAGTGTCATAACCCGAGACACCTTTTTCTCGTTTCCTTCTATTTTATCAGCGTCATCCATTTGTTATTCCAGGGGTTGGGCCGGGCTGGTTTCCAACACACGATTATTCGCCAGCCAACTGGACAGCACTGGTCACAATTCTGTCAGATCGCCAATATCCATTATTTCGGATATTTTCAAGCAAAGGAGCGATTTCGTCAATCAGTCCCTTTTCCTTGCAATGGAGGAGTAAACCAACCAGTCCGGTCATCTTCAAACCTAATTGCTGTGCTGCCCGGCGTCCCAGTCTGTCATCGATAGGCACTATCGCATTGGCACTTTCCGGATAGGCCAGCATGATGCCCTGCTTTTCCCCTTCACCTAAAGGTTCGATCTCTTTCTCTACGGCAGCTGCGGGGACACAGGTTGTACCACCTCAATAAAATCCTCCAGTGCACGATCAATCTCACTCGATTCCTTCCCTGCTTTGTCCAGCTGCTCTTTCTGCACCATCGGTGGAATCACCACCCGGTTGGCTATGCGTGACAACAGAGCGAAGGACTGAATTTTTGCCAATCCTATGAGCGGGTCTGTGTCCACGAAGAATTTCATTCTCCTGAAGCATTTCTCAGTGTCTGGATATCTCTCTGTAACTCATCCTCAATTTTTTCGGCAGGATAATTGAAGACACTGACGTGATACCGGCCACACGTTTCGAGGAACTCCCCTCGTGTCATCCCTGCCAGGTCTGCCGCCTTCCCTGACGATATTTTTCCGAGTTGGAACATTTTGAACGCCGCCATCAGACGAGTATGTACTTTCATCTCTTCCGGAGTGAGTTGAATCGCCTTTTCAAATCCGTCAGGGAGGTCCAGTTCAAAGTGTTCTGTTGTCATAATATTTACTACCTTTTTTCTCGGAATCAAATATAGATGCTTTTGAAACGAATCGCCGACCATTACCTCCTGAAAATCAAAATAATCTACTGGCTACAAGATGCAGGTCCATCCCGTTCACACGGGATTCTGTAAGTCCACTCCTCCGGTACGGCATTCATACGTTTGCCATTTGGGGCGGAGTTGGGGGCTCTTTAATCGTTTCTTTCTCTTTTATCTGCGATAATCTATTCAATCTGCCTCATCTGCGTGCCATTCGGGGAAGCGAGGCCAGGTCAGGGACGGACGCGATAAATCCCGCCCCTGCATTCGACTATCACTGATAAGTTCCAATTCAGAACGCCTTCCGTTCGTCCCGCATGTGTCTGCCCTTTGCTCCAAAGGAGTCCCTCCGGGGCCGTTTGCCTTCTGCCGCTTTGTTCTTTATCTGTGCCACACCTCTGTTTCTGTGTTTATTCCCGGTAGAAACAACCCGATGAAATCATAGATTCCGAAATTTTTTAATCGGGACTGGCTTTATGCTATTTGGGGTGGGAAGAGCATCTGCGCGCGATAACCCACCAGCCCACCCTTTAGTCGGACCGCCTCGCTGGCAATTCAAAAAGCCTCCGGTTCTGCCCCCATGCGTTTACGGTTTGCCTTTTGCCGTTTGCCATCTTTCCTACAATTCCTCTATCAACTCCCGTAGCGGACCATGAAAGCCGATCGCTCCCTTCTCCAGATACAACCCTTGATGACAGAGCTCCGACGCAAATTCCACATCGTGGGTTACC
>Ga0102944_1001674_pt1 | contig 14261 bp, 8 predicted proteins | sample SalPonD_shore_MG_FD_78172 | JGI IMG/M metagenome (GOLD analysis project Ga0102944, IMG submission 78172) | Salt pond soil microbial communities from South San Francisco under conditions of wetland restoration - Salt Pond MetaG... | ecosystem: Environmental > Aquatic > Marine > Intertidal zone >...
CCCCACCCTATTCAACGGGTTGCTCTAATGGTTTCCATTAGAACGCATTCTCGCTCCTCCGCGCCAAACCGGAGTCTCGGCTCACGCTATACCCTCATTGGGTGCTAATGGAAAATCTGGGTTTAAGTCAAAGAGCACCGACCGTGTTCGTGGGGCCACCAATTTCGCTCTTCGCCTGGAACTCAATACTTAACACTTAACACTGCCCCTGGCGACGGCCCCGCCGTCGCCAGGGGCTAAAGCCCCCGATAGCGGATGCTGGCGAACACCGTCCGTCCCGGCTGCCGGTAAGTATAGGCCGTGGTGTAGCTGCGATCGAAAAGGTTGGCGATGCGCCCTGCAAGGGTCAAGTGCCGGGTGAGGGAATAGCTGGCGTGCAGACCAACCGTTGTGAATCCCCCGAGGCGGATGCTGTTGGACGCGTTGTCATAGCTGTAGCTGCGTGCCCGGACCACCGTGCCGACACTCAGCCGGCCCAGCTTCCGGTCCAGCTCCGCGCGCCCGCTCCAGCGGCTGCGCCGGGCCAGCATCTCACCGGTGGAGCGGTCCCGGGGATCCAGCCAGGTGGCCGCGGCATAGGTGCGCCAGGCACCGATCCGGTACAGGCCGGATGCCTCTGCCCCGTCGATGCGGGCCCGGGCGACATTCTCGGGCTGAAAGGCCGGGCCGGCGAGCTGGATCAGGTCGCGGACGTCGCTACGGAAGGCGTGCACCTCCCAGTGCCCGCGCGAGAAGCGCTGTTTCAGGCCCAGGCCGCCGCCGTGGGAGCGCTCCGGCGAGAGCTTCGGGTTGGAAAAGCCCGGGTAGTAGAGGTCGTTGAAGGTGGGTGCGTCGAAGGCGCTGCCGTAGCTGGCGGTGACGCGCAGCCCGTGCGCCAGGCGGTAGCCCCAGGCGATCGAGCCGGTGTTCTGGTCGCCGTAGGCGGAGTTGCGATCGTGGCGCACGCTGGCCTGGAGCGTGTTGCGCCCGAAGTAGAGCTGGTCCAGCGCGAACGCTCCGAGATTGTGGCGCCGGCTGTGGTCGTAATGGGTGTCGCTGGCCACGCTCTCACGGCGGTAGTCGGCACCCACGGTGAGGTCCTGATGCCGGCCCAGGTCGATGCGGTTGAGCCAGGATCCGCTGTCGATGCGCGAGTTGAACGTGGAGCTGTGGACGCCGTTGTCCAGGTTGTCGTTCTGGTCCAGGCTGCTGCCCGCCTGGAGCGTGGTGCTCCAGCGCCCCGTGACCGGCACCCGCACGGAGGCGCCGCCGACCTGGTTCACGAAGTCGGTCGCGTTCTGGAAGCTGCCATCATAGTCCGTGCGGCCCTGCGCGCGCAGGAAGTGGCCCTTGACCCGCACGCCGCCGGCGAAGCCGTGGGTGAGCCAGCCCGACACGGAGTTGCTGCGGTAGCCGTCGGCGTCCGGCTGGTTCGGGGTCTTGTAGCCGTAGCCGCTGGGCACGCCGTTTTTCTGCACGTCGTAGCCGTCGGTGTGGAAGTGGCCGAGGGTCAGACTGTAGCCGGTGCGGCCCGTGTGCCCCGAGATGCTGGCGGAGGCCTTGCCGGTGCGGTAGGTCCCGCCGCCGACGCTGGCGGTGACCCGCCGTTTCGGGGTCGGCTTGCGGGTGAAGATCTGGATCACCCCGCCGATGGCGTTGGCGCCGTAGAGGCTGGAGACCGGTCCACGTACGATCTCGATGCGCTGGATCTGCGACAGCGGGATCTGCGACCAGGGCGCGGTGCCACTGGTGACCGACCCGAAGCGCACGCCGTCGACCAGCACCAGCATCTGGTTGGCGTTGGTGCCGCGCAGGAACAGGCTGCTGACCTTGCCGTAACCGCCGCTGGTGCTCACCTGGACGCCGGGCATACCGGCCAGCAGGTCCGGCAGCGAGCTGGCCTGGCTGCGCTCGATGTCGGCGCGCGTAATCACCTGCACCGGCGCGACCACCCGGCTGGCGGTCTCGGGCGAGCGCGTCGCGGTGACCACCACCGGCGAGAGGGACATGGAACCGGCGTGTGCCGGGGCGAGCGACCCGGCGACGAGCAGGACGGAGAAGGGAAGGATCCGGTGCTTGTTGGACATGACGATGACTCCGGTCCGCAGCGCACACCCGCGCTGCGCGGTAGACCACGTCACGGAAGGCAGCAGGAGCAGGACCGGCAGGTCTCGACTTCCGGGATGCACCGCCCACCGCAACACCCGGCTCGGTCACGCCAGGCCGGTCTCCGGGCTGATGGGCCGGACCAAGAAGGTCCCGGGGCATCGCCTGCGCGATGCCGGGGGCGACGGCCTTCCCATGCGCGCGGCACAGTGGCGGAGAGTCGCCCGACCCAATCACCGTTGCGGGGGCAGCGCCGGACTGGGATCCAAGGATCCGCACCGGCTTCCCGTTTCATCCCGGCCGACGGACACCGGCCAAGGACACCTGGGTGACTAGCGCCCCGCAAGATAGAGGGTTGGGGGTCGGGTTGCAAGGGACGAGGAAGAAACCAGCCCAACGAGACCGTCGACCGGGTGGGGGCAGGGCGGGGCGCAGTTTTACGTGTTAAGTGTTAAGTTTAAGTAAAGCTCGGCACTCTGCCGAGGAGCGCTCAGGCTGCCATCCTCCAGGCCCACGGCTTTCGGATGTGCCTATGTCGCGTACGTGCTTCCGACGGGCGCCCGGGCGGCAAGCGCCCTCCTTGCTTAAACCTATAAGGCTACCCGCGGCCGCCCGAGTCAGTCGCGGCCCAGCAGCGCCAGCGCCTGCCCGACGACGTTGTCGACCGTGAAGCCGAGCCGCGCCATCACCTCCTCGCCCGGCGCCGACGCGCCGAAGCGGGTCAGGCCCAGCACCGCCCCGCGATCGCCCACGTAGTCGCGCCAGCCGCGCGGGCTGCCGGCCTCCACCGCAAGGGCGGGCACCGCGCGCGGCAGGACCCGCTCGCGGTAGCCGGCGTCCTGGGCGTCGAACAGCTCCCAGGAGGGCATCGACACCACGCGCGTGGCCACGCCGCGCCCGGCCAGGCGCTCGGCCGCGTCGCGCACCAGCGCAACCTCCGAGCCGCTGGCGACCAGCACCAGCGCCGGGTCGCCGCCCCCGGCCTCCACCAGCACGTAGGCGCCGCGGGCCACCCCGTCCACAACCGTCTGCGGGTCGGCGTCCAGCACCGGCAGCTTCTGGCGCGACAGCGCCAGCGCCACCGGTCCGTCGCCCTCGAGCGCGACGCGCCAGGCCGCGACCGTCTCATTGGCGTCGGCCGGGCGCAGGGTCACCAGGCGCGGGATCCCGCGCAGCGCCAGCAGCTGGCTCACCGGCTGGTGGGTGGGGCCGTCCTCGCCCAGGCCGATGCTGTCGTGGGTGAACACGTACACCGCCTTCACCCCCATCAGGGCGCCGAGGCGGATGGCCGGCCGCGCGTAGTCGCTGAAGATCAGGAAGGTGCTGCCGTAGGGAACGACGCCTCCGTGCAGCGCCATGCCGTTGAGGGCCGCCATCATCGCGTGCTCGCGCACGCCGAAGCGCAGGTTGCGCCCGGCGCGGTCCCCGGCGGCGAAGTCGCCCCCGTCCTCGATCAGGGTCTTGGTCGAGGGCGCCAGATCCGCCGCTCCGCCCAGCAGCTCGGGCATCCGGTCGGCCAGGGCGTTGAGCACCTCGCCGCCGGCGTTGCGGGTGGCCACCGGCCCGTCGTCCGGGGTGAACACCGGCAGCGCCTCGGTCCATCCTTCGGGAAGCGCCCCGCGCATCACCCGCTCGAGCTCGGCGGCGGCCTCCGGGTAGGCGTCCCGGTAGCGCTGCAGCGCCGCGTTCCAGCTCTCGTGCAGGGCGCGCCCGAGCCCGGCGCGCTCGCGCGCGTGTGCGGCGGCCTCGTCCGGCACGCGGAACCACTCGTCCAGCGGCCAACCCAGCTTCTCGCGCGTGGCGCGCCAGGCATCCTCGCCCAGCGCCGCGCCGTGGGCCGCCGCCGTGTCCTGTTTCGGGCTGCCGTACCCGATGTGCGTGCGCACCACGATCAGCGAGGGCGCGGTGTCCTCCTCGCGCGCCCGGCGCAGGGCGGCGTCGATGGTTTCGATGTCGTTGCCGTCGGCCACGTGCTGCACGTGCCAGCCGTAGGCCTCGAAGCGCGCACCGACGTCCTCGGTGAACGCCAGCCCCGTGTCCCCGGCGATCGAGATGTGGTTGGCGTCGTAGAGGTAGACGAGCTTGCCCAGGCGGAGGTGACCGGCCAGTGAAGCCGCCTCCGAGGCCACGCCCTCCATCAGGTCGCCGTCGGAGACGATGGCGTAGGTGTAATGATCGACGATCCCGTGGTCGGCCCGGTTGTAGCGCGCCGCCAGGCGGGCCTCGGCGATCGCCATGCCCACGCCCATGGCGAAGCCCTGGCCCAGCGGGCCGGTGGTCGCCTCGACGCCCGGGATGTCCCCGTGCTCGGGGTGGCCCGGGGTCTTCGATCCCCATTGCCGGAAGCGCTCGAGCTCCGACAGCGGCAGGTCGTAGCCGTACAGGTGCAACAGCGAGTACAGCAGCGCCGAGCCGTGGCCGGCGGAGAGGATGAAGCGGTCGCGGTCGAACCAGTCCGGATCGGACGGGTCGTGGCGCAGGAACCGGTCCCAGAGCACGTAGGCCATGGGCGCCGCGTCCAGCGGCAGCCCGGGATGGCCCGAGCCTGCCCGCTCGACCTGGTCGACCGCGAGGAAGCGCAGCGTGTTGATGCAAAGCCGGTCGGTGTCGTCCATTCAGCACCTCCGTGCCGGAATCCGGGAAATGTCGGTCACTTGTGCAGCGGCCGCTCGTCGCGCTGGGGCCCGGCGGCGGCGCTGTCGGCGACCACGATCTGGCGCTCGCCGCGCACGCGGCCGGCCGGGATGGCCGGGTCGCCGACGAGCAGGGAGCGCAGCGCGTGGCGCTTGTCCCCACCGCACACGAGCCAGACCAGCGTGCGGGCGCGATTGATCAGGGGGTAGGTGAAGGTGACGCGGCGATGCCCCCGATACTCGCCGGTGGCGGCCACGTCCCGGTCGGTGACCTCCAGGACCGGGTCCCCGGGCACCAGCGAGGCGGTATGGCCGTCCTCGCCCAGTCCCAGGTGCACCGCGTCCAGCTGCCCGCCGCGGCCGATCTCGCGGGCGAGCACTTCCGCGTAGAGCTCGGCGGCCTCCTCCGGCGATCCCGCCTCGGCCACCGGCACCGGGTGCAGCAGCGCCGACTCCGGCAGGCACTTGCGCAGGTGCGTCAGGTTGCGCGCGTCATCGCCATCGGGGGCCCAGCGCTCGTCGACCTGGAACACGTGCACGCGCGACCAGTCCACCGGGGCCTGCGCCAGCCGGCGGAGCATCTTCCAGGGCGTGCGGCCGCCGCTGAAGGCGACGAACGCGGTGCCGCGCCGTTCGAGCGCGCCGGCGAGCTGGCGTCGCATCAGGGCCGCGCCGCGTGCCGCCGCTCCGTCCGGGTCATGGGTCACTTCGTCAAGCTGCATCGTGCATCACTCCTGCCGCAGGGGCGTTCCAGTGCCGGATCACGCGCACGTCGCGGGCGATCTCCAGCAGCGAGACGCTGGCCGTGTCGAGGGACAGCGTGCGCGCCGCGACCGGCTCCAGACCGACCCAGCGGACCGCGAGGATCCGCAGCAGGTGACCGTGCGCCACGGCCACGATCTCGCCGCCGGCGCGCGCCAGCTGCTCGACCAGCCGGTCCGCGCGGCGCGCGACGTCGTCCAGGGACTCGCCCCGTTGAATGTCCGTCGTCCAGATGCTCCAGCCGGGCTCGCGTTCGCGCAGTTCCGCGGTGCTCAGTCCCTCGTACTCGCCGTAATCCCACTCGGCCAGGTCGTCGACGACCCGCGTGGGCGCCAGGCCCGCGAGCTCCGCGGTCTCCCGGGCGCGCGCCAGCGGCGAGCTCCAGATCGCATCAACCCGCCCGACCAGACCCGCCAGCGGCCCGCGCAGGGCCCGCGCCTGCTCGCGGCCGCGCTCGGTCAGCGGCAGATCCGTGCGTCCGGTGTGGCGGCCGGCGAGCGCCCACTCGGTCTCGCCGTGCCGGATCATCCATACGCGCGCCATATTCAGAGGTCCTCCCCGAGTGCTGCCAATCCCGTCCGTGTTTCCGTTCCAGGGGGCGACAAGGATGTAGCGCCACTACCCTCTCCCTCCTCGCGCCTTGCCACAACCGCTCAGGGAGCCGCTGAGACCTGACAAACCCTTGCAGAGGATTGGTTACAACCCGCTAGCCGTCCGGGTCGTGCCAGCCGCCCCAGGGGCCCGTCAGCGCCATGGACTCGGGCGGCCCCCAGCTGCCCGGCTCGTAACCGTAGACCGGGGTCCCGGACCGCAGCACCGGGTCGATGATCCGCCAGGCTGCCTCGACCCCGTCCTGACGTGCGAACAGCGCCTGGTCGCCCTTGAGGGCGTCACCGATGAGCCGCTCGTAGGGCAGCGCGTTGTCGGACGGATCGCTGATCACCTCCAGCTCCACCTGGCGCCCGGACATACCCTCGCCGGACTGCTTGGCGCGCGCGCCCAGGCCGATTTCGACCCGGTCCGGCCCGAGCCGGAAGCGGATGTGGTTGGCGCCGGCCACGGCCGGCTCGCGGAAGATGTTGAGCGGCGGCCGATGCAGGCGCACCACCACCTCGGTTCCGGTGACCGCCAGCTTCTTGCCCGCGCGGATGAAGATCGGCACGCCCGCCCAGCGCCAGGAGTCCACGTGCACGCGCATGGCGGCGAAGGTCTCCACCGTCGAGGAGGGGTTGACGCCCGCCTCCTGGCGGTAGCCGCGGTACTGCCCGCGCACCAGGCTCTCGTTCGACAGCGGCCGGGTCGCGCGCAGCACCTTGGCCTTCTCGTCGCGCAGGGACTGGGCGTCGCTGTCGACCGGCGATTCCATGGTCAGGATCGAGAGCACCTGCAGCAGGTGGTTCTGCACCACGTCCCGCAGCGCGCCGACCTCCTCGTAGAAGCCGCCGCGCCCCTCGACGCCGAACTGCTCGGCCATGGTGATCTGGATGTTGTCGACGTAGGTGCGGTTCCAGATCGGCTCCAGGAAGGTGTTCACGAAACGGAAGTACAGCAGGTTCTGCACCGGCTCCTTGCCGAGGTAGTGGTCGATGCGGAAGATGTGGTCTTCCGGGAACACCCGCAGCAGCGTGCGGTTGAGCGCCACCGCCGACTCCAGGTCCCGCCCGAAGGGCTTTTCCACCACCACCCGTGCGCCGTGGGCGCAGCGCGAGGCACGCAGCTTCTCCACCACGGTGGAGAACAGGCTGGGCGGGATCGCCAGGTAGAACATGGGATGCCGCGCCTCGCCGAGGGCCTCGCGCAGCTGCGAGAACACCGCGTCGTCGCGGTAGTCGCCGTCGATGTAGTGCAGCCGGGAGAGCAGCCGCCGGGTCGCATCGGCGTCCGGGCTGCCGACGTGCTCCTGCACGCTCGCGCGCACCCGCTCGCGCAGCTGGTCCACGTCCCAGCCGGACTTCGCCACGCCGATGACCGGAAAGTTCAGCATGCCGGACGCCTCCAGGCGCTCCAGCGCGGGGAAGATCTTCTTGTAGGCCAGGTCGCCGCTGGCGCCGAACAGCACCAGGGCGTCCGAGTATTCCAGCGTGCCGTCCTCCATGCTCAGGACCCCTTCTCCTGGTGGCCGCCGAACTCGTTGCGCATCGCCGAGAGCAGCTGATCGGCGAAGCCGCCCTCGCCGCGGCTGGAGTAGCGCTGGAACAGCGCGGTCGCCAGCACCGGCGCCGGCACGCCCGACTCGATCGCGGCCTCCACCGTCCAGCGCCCCTCGCCCGAGTCGGACACGCGGCCGGAGAAGCCCTCCAGGTCGGCGTCGCGGGCCAGCGCGTCGGCGGTCAGGTCCAGCAGCCAGGAGGCGATCACCGTGCCGCGGCGCCACAGCTCGGCGATCTCCGGCAGGTCCAGCTCGTAGCGGAAGGCGTCGGGATCGGACAGCGGCGAGGTCTCGGCGTCGGCGCTCTGCTCGCGGTTGCCGGCGTTGGCATGGCGCAGAACGTTCAGGCCCTCCGCGTAGGCGGCCATGGCACCGTACTCGATGCCGTTGTGCACCATCTTCACGAAGTGCCCGGCGCCGGCCGGCCCGCAGCGCAGGTAGCCCTGCTCGGCGGTGCCCCCGCGCTCGCCGCGGCCGGGCGTGGGCTCGGCCGCGTCCCGCCCCGGGGCGAGCGCCGCGAACACCGGGTCGAGCCGCCGGGCGGCCTCCTCGTCGCCGCCGATCATCAGGCAGTAGCCGCGCTCGAGCCCCCACACGCCGCCGCTGACGCCGACGTCCATATAGCGCAGGTCGTGCCCGGCCAGCTCCTTCGCCCGGCGGATATCGTCCCGATACCAGGAGTTGCCGCCGTCGATGACACAATCGCCGCCGGCCAGCAGGGGCCGCAGGTCGGCGATGGTGTCGTCCACCAGCGCCGCGGGCACCATCAGCCAGAGGTGCCGGGGCGCGTCGAGCCGGGCCGCCAGATCCCCGAGCGAGTCGGCACCGGTGGCGCCCTCGCCCGCCATGGCCTTTACCGCCTCGGGGTTGAGGTCGTAGACCACGCATTCGTGTCCCGCGCGCAGCAACCGGCGAACCATGTTGCTGCCCATGCGGCCGAGGCCGATCATGCCGATTTGCATCGCTTCGCTCCTTCGGCGCGGCGCCGTGCCGCGCCCTGCTGTCAGTCCGCCGCCCGCAGGAGGTCTTCCAGGGACACCCGGAACACGGGCAGATCCTGCTCCTGCAGGGCCTGGTAGTCGCCCGCCGCCTGCGCCCGGAACAGCTCGCCGAAGCTGTAGGGCCGGCCCGGCACCGCCAGGTCCGGCTCGCTGTCCGAGACCACCTGCACGAACACGCCCGAGCGCGGGCCGCCCTTGTGCAATTGGCCGGTGGAGTGCAGGTAGCGGGGCCCGTAGCCGAGCGTGGTCGCCACCCGATAGCGGTCGCGCAACCGCGTCCGCAGCGCCTGCAGGCGGGCGTAATCCTCGCTGCCCAGGTCCAGGTAGGCCTGGATCGCCAGGTAGCTGCCGGGGCGCAGTCGCTCGAGGACGTCGTCCACGCTGCCCGCGGGCAGCTCCGGCAGGCCGTGCTCGAGCACGGCGCCGGCGGCCTTCTTGGCCGCCTCGACGTTGGGCTGGTCGAACGGGTTGATGCCGAGCAGCCGGCCGGCCACGGCGATCGCGAACTCCCAGCGGAACACTTCGGCGCCGATGCTGTAGCGGTCCACGAACGGCAGCCGGATCACCGGGTGCCCCGCCCGGGCGAGCGCGTCGAGCCCGGGCGCGTCCCCCAGCGAGACGAACACGCGGTCGTCGCCGTAGGCGCCCGGCTCGCCCAGGGGCTCGTCGGCCACCGGCAGGATGCCGGTGGCGTGCTTGCCGGTGGACTCCGCGATCAGCTGCTCCAGCCACATGCCGAACTCCCGGATCGCCTCCGGCATCACCAGCGTGCACTTGTCGCGCCCGGCCAGCGCGGCCGCGCCCAGCGCGGCGCCCAGGCGCATGCCGGGATGGCGCTCCGGCGCGATGCCCGGCCCGCAGGCCGCCGCCATCTGGCCGGCGCGCTTGAGCAGCGTCCCGAGGTCGACGCCGATCAGCGCCGCCGCTACCAGTCCGAAGTGCGACAGCGCGGAGTAGCGTCCGCCCACGTCGGGCTCGTTCAGGAACAGCTGCCGGATGCCCCGCTCCCGGGCCAGCTCGGCCAGCGGCGAGCCGGGGTCGGTGATCACCGCGTGGCGTGCCGGGTCGTCCACCAGCGACCAAAAGTAGTCGAGCTGGCAGCGGGTCTCCAGGGTGCCGCCGGACTTGGACGCGAACACGAACAGGGTCCGCTCCAGGGGAAGGGTCTCGCCGGCGCGACGCACGCTCACCGGGTTGCTGGTGTCCAGTACGCTCAGCTGCAACCCGGCCTGGTCGGCGAATGCCTGCTGCAAAACCTCGGGGAACAGGCTGGAGCCGCCCATGCCGCTCCAGAGCACGTGGGTGATCCCGGCCTCGCGCACCCGCCGGGCAAAGCGCTGCAGCCGCTCGACCTCCTCGGGCATCGACTGCGGCAGCCCCAGCCAGGCCAGCCGGTTGGAGACCTCCTCCGGGTCCTCCCGCCAGACCGTGTGATCGTGCCCCCAGATGCGCGGACCGACGCGCTCGGCCTCCAGGCTTTCCAGCCGTTGCCGCACGTCCCCGGCGAGATCGCCCAGCGATTCGCGTTCGGCGTCGCTGGCCTCGGCGAGGGTCGCCATCTTGTGCTCGATCTCGGCCAGCAGGGAATCGTAGGACTTGCTGAACTTGTCCTTGCCTTCCTGCTGCAGGGTTCCCGCCAGCGCCTCGACGTGCACGCCGGCCTCGGTGACGCTCTGCAGAACGCGCGCGGAATCGCCGCCGTCGGCGGGCAGCGGCTCGCCCACGCGGCCTTTGCGGGCGAACGCCAGCAGGGTCGACTCCGGCAGGGTGGCGACGGTCTCCGGCGCCGTCAGCGCGGTGACGTAGTAGCCCTCGGGCAGCTCCGGATCCTTGGTGCCGGTGCTGGCCCACAGCAGCCGTTGGGGCCGGGCCCCGGCCTCGGCCAGCGCCCGCCAGTCCTGCGAATCCAGCAGCTCGTGCCAAGTGCGGTAGGCCTGCATCGCGACCGCAACGCCGAGGCGGTTGCGCAGCGACGGCGGCAGGTGATCGGCGCTGGCCTTGTCCCAGCGCGAGATGAACAGCGACGCCACCGACGGCACGACCGGGTCCAGGTCGTCCTGCAGGCGCGCCTCCAGTCCGCGCAGGTACGCCCGGGCGGCCGCCTCATACTGCTGTGCCGAGAACAGCAGGGTCACGTTGACCGGGATGCCCTCGTGAATCAGGGTCTCGATCGCACCGCAGCCGGCCTCGGTGCCGGGTACCTTGATCAGCACGTTGGGCCGGTACATCCGGCGGAACAGCTCCCGCGCCTGGCGCACCGAGCCGTCGGCGTCGTCGGCGAGCGCCGGCGAAAGCTCCAGCGAGACGAACCCGTCCCGCCCCTCCGAGCGCTCGTACACGGGCCGGAACAGGTCGGCCGCGCGCTGCAGATCCTCGATCGCCAGGTCGTAGAAGATCTCCTCGGCGCTCTGGCCGTCGCCGATACGGCCGCGCAGCGCCTCGTCGTAGTCGTCGCTGCCGCCGATCGCGTGCTCGAAGATGGTCGGATTGGAGGTGAGCCCGGTGAGCGCGAACTCCTCGATGTACTGCGCGAGGGTCCCGTGCTCGAGCATGGAACGACGGATGTTGTCGATCCAGATCCGTTCGCCGAGCTGGTCCAGGGATTGCAGGGGATTCATGGGCGGCTCGCTCCTTTGCCGTGCAAGGCGGCCCGGCCCGACAAGCGGTACCAGACCGCCCGGGGAAATGCTTCCCCTAGAGTAGCACTCCCCCCGCGTCCCGGTTTGACCAACCCAGTCCGGGGTGACGCCTGGCCCGTCGCCGGGAACGGCCTCCCGACCGGAGGACGACGGGGAAAGCAGCCGACCCGGCGCGGCCCCGGTTGACGGGGTCCGGACAAGCCAGCCTCTTATGCTATGACAACTCGGAACGCGATTTGCTCCAAGGGATTCCGTCACTCGAGGGCGGCGGCCTCCGCCTGGAGGTGGCTGCGGCCCCCGCGCAGCAGCAGGACCAGCGGCACCACGACCACGAAGCTCCAGGCGACCAGCGCGAAGGCGTCAACCATGGCCACCATCGACGCCTGGCGTGCCAGCTCGGAGCCGAGCAGGGCCGGGGCGGCGGGCGAGGAAGGGCTCAGGCCGAGCCCGCCGAGGTAATGCGCAACCGCGCCGCCCAGCTCGTGCAGATGCCCCCCGAGCTGGTTCCAGGCGACCTGGGTCTGGCGCGTGAACACGGTGGTGACGATGGAGATGCCCACCGCCGAGCCGATGGTCCGGGTGAGGCTGAACATGCCGGCGGCCTCCGCGGACACGGACGCATCCAGCGTGGCGAAGGCAACGGTGGACAGCGGCACGAAGATCATCCCCATGCCCAGGCCCTGGAGCAGGATCGGCCAGATCGCCCACCAGGGATCGATGTCCAGGTTGTAGCGGGTCATGGCGAAGGTGCCCGCGGCGGCGAGAACGATGCCGACGAACATCAGCGGGCGCGGGCCGGTCGCGTTGATCAGCCGTCCCACCATGAACATCGACGCCATGCTGGCGATGCCGCGCGGGGCCATGATCAGGCCGGCGGTGGCGGTGGGATAGCCCAGCAGGTGCTCCAGCAGGATGGGCTGCAGCACCAGGGTGCCGTACAGGCTCAGGCCCACCGCGGCGATCAGGATGCACGACAGCGCGAAGTTTCGGTCGCGGAACAGGCGCAGGTCGAAGATCGCCCGCTCCGGGCGGCGCAGGCCGTTGATGACGAAGCCGACCAGCCCGCCCGCGGCCACCAGGGTGGTGATCAGGATCATGTTGGAGCTGAACCAGTCCTGCTGGTTGCCCCGGTCCAGCACCATCTGCAGCCCGCCGATGGCGCAGGCCATCAGCGTGAACCCGGTCCAGTCCATGCGCCGCTCGCGCCGCTCGGTGTCGGGAACCGCCAGCCACGCGATCAGGAAGGAGACGATCCCCACCGGCAGGTTGACGTAGAAGGTCCAGCGCCAGCTGAACATGTCCGTGAGGTAGCCGCCCAGGGTGGGCCCCAGGATCGGCCCCACCATCACCCCGATGCCCCAGATGGCCATGGCCTTGCCGCGCTCGCGCACCGGGAAGACCTGCACCATGATCGACTGCGACAGCGGCACCAGCGCGGCGCCGAAGACGCCCTGCAGCAGCCGGAACACCACGATCTCGCCCAGGCTGGTGGAGATGCCGCACAGCATGGAGGCGACGACGAAGCCCAGGATGCTGATCATCAGGTTGCGGCGCTGGCCGAAGCGGTCGGTGAAATAGCCGGTCAGCGGCATGAACACGCCGGAGGCCACCAGGTAGCTGGTGAGCACCCAGGTGACGGTGTCGGGCGTGGCGGAGAGCTGGCCCTGCATGTCCGGCAGGGCCACGTTCACGATGGTGGTGTCGAGTACCTGCATCACCGTGGCGGACATCACCCCCACGATGATGAGGAAACGGCTCCCTTGTCGGACGTTCATGTGCTGAGGCGATTACCAGCCCGCGCGGTCGCCGGGTAACGCCCGCCGGAAGCCATTGCGTTGTCAGGGGTCGCGGGCTATTGCGCCGAGCCGCCGCCGGCAAGCTTCCCGCTGCCGGCGACCGAGCTGCCCGCGCCGGGGACCGGGTTGTTCAGCACCCCGCTGCCGTAGCTCGGGGCGTCCGGCAGGCTGGCGAAGGAGTGGCCCTTGGGCGTGCTGCCCGCGCCGGTGTGGATGGTGACCTCGGTGCTGGTCTGCACCCGCAGCGGATAGCGCGGGTTCGGGTCGGTGATCAGGATGCGCACCGGCACGCGCTGGGTCACCTTGACCCAGTTGCCGGTGGCGTTCTCCGGCGGCAGCAGCGAGAACGCGGCGCCGCTGGCGGCCCCGATGTTCTGGACCACCCCATGGAAGGTGTGGCCCGGGTACATGTCCACGCTGATGGTGGCCTTCTGTCCCGGGCGGACGCGGTCGAGGTCGGTCTCCTTGAAGTTTGCGTAGACCCAGAACTTGTCGTTGCACACCAGGGCAAACTGCGGGTTGCCGGCCTGGACCATGTTGCCGGCCTGCAGGCTGACGTTGGACACGCGGCCGTTGCACGGCGCGGTGATGACCGTGTGCGACAGATCCAGGTCCGCCTGCTTGAGCTTCGCTTCCGCCTTCCGCAGACGCTCGTTCCGCTGGCCCACGGTCCCCAGCTGCTGCTTGGCCTGCTCGCGCTTGGCCCGCGCCAGACTCACCGCGGCGCGCGCGCTCTTGAGCCGGGCGTCGGCGTCGTCGACCTGGGACTTGGAGACCGAGTGCTGGGTGTAGAGACGGTGCATGCGCTGGTCGTGCAGGCGGGCGTTGGCCAGCTGCGCCTGGTCGCTGCTGAGCTGGGCCCTGGCCGCCTGCACGCCGGCCTGCATGGCGTTCACGGACTGGTGCGTCAGGGCGAGGTTGGCAGCGGCCTGCTCGACGTTGAGCTTGAACGAGCGCTGATCGATCTTGAACAGCAGCTCGCCCTTGTGCACGAACTGCTGGTCGCTGATCGGCACCGAGACCACGCGCCCGCTCACCTGCGGCGCCACCTGGACCACGTTCGCCTTGACGTAGGCGTCATCCGTGCTGGGATAGCGCACGGAATGCACGTGGTACCAGTAGCCGCCGCCGCCGAGGACGACGACCGCGACGCCGATGAGGATCCACCAGAGTGGGCGCACTGAAATCTCCTTGAA
>Ga0102944_1001675_pt1 | contig 14253 bp, 12 predicted proteins | sample SalPonD_shore_MG_FD_78172 | JGI IMG/M metagenome (GOLD analysis project Ga0102944, IMG submission 78172) | Salt pond soil microbial communities from South San Francisco under conditions of wetland restoration - Salt Pond MetaG... | ecosystem: Environmental > Aquatic > Marine > Intertidal zone >...
ATCCAACGATAATCTTTTTCATAATATTCCCACCTTTCACTAAACACCATATACCTGGTCTCTGTTATTTTAATGCGTATTCAAATAATTAAAAGGGACGAATAAATTTTAGAATTTAATTACACAAATTACCAGAAATCCCCCTCAACAATTATATGACATAATCATGACTTGCATATAGCATTCTATTTATTACCTGTATTTGAACTAAACCCGGTTAAAGCCCTTACAAGATAAACGTGTTTAAAAGAATGTATTACAAATAAAATAAAACATAAATAAAAAATTTACCTGTACTTGAATTCTAAAAAACTATTTGCTAATGTGTTATACAAGTTTTGTGGGATATGGCTTGATGCACCACCGCACATATTTACTTTGAGGTTTTTACCGTAAAATGTGGTGCATTATTTGAGATACCAGGAATATCGTAGTTGACTACTTTATAGAAGATTTGGTGTAAATATTCGCATATTTATTTCAACTGAAGGGGTATAAATTTTGTATTAAAATTTATTTAGGGATCATACATTTGGGGTTATTGCAGCGTGTATACCATCATAATAATTCGTTAATCAGGTTAATCTACCAATAATAAAGATCCGTTATCATATACTTATAGAAGGCTTTGCAAAACCAGGGATTTTGTTCAAGATCAAAGCTTGAACGACTTCGAAACCGAAGCATATTAACCATATTCGAGGATTTCGAAGTCGTGAAAATGCAGATATTGGGCAAAAGAACGGTTTTGCATAGCCTTCTTATACTGCGACAAGTGACGGGTAACTAATCAGGCAAGTTATTTTATGGTGAAATACAATAACTCACAAGTAACAATACACCTTTGATTTATTTATAAAAACCATAAAATAATTACTATGATCTACAATGTTTCACTTATTTCATTTATAAAAGAAACGAAATTAAATACGATGAGGGGTTAGGCAACATTGAATCACCCCCTAACCCGCAACACAGGGAGGACGGGTTCCTACACCGTGCTTACCCCATTCCCGTCCTCCTGCTTTTTTACAAAAAAAGCGATTTATTTAAGCTGGATTTTAAAATAGTAATGCCATTTGTATTTATGCCAGTCTAATTAAATCCGATGCCTCTCAGGAATAGTTATTGATTTACGGAAACTACTTACTTTGAAAATGTAAGTAATACTATTTTTTACAACATATTCATCATAAAAAACATATTCCAAAGGCTCCAAATTCAATACATATCTAAAACTATTAACTTGGTATCACTTAATGTGATCAAGATCTGATATTATAAGAAATTAATGATATTGTTATTGATCATATATAACATAAAATTATACTCTTACAGGATATGTTGATTATTTCGTTCACTGCTGTATTAAATATAATAACAACGAAGTAGGGCTTTATTATAGCATCAAATTCATTAAACCATATAATAACAGCCCACGCATAATTTCATACATACTTCGTCTTTATAAATAATGACGTACCTCTCAGGTAACCGATGCTATAATACTTTTATGCAGGTTTTAAAATCTATTTCCAAAGGAGTATAACCATGACTACCAATCCTCAAATGAAAGAATTCAGATCCATGTTTCGTGGTCCGCTTTTAACAAAAGCTGATGAAGGTTACGATGAAGCGCGAAAAGTTTATAACGGCATGATCGATAAGCACCCATCCATCATTGCACAATGTACAGACCTGGCAGATGTTATTACCGCTGTAAATTATGGTCGTGATTCAGGATTGCCGGTTGCCATTCGCGGCGACGGTCACAGTGGTCCAGGCCTTGGCAGTGTTGATAACGGCTTAGTCATCGATCTGAGATATATGAAGGGTATCCGGGTCGACCCGAAATCCAATACTGCACAAGTTCAGGGCGGATGTACCTGGGGAGATGTTGATCACGCAACACATCCATTTGGTCTGGCTGCACCCGGCGGTTTTGTATCGACAACCGGTGTAGCAGGCTTAACGCTTGGTGGCGGTATTGGTTACCTTTCCCGATCTGTCGGGTTGACTATAGACAGTCTGATGAGTGCAGATATGGTATTGGCTGATGGTCATTTTGTAACAGCCAGCCGGAATGAAAATCCCGACTTATTTTGGGCTATACGGGGTGGGGGTGGCAACTTTGGAGTCGTAACCTCATTTGAATTTCGTTTACACCCTGTAAAATCAGTATTTGGCGGCCCCATGTTATGGCCCATGGATCATGCCCGCGATATCATGAAAAAATGGCGTGATTACATTCTAAAAGCTCCGGAAGAGATAAGCGGATGGTTTGGCATGATGATCGTTCCGCCTGCTCCCCCGTTTCCGGAAAAATTTCATAATAAGAAGATGTGTGCCATTGTCTGGTGTGACAGGGGAACCGGTGATAAGGTTAAGAAACGATTCACCAACATTCAGAAAGAATTTGGCAAACCTTCCATTGATTTTACGGGACCGATTCCGTGGCCGGCCTTGCAAACTTTATTTGATGATCTACTTTCACCCGGTTTACAATGGTATTGGAAATCCGATTTCATAAAAGATCTGGATGATGAAGCTATTGATCTGCATGTTAAACACGGTGAACAGATACCGACCACCCTCTCGACAGTGCATTTTTATCCGATCAATGGTGTTGTACAGAAATTACATAATAAAGATACTGCTTTCAGTTACCGGGATGCCGATTTTGTACAGATGATCGGTGCCATCGATCCTGATCCAGCCAATAACGACCGAATGATCAAATGGGCACGGGATTACTGGCAGGAGCTGCATCCTTATTCTTCCGGAGGCGCTTATATTAATATGACGATGGATGATGATCAGGAACAGGTCCGGGCGGCTTATCGCGATAATTACGAACGCCTTGTAACCGTAAAGGACAAATATGATCCGTTAAATATATTTCGTATAAATTTGAATGTTAAGCCTTCCAAAGGCAAGGTTCCGGGTTTCAAAAAAGTTAAATAGACTGCCGGGTAACACAATAAATAGACCGGATGGTATTACCCTTTAACAATAAGTAACTTTGAATTGTGGAAATTCCATAAAACATGTATTCTTAGTTCTCTCCATCAATAAAGTAAAATTTGCCTGAATTATACTTTATGCAGCCGAAGGTTATAATAGTCAAAGTTCGCATAGAATTTCTACCTTATTTCGTTTTCAACGAGATATGAACATACCATTAATATTTATCAGGCCTTAACTATGATTCGATTAGCAACACATTATGATTTAGCGGTAATCGACCGGATTTATAATCAGGCGATCGATCGTGGTTTCCAGACAGCCCAGACTACACCTTTAAATAATACGGAGAGAATTAAATGGTACGAGGAACATTCATCTGATAAATATCCTGTTTATGTATTCGAGCAGGATCATAAAGTACTCGGCTGGGCCTCCCTCTCCCCATATCGCCCGGGAAGAGAAGCGCTAAAGGAAGTAGCAGAAATAAGTTTTTATGTAAACTCAAATACCGTCGGTCAGGGTATTGGATCACAATTAATGGAGTACTGTTTGGAAAATGCTTCCACTCTTAAGAAAAGAATTTATTTTGCCATTCTTATTGAAGGAAACCTGGGAAGTTTGAGATTACTAAAGAAATATGGATTTGAAAGATGGGGATATCTGCCGGAGGTTATACATTTTCGGGGTGAGAGAAAAGGTCAGATTTATATGGGGAAGATTCTGGATTTATAACCACAGGATATAAAATGTGAAACCTTAATAATTAAATCCCATAAGCATTAACTAAATTGTGGAATTCTTTTATTCCTTTTCAGTTGTACTAATTCTTGAATAAAATCTCTTATAAAACATGGGCCCATGTAGTTTTAAAACCATGAACGCAGAGATTTTGAAACATATTTCTCATTCAATTTCACATGGACTTTATAATTTTAAAATTCATGAGAAACAAGGAGAATCCAATGGCTGGATTCTCAATAACAAAATACACCGAACCTCTATATTCTCATCCCTTTAAAATCGAATGGTCTTTCCCGTATCATTTGTAGACTTTACTCCAAGTTTTCTGAGTATCGTCTCTGCCAAACACCACCTGGAAAATGATGATTGCAGTAAATTAACGCCGACAAAAAGGGTAAATAGAAACCAATAAGGACTTACAAAATATCCCAGGGCCACACTGATGATAATAAATGTTCCGGCTAATGCGCGGACGATTCGTTCTAACATGGTTTTCTTATGTATTTTGTTAAAAAGATGATGAAAATTATGTAAAGCTAGATTTGTTTCTCAACATTTAATTGAAATGCTCTCAACGGATGCAAGCTATCGCCTTCCTGATTTGCATTATATTCTTCAACAGCGTTAAACAGTCCTTCGGCTTTTCCTTCATCCACAAAAGCAAAATATAAACTGGAGTAAATACTAGCCCGTTTTGTGGCAGTGAACCAGTTTTCTTCTATTGATTTTTCCGTATCCATACGAAACCCGTCAATATCAATTTCACTAAATACAGGAACATTTTCTTTTACCAGTATTTTTTTTAAAGCGTCTGAATATTCGGCAATACACATTAAAGCAACTAATTTCATAAAACTATCCCCTATTATTTTTTGAATTTATGTTTATTGGAAAACGACAAGTGAACCCACTCTCATATAAGCCCACTTATCGTTCTAACCTTTAATCCTCTATTTCTTTTTCCGGATATTTATGTTTCTCAGCCATATAATAGATCAACGGTACAATAACGAGCGTTAATGCTGTTGATGCAAAAGAGCCGCCGATTAACGAGATGGCCAATCCCTGGAATATCGGATCCAGGATGATCACGAAAGCACCTATGACCACCGCACCTGTCGTTAACAGGATGGGACGCGTCCGCACGGCACCCGACTCAACCACGGCTTCTTTCAACGGCACCCCGTCTTCCAGCCTGATTTTTATAAAGTCGATCAATAGTACCGAGTTACGAACCATGATACCGGCCAGCGCAATCATACCGATCATGGATGTGGCTGTGAAGAATGCCCCCATGATCCAGTGGCCCAGTACAATACCAACCAGCGATAATGGTATGGCGATCATCATGATGATCGGGACTTTGAAATCCTGGAACCAACCGATTATGAGCATATAAATGATGAGCAGTACGATACCAAATGCCACTCCCAGATCACGGAATACCTGGTAGGTTATATGCCATTCACCATCCCATTTTAGTGCATAATTAGCTTCCGAAAAGGGCGCTTTCGTATAAAGTTGACTAAATGTATATCCCTTGGGCATCTTTATCTTACTCAGATCCGGACCCATGTTCAGAATGGCGTATATCGGACTCTCGAGCTGACCAGCAACATCACCGGTTACATAAATCACCCGGCGTTGATTCTTACGGAATATATTTTTGGGTTGCACCACTTCTTTGACATGAACCAGATCAGCAACAGGGATCATTTTACCCGTTCGTGACTGTACGTATATCTTCTTCAGATCGTTCACGCTCGACCGCTGGTCTTTGGCCAGTTGCAGATGAATAGGCACCGGCTGCACCTCGTTTCCCTTGTAAACTTTGGAAACATTCTGCCCATGCAGGGCCATTGCCATCGTTTGCACAACTTGCTGGGGTGATACACCTGAAAGAGCCGCTTTCTCTTTATCTACCTCGAACTTGTACTCCGGCTGATTTGCCTTAACCGACCAGTCGACATCGACGACACCGTCTGTATGATTGAAGATATTTTTCACTTTTCTTGCCAGAGAACGCTGTTTCTTAACATCAGGCCCGTATATTTCGGCAACCAGGGTCGACATTACCGGTGGACCGGGTGGAACCTCTACTACTTTAACATTAGCGTTATACTTTGCTGCAATCTTATCCACCTCCGGACGAATACTTTTGGCAATATCATGACTCTGTTCCTCACGATCACCCTTCGGCAAAAGATTTAATTGAATATCCGCTACATTGGGTCCGCGGCGCAAGTCATAATGCCTGACCAGGCCATTAAAATTAATGGGGGATGAAGTACCAGAATAAATCTGATAATTAACCAATTGAGGGATATTATGCAGATATGCTGCGATGTCCTTGGCTACAGCGTCAGTTCTTTCAAGAGTTGTACCCTCGGGCATGTCGATAACCACCTGTACTTCCTTCTTGTTATCAAACGGCAGCATCTTAACAGCCACTAATTTGAAATAGAATAAAGACAAAGAACCAATCAGCATTACCACTACAATACCGATGAATGCCCAGCGTTTCCAGGCACTCTCTATAAGTGGATACAATGTCCTGGCATAAGCCTTGTAAATGAATGTATCTTCCAGTTTAAATTCGTGATGCCCTACTTCGTTTTCGTCGTATTTCAGAAACCTGTAGGCCAGCCAGGGCGTGATTACCAACGCCACCATCAGCGAGAACAACATGGCTATGGAAGCCCCTATTGGCATGGGACTCATATACGGGCCCATCAAACCGGACACAAATGCCATCGGTAATACGGCAGCTATAACTGTAAATGTCGCCAGGATTGTCGGGTTTCCAACTTCATCAATGGAGGCAATAGCAGCCTGTAAAAACGGTAGTTTTCGCATATGAAAGTGCCGGTGCATGTTTTCGACGATAATAATCGAGTCGTCGACAACTATACCGGTCACGAACACGAGGGCAAACAATGTAATCCTGTTTAACGTGTAACCGAACATATAATAGACAAAAAGCGTCAATGCAAAGGTCACCGGAATGGACGCAAAGACGACAATACCGCTTCTCCACCCCATTGTCAGAGTGACAAGCACGGTTACGGCAACGATGGCCACAAACAAATGAAATAATAATTCGGCAACCTTGTCAGAAGCTGTTTCACCATAATTTCGTGTTACGGTCACATGAATATCGGATGGTATCAGGGTTCCCTGCAGCTCATGCATCTTATGCAGCACCTGATCGGCAATATGCATGGCATCTGTACCCTTCCGTTTGGCTATTGACAGCGTTACAGCCGGATACGTTCCGGCTTTATTGACACCGTATTTATTTTTACCGGCAGCGCCAAGACCAAAAGAAACGTATTGAGAGGGTTCGGATGGCCCGTCTTCAATCTTTGCCACATTGTTCAAATACACCGGTTTGCCATGATCGGCACCAACTACCAATTTCCCTACATCCTTTGCATTAGCAAAGAAATTACCGGTTTTTACGAGGTATTCTTTATCATTTCTGCTGAATGAACCGGAATTAAGTTGCTGGTTTGAGCCTTTAATCTGTTGAGCGATCCTCAAAGGATCCACATGATGGGCGGCCATCTTATCTTTATTCATTACCACCCTGATCTGCCGTGGTCGCCCGCCAATAACATCCGTCTTGGCCACATTGTCAATCTGTTTGACCTGCAGACCCAGCTCTTCTGCTACACGCCGCAGTTGATAATCACTGTATTTGTTACTCCACAGAGTCAATGTAAGTATAGGAACATCATCAATTGAACGTGATTTCACCAACGGCATACTCACCCCCGGTGGCATATTATCCATATTCTTGATCAGCTCGTTATACAATTTCACCAGACTGGTTTCTACATTGAGTCCTACCTTGAAACGAACCGTCAACATCGCCTGTCCAGGCATTGATGTAGAATATACATATTTCACCCCGTCGATATTAGAAACGGTCTTCTCCAGAGGTACCACGACACGACTTTCCACTTCTTTGGGCGTGGCACCCGGATACCGTAAGAAAATATCCGCCAATGGTACATTGATCTGTGGTTCTTCCTCACGCGGGGTCAAATAAGCACTGTAGATACCTATCGCCAGGAACGCCATCATCAGAAGCGGCGTCAGCTTCGAATTAATAAATACGTTTGCAATCTTTCCTGCAATACCTGATTTCATAAATCTTTTTTTAATCGTTTATTGAGTAATAACCTTTTGCCCTTCACGCAGTTTTCCATCATAAGATGCTATATACCGGTCACCACTGGACAAACCTGACAATATCTCGACCTGTGAACCCAGGATCCGCCCTGTGCGTACCCAGCGTAAGATGAGTTCATCATTGGCTCCGAGCGTATAAATACCGGTTAGTTGTCCCCTGCTAACCAGAGCGGTAGCGGGTACGCTTATGACCGATTGATGTCCCTTTTCCAGTACGACGCGGGCAAACATTCCGGATTTAACGGATTTCAATGATTGTGCATCACCTGTCAAATTAATTTTGACATCGAACTGCCGGCTCATCATATCACCAGATGGATTGATAGAAGCAACTTTACCGGTAAAAGTTTTTCCGTTAATAGCTTCTATTTGAATATTTACCGGGTCACCTGTATTAAACAGATCTATCTGAGATTCCGGCACCGTTGCCCGGACTTTGAGTCCATGGATATCTTCAACGGTCAACAATGGACTTCCCGGAGCGGCCATATCCCCTTGTTCGGCCATTTTACGAACTACATAGCCATCCATTGGTGATTTTATGACAGCATAATCAAGCATATCATTGATCTCCCGTTTCTTGCTTTCCAATGCCTTGATATTGGCCTGGACGACCTGGTATTGCGTTTTTATATCATCATATTCTTTCTGGGTGGCACTTTTCTCTTTCAATAATGCCCCGATACGATCATAATTTGTCTTGACATTAGCCAGGTTAGCTTTAGCCTGGGCAAGATTGGCCTCAACCTGATCTTTTTGAGCTAAAAGATTGTCGCTCTTGATACGTACCAGTACCTGGCCTTTTTTGACATAACTGCCTTCTTCGAACGGCTGATAGGTTATCCGCCCCATTAGCTTGGTACTCAGTGTGATTCTATGATCAGCCTGAACCGTACCTGTAAACGAATAGGCATCAGGCACCTGCTGATAACCGGCGGTCTGTACCGACGCTTTTATTTGTTCTCCTGCTGCTTCCTGTGCAGGTTTATCAGCGGAACTGCAGGCGACAAGACTTCCAGTCACCAATATTGCCGTAAGTAATAAACGTATTTTATTGTTTATCATATGATTATTTACTGATTTTTATTTTTTTGAAATTCTTTAAGACTATAAGAGATGTTGTATTTTTAGTCGACCAACGGCTTCTCTGTGAGCAGTTCAAGCGAAAATGCACTTATATTGTATTGGTATAAAGCCATTAAACGATGTAGTTGAGCATTTGATAACGATACTTCAGCCATCAGAAGATCCGTTGTTTTCTCCAACCCTTTCGCATACCTGTTAGAGCGGATACGCAGATTTTCCGAAGCCTGTTCAACAGCTGCTTCTCCCAATTTGACCTGCTTCTTTGATTGTTGTAAGGCCCGGTAAGCCGATTGGATCTGCATTTTGTTTTGTAACGTTTTCTCCTGATACGTCAGCTTAACCTTATGCAATTCAGCCTGTGACTTTTCAACGGCGCCAATATTTTTAAATCCTTTAAACAGATCCCATTTGAGTGATGCTCCAATCATATAATTATTGGCCTGTGTACCGAATAAGGTGTTATCATCCCATTCGTATGTGCCAAAAACATTCAGATTCGGTACGAAATTAAATTTATTGGCATTCAGCATATTACGGGATGATTTCATCTGGAATAGCAAAGCTTTCATATCGGATCGGTTTTCATTAACACTTGCGTAATTAATATCACCAACAGTCACTTTTCTCATCGTCAGCGAATCAACCGGGACCAGCTCCACATCACTATCGATACCCAGTAAAAGCCTAAGATTGCTATTCGCATCTTCTATCTGATTCCCGGCCTGTTCTTTCTTGCTTTCAAGGTCTAATTCATGAACCTTAGCGGCGAGCAGATCAGCTTTGTTAATCAATCCCTGTTTATAGAAATGCTCCGCCTGTTTTTTACTAACCCGGGCGGCTGAGAGCGATGAATCAATAACAGCAGATTTTGCTTTCGCCAGAACCAGCTGATAATACGCTTCTTTGACTTTAAATTCCATGTAATGACCGGTACGCTTCAATGCCTGTTCCGATGCTTTCACCATATTTTTCATGGCACTACGCTGATAAAAACCATCCATATTTATAAGTGGCTGTTTAACCTCAAGTTTCGTTGTGTAATTATCCGTTCTATCCGGATTATTTAGCAAAACGGGATTAAAATCAGCGGCGGATACTATTTCCTGCTTTAATTTAAAACCAAAGACATTCAGAGGGTCATTTGTTGTGACCGCCATCTCCTGTAAGGATACCTGTGGAAGAAAAACAGCGTTGGTCTGTCGATATTGTGATCTTGTAATAATTACATCTTTTTTAGCTAACCTTATTTTAAAGTTTTGTTTTTTTGCAATTTGCAAAGCCTTCTTAAGACTTATTTCCCGCTGTTTATTTGTTTGTACCGGTGATAGATTCTGGGCATAGCTATTGACAGTAAACACTAATGTCATAGCCAGCACAGCAAATCCCGTTGTTACTTTTAAACAGCGTAACTTGCGTACTCCTATTCTCATACAGTTTTCTTTTGTTTGCGCGATATACCTGTTTGAAATTTATAGTTAGATTAAACCTGTTCATTATTTAACTATATAGTTATGTAATATACGATTTTTATTAGGTACGAAACAAGTTTTCCGGATAACAATCTTCATGAAGAATATAAATCAACACCATTGTGTATTCGTAAGTGATTGATATACAGTACATAATATCATACCGAAAAAAACATTTTAATTTAAACCCTAATATTTTACACCTTTTATTCTATACACTCTAAAAAAGGCCATACCAACGAATTTTCAGGAATTTAACTTTTTCAAGCTACGATAGATTCCTTAACATGACTGAAATGACAATAGTATCGCTCATTAATTCACAACATTGACTAATTTCACTTGACACATTATTGACCCGTTATTTAATCGAAGCTCCCTACTCTTTACACGATGTCATTTTCCTTCATTTTCTAAGTAATTTAAAAGCATGATCCCAGGTTCCTGTGTGAAAACCATAGGTAACCCATAAAATACATAATGGCTCTAGTAACCGGGCTCCTGTAATATCACCGATATCAATAGTATTCCAGCCAAATGTGGAACATATTTCGGTAACAGTCTGCTTGGCTTTTTCATTATTACCACAAATAAACATATCAGGTGGGCCACCGGGAAAATTCGGATTAATCATTTGAGCATGTCCGACAATATTAAATGCCTTCACAATATATGATTTAGGAAGCCATCTCTGTACCTGTTCTCCACCTGAGTCTGTGTGACCGATTGCCAATTCAGGCGGAGCATCCTGCTTAAAGACAAGTGGGTTTGTCACGTCAATAACAACTTTTCCCGCTAAACTATCCGCTTCGGCAAGGTCTATGGCATTTCTAGTACCGCTCCACAGAGTGGCCAACACGGCTATATTGGCAAATTTTGCTGATTCTTTATATGTACCGGCTGTTGTATGAGAACCTGTTTTTATTACCCATTTTTTTATTTTGTCACTGTCGGGTGTCCGGCTTCCCATTTTTACATCGTGCCCATGATTGGCAAAACCGGCACCAAGAGACTGTCCAACATCACCGGATCCCAAAATTCCTACATTCATTTTGACTCTCCGTTATTCTCTCAGAATCAATAAATAGTTTATTTAATAGATAGGAATTTTAGCTGCGGAATGGTTCAACATTTCGAAAATATAACATACACCAAAGAGGATAATAGTAATTTAACCTTGTGGTTTTCTGAGAATAACAGAAGATCACCGGAAAACCAAAACAAACCCATACCTCCCCTTTTACATCAACAAACTGCTTACCGTTAACTGTTTGTGCCTATGTGCCTATGTGCCTATGTGCCTATGTTACTATAGAAATTAAAACTTATTATTAAATACTTCACCTTTGGTCCAGATCAGCTTCCCCCTCTTTGGCCTCGATACTATAACGAGTATGAGGTACCGCTTCAAGCCGGTCTTTGGATATGGCCTTTCCGGTCTTCTGACAGATACCATAAGTTTTATTGGCAATCCGTTCCAGGGCTTCGTTTAGTTCAATGACATATTTTCTCGTCCGGTCAATCAACGCATAAGTTGTGTCCAGATCCTCGACGTCGGTACCTACGTCCCCCATATGATGTGAGAATACCGGTTCATCGGTTCCCTTTTCCCTGTGTTCTTCCAGGGAGCTTCGCAAGGTATCCAATTCGTCTTTGGCTTTGTCTCTCTTTTCGATAAGCAAATTCCGGAAGTACTCTAATTCTTTATCGGTAAAAGGAGTAACCCCTTCTGTTGGATTTTTTACATTCTTTTTTTCGGTTTCCATAATAACTCCCCGTAAAATCAATGATATGTGATCGAATGAAATATTCACTCTCTCACTATACTTTAACTATCAAAGATTTTCTTTCAGATGTTATAAGGGAATTACCGCCTGTATTGTGGGGATATCCCCCCTAAGTCAGTTTGTAATCACGGATTACATCACATCAATCTTTCAACTTTTTTACCAGTAATCGAATACCAAGTAATACACTGCAGATATTTAATATTACAGATACCATCAGGCCAAAATATTCCAGGCGAAAATGACTTTTCAGCGTCGTCATTGATATGATATAAATAAAACCACCTGCAATAAACAGAGAAAATACGGGAGTATAGCTACTGTCATTAACGATCTTTTTCATTGTCAGGGAACAGATATTAATCTTATAAATGCCTTTAACTATTACTTCATTCTTTGTAATGCTTTAGATACTGCCTCCGTACCAAATGTCACCGCATTGACCGGAATCCGTTCGTTGGCAGCGTGAATAGTACTCAGGAAATCAAAATCTTCTGACAAATTCATTGGTAAAAAACCATACGTTTGGATATCGATAGCTGAGAAAAAACGGGCATCGGTAACAGCAGGTAGCAAAAATGGTATTGGAGTCCCGGAAGGGTCCGCTTCTTTTAATATTCCGGCCAGTGTATCATACCATCCCATATCCGGTTCTCTGGAGCCATCATCATAACGAACAAGGTCGATTTGTATGTCTTCACCTACCAAATCATGCATCTCTTTTATCATATCATCCGGGGTGAATGACGGCAGGATACGGCCATCCATCTCCACTTCTATTCTCGATGGTAACACATTGATCTTACCTCCTCCTTTTATGATAGTAGCATTCGCGGTATTGTGGAGCATAGCATCAAACATTACACCCTGCGGCCCCATTTGATCGAGTATTGCATGCGTCTTTTCCGGATTTGTAAGTTGCAGCATCATCGACTTCATAGGATCGGGAACAGATTCAGCCATAGTATCGAACATTTTTTTTACAACCGGACTTATATGTACCGGCAGCCTGTTCGCGTTCATCTTTAGCAGCATAGTTGCTGTTCTTGCCATAGTGCCATCTTTTGTCGGGAAAGATGCATGTCCTCCTTTTCCCGATATTGTGGCTTTCATCCAGCATATTTTCTTTTCTGCCACTTGAATGGGATAGAATTTTTTTCCGGCGATATACATTGGGAACCCTCCGAATTCACCTATAGCATACCGGATACCATCAAATTCATCCGGATGTTCTTCCGTAAGAAATTTGGCACCATAATCGCCGCCGGCTTCTTCATCGCTAACTATTGCCAGAGTGATATCACCCGCCGGTTTCAGGCCTTCCGCTTTTGCACGAAGAAATGCTGCAAGCATCATGGCTACGCCCCCCTTCATGTCCAGTGCCCCTCTTCCCCAAATATAGTCATTCGTAATAGTAGCCTCGAAAGGTGGCTGTGACCAATCCTGATTTTCAGTCGGAACCACATCCACATGCCCATAGAGTAATATTCCGGGAGCCCCGCCTTCGCCTTTAAGTCGGGCTATTACATTTGGCCTGTTTTCATCCTTAGCCAAAACAGTAGTTTCGTAACCGGCATCTTCCAGTAAAGCTTTAATGTAATAGATACATTCTCTTTCATCTCCCGGCGGATTAGTGGTATTAAAACGGATAAGATTTTGCAGTAGTTCAGCCGGTCGTTTGTATATAGTGTGGGAATGATCAGCCATGGTCAATTTTGTTATATGTTAGAAATAAAATGCAACATCATTAAATAAAAGCTTCACGAATTGCTATACGGTAAACAAATCAATCAGGATAAACAAACACGTTAACGAATGGCAAACTACTTTTAACAATTTATAAAATTTGAAAAATGGAATACGGACAATTCAATAAACACAGGAAATACAACTTATAAATTAATTAAAACAGTAAGTTAATTAAGTTACTAAGTTATTGGGTATTTAGTCGAAACTGTCTCCTGTTACCCGATCTCCATATTTTAACCATATACCATTTTAACCAT
>Ga0102944_1001676_pt1 | contig 14238 bp, 16 predicted proteins | sample SalPonD_shore_MG_FD_78172 | JGI IMG/M metagenome (GOLD analysis project Ga0102944, IMG submission 78172) | Salt pond soil microbial communities from South San Francisco under conditions of wetland restoration - Salt Pond MetaG... | ecosystem: Environmental > Aquatic > Marine > Intertidal zone >...
AGTGGGAATGCTCCGGATCCGCTTCTCGTTCCCCGGCCGCATGATCGAAGTCGTGGATATCGGCATCCTCCGCCCCATGGGTATGGTGGTGTCCCGCACCGCCTTCACTACTTTCCATGACCTCATACAGTGGCTTGACCGCGGCTCCCTGCTCGAACACCATCCTGCCGCCCGGTGTGGCTCCCCGGGTGATGGTGCCCGCCGCGACGATGAGCAGCGGCCGGTACAAAAACCGTGTCCGGGGCCAGAACGTTCGTCTTTCCCGGATCGTACCGTACCAATGCCTCCCGCCTGCTGAAGGTGACCACCACTTTTTCCATACCTGCTGCTTTCAAGAGTGCACCCTGCACCCGTTGGACACGGTGGAGATTTCAGGTCATCCCGGCGATGGCAAAAGCAACATCTTTCAACCGCCCGGGCAGGTCTGATTCCACCGGCCGGGAGAGTGCCTGGCTTCCACCGGTGCTTGCATTTGACCACATCCAGGGACTGTAAGGCATAAGAACCAACATGGCCACCGGAAGGACAAGTCTCCCAATGGTTCCCACCACGCCTGTCACAACTTCAACTCCTGTTCTGCAATTGGTCGTGTCCCATGACATCTTGCGGATTTATGCCTTCCGGGTGACGAAAATATTACCGGAAGTGATCCGGACTCCGTATCGATCCAGCGGCCGGGGTGGGGGTCCTTTAATGTTTCTCCCCTGCAAATCGTAATGCCCATTATGACAGGCACACCAGATCATTTCCATATCCTTCCGGTATTGAACAATACAGCCGAGATGAGTACAAATGGCGGAGAAGGCCCTCGCTTCCGCTTCCGGCTCCGGCGTACGCAGGAGAATCACCGGCTGGGATCCGAACTTCACAATCCGGCCGGAGTTGGGTGGCAAATCGTTCACCGCCCCGGCGTTGATCGCCGCCGGCAATGCTTCCGCTGTCTTGGGAGGAATGAGATATTTGTAAACCGGATACAGAATCGATAAAAGCCAGACGCCGGCTGCGGAACTTAACATCATGTTCAATACCTTCCGCCGGCCGGGTCCGAATCGTCCCGAATTGATACTGGATCCCATCAGAATAAACCTCCTTTCCGCTTCTCACGGATACAAACCGTATTCCGATGGCTCCGGATCAAACGGAACACCCAGGGTCTAACCTCCGGATAACGGACAACTTCCATGGTAAAAACCTGCTGCACCCGAATTACAACTCTCCCCCACATGAAGAATATTCAACAGAAAACCGCGAACGTTTCCCAACTCTAAAAATAACCGCCAGGCTTCATTTTGCACAGCAGCTCTATGCTCATCTGAAAATTAATGAGTAGTAAATAGTTAGTGGATAGCGTTATATTTCCATCCGATTGTTCCGAACGACGAACTCGCGCGTTCGAACCGGTCTACAGATTCCTTTTCATCTGTTGGTACTCGGCCTCGGTGATTTCACCACGGGCGTACCGTTTTTTAAAATATCAATCGGCGTTTCCTGACGATCACTAAAATGGGTTGGAGTGCGAGAGGACGAATTGCCATTCATCGGACGGAACAATTGCCAGATCCCCCCTCCGATGATGACTAAAAGAAGAATCCAACCCAACCCCATACCAACTCCAAACATCATGTGATTTCCCTTTCAAAATACGATTTGATTACCGATTGTTTGCGCCGGACTTTTGTATCCATATAGCAATCTCAATTATCTCGTCACACAAAGTTTCAGAACGCGTTCGGGCGACAATCTTTACCATTTCTCTTCAACGTCAGTCTGTGTTGAAATCCGGAAGATTTTTTACATGCCTCCCATTCCCATGCCACTTCCATGCCCACCGGCCGGACCGTGCAAAGTATCTCCCATCATTTCCGTCATAAAATTCTCCCCATAGTAGAAACCATGCGGTCCATAGATCGGGTTTAGCGTTTTGGTTTCACTTTCACCGGTCTGGTCATTTTGAACAGTTAATCGGACCTGTGAATTGTAAATGGGTATCTGATCTATCTCGATGGCCGGATCAGAGATCCCGACTGCAAACCGGATGGTTTCATTTCCGGAGAGTGCCGTCCAGCCCATCCCCATCGTCCCGAATGCCTCCGGATCTTCCGCGGCAAGAGCAAAATGGATGGAATCCCCGGAGGTATTGACGACGGTTTGGTTTCCGATTTGTGCCGGTGTGTATGTGCTGTCAAAAGCAAAGGCATGAAATTCAATATCGTCCGCAATGGTCCAGAAATCCCGGGTCTCCTCGGTGCGATAAACATCCGGCGGAGCGACCTGCAGCCGAAGGTTGTAGGTTCCGTATGGCAACTCGGTGTTTGCCTCATATCGGTAACCGTGTCCTCCCATCACCGGATTGAGCTGATAGGTAAAAGTATCGGTCTTCGATAGTGCGAGTAATGTGACATCCACACCAGGGATCGGCATGGCAAAATGCTCCCCGCTAATTGTGCTGTCATTGTATATCTGCACCATATAGTGATGTGCCCCGGATTCCGGATGGTGCATATCCATCATTCCGCCGGCATGCATGGAGTATAAATCGCGCCCTCCGCCATAGCCGAGCATCACATCCATTCCGCCCGCGTGCCGGGCGCCGATATACCCCTGGTCAGCTGTGCTGTCCTCATGGGCTCTCTTATCAAGAGAGAGAGAAGAGTTATTCGTAAAAGTACCTTCCGAATTAATGGCATATGAGACCTCTACCGGATTTTTCCAACGATTCCAGGTCTCTTCGGTCCGCAGAAATTCCGGGGGTTCCACCCGGACTGTTACCGTGTATTCGGAAGCGCCGGTCTCCGGCGCCACCGGATTGTCCGCCATAGAACAACTAATCAAATAGAGGGCGCTCACCAACATCAAGGCACCCGCTCCAACGATCTTTTTCATCTGCTTCATACATCATCTTCCATTTTTTTTTGTTACTGCACAATTCTCGTTATCTGCTTCGTTACACGTTCAAATCACATGCCAGAGAAACATTCATCACTTTATATATTGATTTCACTATGTTTTGGAGAAAAAAATATTTTCCTGGCAGTCATGGGGTGTAGAATATTCAACACCAGTCATACAATATTCTCCAATGTTCCCTAATCAATTCATGCGTTCCAAAGAATCCCGGCAATTACAGACTCTTACGCATTTCTGTGTATTCGGCTTCGGTGATTTCACCCCGGGCATACCGTTTCTTCAGGATATCCAGCGGCGTTTCTTGTGGTGAAGAAGTACCGCTAAAAACTGTATGGTGAGTGGAATTGTTACCGGCAAGTCTCACCACGGCCCAAATTGCGACCCCGATGATAATCAGCCAGAAAATCCAGCCGAAGCCCATCCCGAAGCCCATACCGCCAAATCCGTTCATCATAATAATTTCTCCTTTGTTGTAAAGGAGCCGCCGGACCTTTTCCGGCAGCTCCGTTCTCTTTGATGAGAATCTTAGTTCTGGTTCATCATCCCGCGGGGAGCAGCCTGAGACTGATTTCCCTGCGAGTTTGAGTTGGCGCCAAAGCAACCGGTATAGCCGTTGCCATTCATCATGCTTGCATAGCCGTTCATGCCCATCAGGAAATGCTGCGCCCCACCGAAGTACGCCAGTTGATCGTTCGTCAGGACTTTAGTGATCCGTTTACGCGCATCCAAATTTGACTTCCCGTTCGTATCCCGGAGACTCTGAATCGCCTCCCGCCGGGAATGCAAAGTTTTGGTATCGGAATGATCGCCGTTAAGTGTCGAAGCGTACTGCTGTTGACGGGTTTGCAATTCTTTCTGCAGCGGTTGAATTGTTTTATAGTACGAATCCTGAATATCCTGAATCTTCCGTTGCTGCTTTTTCGACAGCTGGTACTCTTCAGGAATATTCTGGTTGGACCAGTTACCACTCATCATACCGTAGCCATTACCCATCATGCCGTTCCCGCTTCCTCCCATCATACCGTAGCCATTGCCCATCATCCCATACCCGTTGCCCATCATGCCGCCCCAACCCTGGGCGAAGCCGGAACCGAGGAAGAACGGTGTGGCCAGTGCCCCTGCCAGTAAAAGAATGAGCCCTGTACGTTTCATCTGAAACCTCCTGGTGTTGTGTTTGGTGTTTCGCTCATTTTTTCTTTCTTTCACCAATCACAGACGAAGAAGTCTGAAATATGTTATGGGGGGGGGCGGCAGGGAAAAAGGCAGACGAAACATATTGATGAAGCGGACGAGGGGGGAAGAAGCCATTCCACACCCTGTGAGACCGGATCTCTCGGATTAATAGCGTGGTAATTCAAACAGTGTTTTTGAGTAGGGCCCGCAATAGTTCATCCCATACGCCGTATGCTCGTCTGACACACCGAAGCGTGATCCAGTGCCCCGGGGAAGCGTGTGATCGTTCCCGGGAAAGACCTGCACCTGGGAAAACACAGTGCTTCGATGACGTACGCACCCCCCGGAGCAATCAGCCATATATTGGGGTGTCAGGTCCGGCACAGTCCTCTCGGGAAGCGGAGATGCCCCATCAAGGACACCAATCACCACCAATATCGGAGTACTCCACCTGGAGACCAGGACTCACAATTCCAGGGTCTGGTACCCGGCCTTCTGAAGTCTGAATATTTCGAAAAAACCATTGTCCACCGGTTGTACCCCCTTGATAAGCTGGCCCGGGTCGATCCCCATGTGTTTCATGGCCACCTCGCAGGCATAAATCTGCAGGCCGTTTTCCATGGCCTGTTTCATCTGTGCTTCCGCGTCACTCCCTTTCTTCAGGAGATTCAAGGCCGGACCAATAACAACCACTGCGGCTTTGGCCACGGGGTACCCTTTACCTTCTAACATCTGGACGGCGCTCATAACCGAGGACCGAAGCATACGCTCATCTTTGACCAGAAAGGCGATTTTATCCGAACCCGATTTCGGGGCGCCTTCGGTCTGCAATTCACCCTGGGCACGGACTGATTGAAACGGAAGCACCAATCCGAGAATCATCATCCCAAGAAATGTCGCTACAGTGTACCGGTGTATGAAATGCATAAGGAAGTTCCTTCCTCTCTTTTTATATTTTTTTATACATCTTTCAATGTTACTATCAGCCGGCATAATTTCTACCAACGATGAGGGCAGGTCCCACAAAAATTTTATCGGGAGAGGATTTTCCAAAACCGTCATAAAGGAGAGATCAAACAAGAATCAACCCAAGGGCGAAACTTTATTAATGGTCTTTGTAACAAAAGATGTTCGCTGATAAATGAAAAACGAGGTGACTATGAAAGTTCCATGGGAGCAGGTAAATACTTTAAAAGGCGGAAATCCGTGCCCAATACCCTCATAGATGTTTATCGCCTCCCGCCCATCATCTGTTGCATGCCACGCATATGGCCGGGGCCCATCCCGCGCTTCATCATGGGCATATTCTTCATCATCTGCTGCATGCGTTCGCCGCGCCGGTTGCAGGTCTGAATGGCCTGATCGACCACTTCTTTGGTTTGTCCCTTGACGCGAGGTTCTAATTGATCAAGATAATCTTTCTGAGCATCATTGAGATGACGCGCTTTTGTCATGAGATAAGACGGACTTCCATTTTCGTTCATATGCGCTTCTAGAGCGGATTCTGCGTCTTTCAACATAGATTTAATCAGGTTTTCATCGACTTTTCCTGTCTTGCGATAGAGTTCGGAGAGTTCTTTCAGGCGTTTTTCGGAGAAGGTGAGTCGCAACTCGGCTTTATCCTGTTTACCAGTGGTAAGGACGAATTGTACCTTTTCTGTAAATTTTTTAAACGGGTATAAAAAATCACCGGGAACACTTTTCGCAGACGCAGTAGAAAGTCCAAAAAAGAGTACCACGACAACCAATACAGCATTAATCGTTCTGAACACCCACGGCTTGCGAATGAATGTCGGGAGAAATGTCATGCGATTCGCTTTTGAAGGTTGTTGCTGTCCCGCGCGCTGACCTATTTCGAACAACGCATTGCTGATGGTCTCTACTGATGGTTCCGGTGACTCTAATTCGCCAAGCTGGATAGCCATGTCCAGCATCGGCTTCAGCTCATCCCGGTACTCCGGGAATTGTGTCAGGCACTCTTCCAGCGATTTACCTTCCTGCATCTGGTCGATGCAGTAATCTAAAATGGTTTCGAATTCGTTCATTTTTTTATAAGTGTTAGAGTATTCATGTTGTGGTGTTGGAGTGTTGAAGTGTTGTTCTTACTCATAATCATACTCTTAATCTTAATCGCTTTTATTGTTTGTCGTGAGTTGTATGCTATCTGTTTTTCAGTGTGTTCGGTGTATTTCAGTGTTTCGTCTCTATTTATCTGCGGCTATCTGCTTTATCAGCGTCATCTGCGTGCTATTCTTGTTGCGGGATCATTTTTCGTAGTTGCTTCAGCGCCCGGTACTGAAGCTGTCGGATTGCCGTTGGCGTTTTGTTTAGCATTTCCGCGACCTCATTTGCCTGATATCCTTCGATGAATCTCAGTACAATCACCTCTTGTTGTTCTCCGGTCAGTTGTTGAATCCCTTTTCTAAGTTCATCCTGAATAAACATCCTGTCTATCGATTTCTCATCACTCTCAAAGTATTCGATTGCGTCTCCGGCTTCACTGGTGTCCTTTCTGACGTCTTTCTTCCGGTAATAATCCACAATCCGGTTTGAGGCAATCTGGTAGAGCCAGGCGAAAAACGATCCGCTCTGCTTGTCCAGTGATTCCAGCATCCGTACGAACACATCATTGGTTAAATCCTCCGCGTCTTCTTTCTGATTTACCCGGTAGTAGACATACCGGTAAATCTTCGTGTAAAACAATGAGATCAACCGTGACTGTGCACTATCCTGGTTTTGCTTCGCCTGATCTACCAGCGCGCTGAGTGCATCTTTGGACAGATCGTCGACGGTTTCTTTCATTCTTTCACCTGTACAGACGGATTACCTTGGGATCTGTTATGGGGCATTCCACGAACCTATTAATTATATACAATTTATCCGATTACCTACAGCTACAGAATGGAAGAGTATCAGACGAATTTGATCCACCCCGGTCAAATACCGAATTCAAATAATCTCACGATTAGAAGGCAAACCGGAGGCCGGAAAAGAACAACGTCTGTCCGGTATCTTCTCCTGCGCTGGCTGCAATATCTTTGGTCTCGCCGACCAGGAAATGCGAGCGGATCCCGATGTACGGCGCAAATTCCCGCTTGATCTCATACCGGAGCCGGAGATCCAGATTCACATCAGTGATTCCGGCACCCAGTCCACGTTCCGGAATATCCTGAAATGCCACCGCCATTGCGGCCAGTGGCTGTGCCACCAATCGCTGGGTGATACGAAGGTCGTACTCCGTTTCCATTGCCAGGGTAATATTTCCGTTCTCGGATAGATATAGGGAGTTGTCCATTTCAAACTTATAGGGTGCCAGGCCCTGCAGCGCAAGAACTCCCGACCATCGATCCTCATACTCGTCTGTTATCCATTCGTTGGCATACTGAACGCCAGCCTGGAGATTCCAGAACGGGGTAAAGAGTCGAGAATAGAGCAAATCGGTTTCCGATTCACCCTCGCTTGCTTCCGCAAACATCACCTCCGCCTCGTTCTTCCACCAGAACTTGCCGAAATCCCGGCCGAACCAACCCTGGGCTTCCCACCCGAGATGGTCGGGCATCGTACTGCTTGTGGTGCGATACTCAAATTGCTCGAACATCGTAAAGAGATACAGTTTATCATCCGGCACCGTATCGGGATAGTCGGACGGCGGGGGCGTCTCCGCGTAGTCAAACACCTCATCCAGGGTCATCCCTTCCGGCAGAGGTGGTTGCGATTCCGGTTCGGGTTGTTTTTCGCCGACATGTTGCCGTTCGGATTCCGTGTGCATCGGGCGATCCGCAGTGGTCAGAGTATCCGATTGTTGCTGTGCGAAGAGCGGCATACTCAGAACCAATCCGGCCAACAATGCAAATGCTATCTGTTTATGAAACGTCAGCATTGATCGGCCCTCCTTCCAACGAGCGGACGACCGCAACCGTCCGGAACATGCCCGCCTCCATATGATACAGCAGGTGGCAATGGAATGCCCATTGTCCCGGAGCATCGGCCGTGATGTCTACAGTTAAGAGCTCCGCGGGTTGGACAATCACCGTATGCTTGCGGGGATTATCTTCAAGTGTGCCCCCGGCATACAGGTCCATCCACATGCCGTGCAGGTGAATGGGATGACTCATCATAGTGTCATTGATCATGTTGATCCGCAGGCGTTCACCGTATTGAAACCGGATCATCTTCGATTCGGACCATTTCTTCCCGTCGAAGCCCCAGATATACTTGTGCATGTTTCCGGTCAGATGCAGGTCGAACTGTCGCGTCGGTGCCCGTCGTCCTGGGGGCTGTTTCAGCGCCCGAAGCTGGTTGTAGGTCAGTACGCGCCATCCATCATTGCCCAGCCCCGCTCCTGGATAGTCTAGCCGGCGGGAGGCTGTGCGCGCCATCGTAATACTGGCCGGCCCGTGACCATCCGGGCCGTGCTTAATCCGGAAAGGGAGATTCTCAGTAGGCAGATCTTTATCTTCTTCCCCATTCATTGCGGACGATTGATCGGTGTCCTGTTGCATGTCGGACATATCCTGGTGGTCGTTGCCGTTCATACCCTGCATGTCGCCCCCGTGCATCATCATGCCCATATCGGCCATGGTCAGCATGGGCCGGGGACGCTGATCGGGAACCGGGGCGGACATGCCCTTCCGGGGGGCCAGTGTCCCCCGAGCGTAACCGCTCCGATCCATGGTTTCGGCAAAAACCGTATACGCCTGGTCATCCGGCATGGTCGCCACCACGTCGTACGTTTCAGCTACCCCGATTCGCAGCTCATCGGTTTCCACCGGTTGAACGTTTTGCCCGTCACCCTGCACCACGGTCATCGATAAGCCGGGGATCCGGAAATCGTAGAACGTCATCGTGGAGGCGTTGGTAATCCGGAAGCGTACGCGCTGGCTAGGTTGCGCCACGAAGGTGGGATTCTCATGTGCTGCCTTCCCGTTCATCAAAAAAGTATAGGTCGCGCCGGTGATGTCAGCGATATCGGTGGGGTCCATCCGCATCCGGTCCCAAGCCAGCCGCTTCCCAACGACTTCCCGGAATGACTTTCCGGTTGCTTCCATCTGGTCTTTGATGTTCGCCAGTGTCGGCCGCTGAAAGTTGTAGTACCCTTCCATGGTTTTCAGCTTCCAGAGGACCTTATGGGGGTCTTCTGACGTCCAGTCGGACAATACAACGGTATGCTCAATGTCATACTCAACCGGATCGGTACCGGCCGGTTCGACGATCAGCTGGCCGTAGTGCCCGAGTTGTTCCTGTAGATCCGTGTGACTGTGATACCAATAGGATCCGCTTTGCCGGACCGGATAGCGATAAGTAAAGGTTTCGCCCGGAGCGATGCCGGGATAACTGATCCCCGGCACACCATCCATAGTATACGGAAGCAGAATTCCGTGCCAGTGAAGCGAGGTCGATTCCTCCAATCGATTATGTACCCGTATCAGCGCCTCTTTTCTTTCTGTCATCCGAATGACAGGGCCTGGAATGGAACCGTTGATGGTAATCGCCCGTTCGGGCTTCCCCCCAATAACAAGATCCTTGCGCTCGATATAGAGATCAATACCCCCGGGACCGGTGGCATCCAATTCTCCGAAATCCCCCGCTTGTGGGGCTGATTCACCTGCAGCCCAGAGGGGGTTGATCATTGCGAAAGAACCCGCGACAGCCGCCGTGCTGACCTTGGCGAGGAAATCCCGCCGGGTTATCGCACTCCGTGTCGTGGGACCGGCTTCGTCAGCCATACAATACTCCTTTCACATCCTTACATTCAAATTATCACAGACACCGGTTCGTTCCCACTTCCCGGCAGTAGCCCGCTAATCCGTACAGAGAGATGAAGCGCTTTCCCGTACTATATCACAGGATTAATCCCGTTCTCCCGATACATGAATTCCTATAATCCGCCGTGCGGAGATCGGAAGTACTGGGTGAGTGAGAAAAATCGCATCTATTATATTGTATTGTTAACGCGCAGGAGGTACTGAATCGACCATAATCTGAGACCATACTGCACATCGCTACATCTCGGGTCTTATGCTCATTCATCATTTAATTTAAATGCCAATACTGATTAGCACAAATGCCAATGAAGTATCGACATATTGGGATCACTGATTCGATATGGTTCCTGGCATGATCCGCAGTAATCTGTTACGAGTCGGAATGAGCATACCCCCTTCGTGTATCGGTTTGTGAATGACGCCTGCCTGCTGTTTAGTATAATGATACAGTCGTAGAAACCACGATATCTGTCTAATTGTCAAAGATCAAGCCGGAGATATGTCTATATATCTCCGGCAGTGAGCAGTCAATCTATTGCGATTTATGCAATAATTCGTTGCCAGCGCTTCGCCAGGCATTCATCCCGCCAGGAACGTCGTACACGTTTGTATAACCCATCTCCGTCAGAACTTTCGAGGCCATCTTACTCATATGTCCGCTTCGACAATACAGGACCACCTCGGCTTTTTTATCGCTGGGCAATTTATCATTGTTTTGTTGTATCTTGTTGAATGGAAGAAATTCATCCGTCCCGGGGATTTCGCCGGCGTACGGGATATGTACATTAATTAACATGACAGTTGGATCGTCGGTCACTTTTGCCAGCTGATCAATACTCATTGTTCTGTAGTTCCCCGCCTGACTCTCTGTTTGCTTCACTTCAGTGGTATCGGCTTTGGAGTCAGTAGACGGCTTAATTTCTGATGCTGAACTGATACCATATCCAGCCTCTTTCACTGCCGCTTTCATCTGCTCGATGGTAGCTTTGGAGGAATCAAACACTACCACTGCATTATTTTTATCCAAAGATACTTTTGCACTTTGGACGCCATCTACACCTTCAAGTGCGGACCGCACTTTTGCAACACAAATGTGTCAGGTCATTCCCGTGACATCCAGTGTAACCACGCTTAACTCTGGTGTAGCGGCGTGATCCTGCTGGGCGTACAGCATCTGTAAACTTCCCATCACCACCAGACAAAGCAGCAGTACTCCCGAGGCTATTTTCTGCAATTGTGTGCGCATTTTTTCTCCTTCTCGTCAATACTCGTTTGTCGTCAATATGAACAAGAGATGGATAAACCCCCACTCAGTTCATCTGTGTCCTGCACCTCCATTACTACGGAATATATCCGTGTTCCATATTCAGGATCGAGTTCCGATCGCTGAAATAGTTGTTGAAAGTCATATCGAAGTTGAAAATCAGTGCCAGTTTTATGGATTGGTCAGATTGGGTACCATATGCTGCGGCGAGATCCCCGGAGTAATCCGTATATTGGTATTGCAAACCAAGATCCACCTGCGCGCCGATTTGATAGAACAGGTTTGGAATCATGCTCCACTGGACTTCTCCCGCGTCCGTAAAAGATTTTGCTGCGAAAGTCAGTGCTGCCTGAAACCGGGGCATCTGATACGGATTGCGCAGATAGCGCAAAGATGTCGCAACCGAGATCGCATTTGCGCGGGATCGGCTGAGAATCGTTGAAATATCTCCGGAATCGTCACCAAGTGTCAGAATTGATTGTCCGCGTAATTCCCAGTGACTCACCGGATTCAAATCCAGGTTAACTGCAGCGCTCAGGTAAGCGTTCGAAACCGTCGACAGATTTGATGCATCCACAAATTGCTGTGTAAATCCTGCCCCGATCTGGCGTATTATTCCATCAAACCGGACGGCATCAGGAAGGCTATACTCTACCTGTGCTCCGGCGGTGTTGGTTTGAAATTCCTGGACAATCTCTCCATTCGGGGTGGTTTCAGTTTGGTTCTCAAGATGAATACCCAGTCGCAGTTTACTGCTCCAGGTGAAATAATTCACGTTCAACACGTTTCCGTACTGCTGGAATTCTGATGCTTCCGAATTGGAGAATGCATTATTCACGAAGGCATACTCCACCAGATCATCATCCCGGAAGGTGGGAAATTCCAACAAGGTATTCTGCATCCGGGTTCGTCCAAGCCGTACTCCCCAGTGCTCGGCATTCCAGAATGTGTTGACCTGGTGAAAGTAAACCTGTCCCAAGTCGCTTTCCGCATCCGGAAACTGGAGTCCGATGACCATTCCAGCCCGCGACAAGTGATAAAGCCGTTTATCCAACTGGAAAAGTGCGAACGAATCTGAGAAATCGTTCTGACTGGAAAAATCGGATGTATTGGCCGGCGAAAGGGTTCGCGTTCCGTTCAGTGAAACCAGTCCGCGCCCGGCGAAGTTGATACGCGGCATCACTTCCTGTGCGCTGAGTGATATAGGCGACACGGAAAATATCAATATTATCAGATAACGTATTATCCTGTTTTGCATGTTTCATCTCCTCGAATGCTGTTTTGATTTTTCAATGATGACTCAAACTGCTCAATAGCACTTATTCGTCCAGCGCAACCTTTGGGATATAGCCAGGCTTGATAAAATCCGGTCGATCGATATCTTCATACTCGAGCAGCGTGAGAATTCCCCCGGGATAAATCCCGTTGTTGGTTGCGCGACTGGTATCGTGATCGTGAAACGTCCAGTAACCAGGATTGTAACCCTCGAGTACGATATCCACGGTTTTACCGGGACTCACTCGTACAGTATTCATTTTTACAGGATTGGCTAGCGGCGCGCCGTCATCGGCCACCTTGTAGAAATCGTGACCGTGCAAATGCATATAGTGCTCCAGCATACCACCGTTGATCATCCGGATCCGGATCCATTCGCCCGTTTTAATCTTGAGGTGCTCAGTGGCCGGATACGATTTCCCGTTGATTGCGAAAAAATTGTAGTTCGGGATAGCACCGTCTCCCTGATGTCGCATAGTTGTATATGGCGAGAGATACCCTTGTTTGACCTCTTTGAGATACGTGTCATAATCATTGAACACCCCGAGCGTCCGGTTTGTCAAAGTTCCCTGCTTCATCATAATTTTCCGCTGCTTCATCCGTTCCAGCATTCGGTTAAGTTCTGCCCGAGCGAAGTTGGTATCAAAAGAGGACAGGACCAGAGTGTAGTCCCGTTCATAGGGGAATTGTTCCCGGATTGGGTCGTCCTTGCGCTCGACGATAAATGCTCCGTGCATCGCCATCTGCATATGCAGCGTAGTTCCAAAATGGCAGTGGTAAAAGTGCGTCCCGTGTGGTTGCGCCCGAAATTTATAGACGAACGTCTGGTTCGGCATCACCGGTTGCTGGGTCACATACGGCACACCGTCCATTTCGTACGGCACTTCAAGACCATGCCAGTGGATGGTATGCAACAGGTCGGTTTTGTTAGTAAAATTAACCTTCACCCAGTCACCTTCCTGGACGCGGAATTCTGGCCCGGGTACCTGACCATTGAATGCCAGCGCGTGGACTTCCATGCCTGGAATTAACTCGTGACGCGCAATCTTGATGTCGATATCAAACTCCTTGTAATTGACTTCATCCTCCGAAGGCATCTCCTGGCGCTGCCAGATTTCACGCGAGGGAGGTGGCTCCTCATCGGATTTCAGCGATGCCATGGCGCGTTTGACGATCGTAGTTCCGCCCACGACACCGGCGGCGGCAGTTCCAGCTGCTTTTAAAAAACTTCGACGATTGACAGGTTTATTTTTCATCGGTGCTCCTTTTTCGCGTTTTTACTTCTCTTCTTTTTCAAATGCAGAACCGTACTTCTCCGCAAAAATCACACCTTGCACTTTATTAAAATAGGTGCTCCCATCCTGAAACCCCGTTTACATATAGTTATTACTATGTTTAGGAACTTTAGACACAAATATAGATTGGCCACTGTTGATGAATATTCTACAAATTGTTGTAGAATACTCTTCAGAGATACCTCAAACTTTCATTCAAACCTATTAGGGGAAATATACAAAACACAGAGAGCACTGGAAAAAGCCACTCGTTCCAAAGATATGGATCGGGTGAAGCATCTTATTCGGCAGGCAGTCCTTAAAAATACGCAATTTCTACCCTGAAAACCTGGGGAAAGCAGGTTGTGCTATCGGCCTTTACCTGTATTCTCTCCCCCGGTTTTATATGGCGGGATGAATGGATACCCCGAGGCAGAGACCTCGGGGAATTCTTTGATTAAAGAGATTACCCCGCCAATAATCAAAAGCAATTCCATGAAAATTCCTCCTCGTTCCTTTTAAGATATGTATGAATATAATTTCTTTCGAAATGGTTATTCTTTTGTTTTTGGTCTTTTAA
>Ga0102944_1001678_pt1 | contig 14216 bp, 9 predicted proteins | sample SalPonD_shore_MG_FD_78172 | JGI IMG/M metagenome (GOLD analysis project Ga0102944, IMG submission 78172) | Salt pond soil microbial communities from South San Francisco under conditions of wetland restoration - Salt Pond MetaG... | ecosystem: Environmental > Aquatic > Marine > Intertidal zone >...
ATGAATTTTGCAGGATTGTCTAGATCTTCTGCCTCTGTAAATACTCTAACAAATGGTTCAATTGTTACTTTGATAAATGGATCATAAATTTCTGGATTTACTATCTGTTGTATCGTTTTCAGAGGAGTGTAGCGATAATGATAGAGAAATATATCGATCAAGGAATTAAAGCCTTCTGGATAATATTCTAAGATATCCTGATAATTTTCATCATTCTCTTGTTTCTTTGCTTTACTCATTTTTTTCCAATCCTGTGCTGAACGGAAGATTCGCCCATATCCGGCAAATATTTCATCTGCCCCTTCTCCAGATAGTACAACCGTAATATCCTCTTTAAGTTTCTCAGATAATTTCATTAACAAAGGCTCATTGGGTACGCCAAGTGGCTCATCACGATACTCAATCATTTGTTCTACAAGATCAAAATAATTATCTGAATTTATTTCGAGTTCAGTATGTTCTGCATTAACCTGTTTGGCAACCAATTTTGCGTAATCGAATTCTGAATATGGGTCTCCCTCTGCTGCAATGGCATATGTTCGGATAGGATGATGGTTTAACATATTCATACCAATAACCACGATTGATGAATCTAGGCCTCCACTCAGAAAAGCACCAAGTGGTACATCAGCAATTAGTCTTTTACGAATAGCATTCAGTAATAATTCTCTTACCTTTGGAATAGCTTCTTCTTCAGTAATGGTATTATCGATATTTGGATTTAATTCCCAATATGTTTCCTGATTCCAATTACCTGCTTTGTCAATTTTAACAAATGTTCCAGCCTCCATCATAATAATCTCGTTGAAGAATGTCTCATTATTTAGGACATACCTGAATTGAAGATAACTCAGAATTGCTTTTTGATTGAGTGAAAACTGCAGTCCTGGATAATTGATAATTGCTTTTGGTTCTGATCCGAATATCAGCATACCATTGATGTGTGCGTAATAAAGTGGTTTTATTCCTAATCTATCTCGGATGAGGTAGAGTTCACCCGTATCCTTATCATAGACTGCAATAGCAAACATACCGTCCAATTTTGATATAGTCTCAGTGGTGATCCCAAGTTGCTGAAAGAGATTGACAACTACTTCAGTGTCAGTCGAGGAATACAATTCAAATTCTTTGAGATATTCTTGCTGCAATTCCTGATAATTATAGATCTCTCCATTCATGACAATAACATAGCGACCATTAGTAGAATAGATTGGTTGATCTCCACGATCGGATGTATCAATAATTGATAATCTGCTATTCGCTAGTGCAATCTTCTCATCCTCAATGACAAATCCATTACTATCCGGTCCACGATGTTGGATTGAGTATAAGAGTTCAGATACAATACTGGGTTCAACAGGAGTTGAACATTTCAATCCTAGGATACCACACATAAGATGAACTCCAATTTCAGCTATATAGTATTTTGTGTGAGATACAGCCTTCAATGATGGTTATTTCAAGAATTCAATTAATTCTGAAAAATTCTTCAATTCTACGAATTTGGAGAAATCAGGTAAATTTGGCCACCCAACATCATTAAATTCGTGATGATGTAATTTTTGAGGTTTACTGTACCTTGGAATAATGTGGTAGTGCACATGAGGATCAACCATCATTAGAGCAAGGTAGTTGATCTTCTCAAAATGTAATTTTGCTCTCAATTCAGTTTCAATATACTCATAGATTTGTTCAAGTTCTTTCAAATGTTTACTTGTTAGATCTTTATGGTGAAATATATCATCTTTTACACATAAAACCATGGATCCAAGCGTGATTTGCACTGGTCTAATGAGCAATAACCAATGATCAAATTCCCTGAGTAAAGAAGCTGGATACTGGAATTTCTTTGCAGTACTATTCATAATCGAATTTCACCAATTAGTATCTATGAGTCTTTTGATAATGAAATTCTAATAATTACATCCGAATCATATCTATCAGGTCATACCCTATCGTAAAAGTATAATTTGTAGTAACTTATGACTACCTGTGATAAAATGATTCATATTAAATCTGTATTAAAACGAATCAGATTATCAATCTATCATATAATGGATAAAATAATACCCAAAAATGATAAATTGATTATTTTTAGTGATACTTGGATCGGTGATAATGTTAATTATTTGTTTGATTATTTACGAGAAGATCCTGATTATGATGTCTTATGGTTGGCTCGAGAGCCAAAAATAGAGAAAAAATTATTAGAAAAATATCATACTTCTGAAGTTATATCCCTTACCTCATTGAAAGGGTTATGGTATTTCAGTAGAGCAAAAATTAGCGTTTATGGTCATGGATTTTGGGATTACCTCAATTTCTTACAAGAAGGGTCTCCAAAAATCATCCTGAATGTATGGCATGGTATTCCAATCAAAGGAGTAAAAATTGATTACCAAAATATGGATGATGATGAGAAACAACAAAATAATCATCTAACACTTGTAAACTCCTTCTTTGACCAGCAATATTTTCAGGAGAGATATCAGGAAGGTATCGATGGTACACGGATGGTTGGCTATCCACGAAATCAATATATTCATGAAATAATTACTAATGACAACGAAATGGATAAACTTAGAGAAGATATAATATCTGAAATACCTACTGATCCAAATTATGTGATTTTATATGCACCAACCTTTCGTGAACAAACTTCGACGGAACTCTTTCCTTTTGATGATTTTGATACTGAAGAATTAATTGAATTCTGTGATGAAAATGAGATATTATTCCTAATCAGACCGCATCCTCGTGAGAATGAAATTTTAAAGGCTTCTGAATATAAAGAACTATTTGATTCAGACTATTTCATAAAAGCAGATAAATCCAGATTCGCTGAAACGCAGGATCTTCTATTGATTGCTGATCTACTTATTACGGATTATTCTAGCTTGGTTTTTGATTATTTCATAACCCAGAGACCGGTTTTATTTATTCCCTATGATCTGGAAAGATACAAGAAGGAACGGGATATGCCTCAAATGTATCAAGAATTAGCTCAAAGAGGTAGTGTAGACAATTTAGATGAATTACTTGTGAGTATCGAGGATGCATTAATTCAGGACAAGGAAAGCTACCGATCCCGTGCACTAACAAATTTTGAGAAATACCACGATTATCGTATCGATGAAGTTATTCCTAATATAAAACAACTTCTCGAAGATGAATTGAGTAATTATGATCTACTTGACTCTTGAGAAATTTCGTCTTTATACATCAGAAAGCTCACTCTCCTATTCGTGATATATGATAATATTTAGGTACCCTCAGAAGATACAACTCACAGGTAAATGATAGAACGTATATTCATTCAGGTACTCGGTATTTTGGCAATAGGATATCATCTTACTATCTTATTTGATAAACGAGAGATGGAATATCTGAATGATGTCATCATTGAGCGATTTGTATCCTCGATCATCTTGGGATATAGTAGTCTCATGGTCGTCATGATCCCAATTGGTGTATTTTTTGTAGGGCACCTTGATACTGCCGTCTATATCTATTTCGCAATATCAGTTGTCGCTATCCTCCGACTAACTCTTGTATGGATGATCAATTATCGAAAATTGAAATTCAATTTTGAATATTCTCCATTAGATTCAAGGCTATTTCAATTACTTATGGTTAGTCTAATCGGTATCATGTTCTCCTATCTGATCATGCCCGAACGAGGTTGGGATGCGTTGCATTTCTACATGCCCAATGCACAGTATTTCTTCTTTCAAGATGGAATTGTTGCCGGATTGAACCCCCTGTCATTCTATCCCACCTTTAAGCCTCCATTCAACACACTCTATCTTACCTATAGTTTCTATGTAGCCAAGGGAATGTATGCTAATCTCCATCCTTTCCTGCTCTTTTTGGGTACTATTGCAATCATATATGAGATTGGTAGAACGTATTTTGAGAGTAAAGTTATTGGATTGGTAGCTGCATTAATCCTTCTTTTCTTTCCCCTAATGTTCTATACCATGATAGAGTTTGCCTACTACCAGGAATTACCAGTGATGTTTTTCACATCCAGTACCCTTTACTATCTACTGAAAATAACCAAAGGTACTACTGATTCTCCGTTATTATTTATTCTGAGTATATCTATGGCGATGTTAAGTAAATTATCAGGTTTTGCAGTCTTATTCATGGTTTTTATGAGTATTCGCACCAGTTCGAGGTTTAAATATCTTCAGTATGCTGCTCTCACCGGAATTGGGGTGTTCCTGACGAGAAAGGCAATGATAGATATTTATTTTGGTACAGGATTACTTGTACTAGCTCTTTCTTTGGTTTTGGGTTATTATATCAGGACAGATGAAGTATCACCAGTATTATCTCCCAAAAAATTGATCGGGTATCTTGCTATCCCGCTACTAGTAGGGATTGGTTGGATGTTATTTGCATTACAGATTGATTTCATACCACAACTACTCAAAGAGATATATCTCAGTAGTGGAACTTCTCAGATATCCTTTCATTATACCGCAGCACAAATCCCTGCAGAAATCCTGATAGAGCATGGTCTGAAAGCATCATTTCTCGCCTCTGCTATCTACATATTCACAGGATCTAATCTCACCCCCAGTTTGATCTTTTTCAAATTAGATGGCATCCGACGGGAGAATACCAGACCATTTCTTCTTAAATGGTCCATTGCCTATCTGATCCCATTCTACAGTTATTTTGCTGCAGTCAGTTCCAGGTATCTCATCCCCATTATGGTCCCATTGGCTCTGCTGACTGCTAATTCTCTGGTTAAATTTGCATCCAAACTTCGATTCTATCGGAAAGAATTGTTCTTCATTCTGGTGGTTATTGCAACCAATGTCTTATTTCTGGTTCCTGCAGTTCCTATTTCGATCTATCGAGGAACTTTTATCCAGATATTTTTCAATTTCCACCGGCTTCAATTTCTCGTCCTGAGTTATGCTATTTTGTTTTCGATGGCATTCTTCAAGATCTTTGCCCATCTCAGAAGAGTCAATTTTCAACGAAATAAAGTTGTATTCATTCCGGTACTCTTCTTTCTTATCCTTCCCACCGTGTTAGCACCGGCGGGAATAGTTGGATTTGCCAGTATTTCTGATAATTACACTACGAATGAACTTACCAGTCTGTATTATCGTAAAAGTTTTCAGGATCTGGTAACTGCAATTGAAAATCAGCGGTTGCCCTCTGATGCTGTTATTCTGACAATTAATACTCCTGGGTTGGAATATTTTGCGACTCAACCAGTACTTGATCTCTATCTCGTACTGGGGAGATCAGGTATTGATGAAGGTCTACGAAATATGAATCGAACTCAAGCTCTTGATTTTGCAGAGAGGATAGGTATACAGATGATTGTGACTGTAAATAATGGGAGTTTATTCTATAACCTCTATGAGGCCAGATATGCAGACCTGGCACTGGTGCAATTATACAAATTACCCATGTATCAGCAGGTTTATCGAAATTATGAATTCACGGCATATCTGAAGGTTAACTGATTATAGTATCTTCTTCTAATTTCAGTCCAACAAATGCTCCAAAATAAATCAAAATATGACCAACAATGAAATTCATGATCCAGTAGCTTATGGGAAATCTGGGTATGAATCGATGACCAAAGAGTACTGTATTATTGGTAAGAAGTAGTATATTTGATAATCCAAGACCTAGCAATCCACCAAGTAATAATGTTGGAATTGAGAGATACAGACTTCCTCGGATAATCGAAAGAATCAACTCATTATTGCTGAATCCAATACTTTTCAGCGTTCGTAATTCATAGCGATGTTCTGATACCACTCCGGCATAGACACCACTGACATTGATCAATAGTAAGAAGATGATAATTATTGTCTCTGCAAGCAGTGCAATACGGAAGAAGGCGAATGGTCCAGTCAATTCCTGATTGAAGAATTCACTGGCAACATCTGCACTTATCTGTGTATTGGCAGCAAGAAACTTGTCGATTGACACATCAGCAATTGGTTTGAGTATCATTTTGACGTCTGTATCTGTTGCAGATACGGTAAAATTAGCAGTAAATGTAGATCGTAATCGAGTGACCTGAATTTGAATAGGGCCAATTGGAAAATTGATGAGTTGCCATACGCCATCTGCATCAATCGGTGATTGACTATCTGCCAGGTATCGATGGTTGATGATAATATTATCTGCTTCCACCCCAAGATCATTGCCAATCATCAGATAGATATCTCGCCGGAGGATATTTTTCTGTAACATAATACTATCTGCATTGATAGTTGATCCCGAAAATCCATCCAGAATCAGATTTTGCTGGATAAAATTCGATCCGATACTTCCTGAATAATAGATTCGTTGCAAAATACCACTATTATTGTAATCAAGAAAACCGGCATACGGTTGGGTGAAATTGAAATTACGGTCATGTATCAAAAGATTATAACTCGTCATATTCTGTTGCGATAATTCTGAGGAAGTATCTATGGTATCAGGTATCAAAGACTGGACGGAATTGACCTGTGCTGAGGTAATATTTACCTGATAGGAATTTACCACTCGATTCTCCTCGAATAACCTGATCATTTGATTAGATCCAGCTAATAGATTCACTGTACTCGTTAAGTTATCATCAACACCGTAGGTATTTGTACCAATCATCACTGAATAATTGAGAGTATTGATCACATTTGACAGATGAAATATTGTCGTTCCGGTAGTAAGAGAGGTTGACTTGTTCAGTTCTGTTATCTGCGGTAACGACTGAGGCGTAAAATCAAATGCATATCTACCCTGATGATCTACCTGAAAATCAAATCTTTTTATTTCTCCACCTGCTGCTAGCTCCAATTGATAATTTCCTTTTATGAGTACAGTATCCAAGGTGTAATTACTCTGGAACATACCATCCGCAATTCGATATTCTGATCCATTATACAACGAGTACATCAATTGACCGTTGTAATCTGATTGTAAATCTAGATTGACCTGGTAGTGATCATCACCACTAGAGAAGGTCAGATCGGTATCTGCTTGAATAAAGCGATTTTGATCAGTAATGACTTCATTATTATCCGAGAAGATAAAACGATATTCACCAAATGGGAGATTGACATTATAGGTACCATTGACCAAAGTGTTGACCAGTAAATCATTTTCTGTATCATAGACTTGAAGATTATATTGATTATACAATTCTGTCTGATTATTCGTCATCAACGAGATATCGACATTAAATGAACTGGTCACAAGATCAATAATTTCCTGTTGGGTGGTAACTTCAGGATCAAATTTTACCTTAATATGATTGTATTCTCCTGTTCTCCTGGCTACCTTGCTGGCTGTACCAAGTGTAGTAAGAATCTCATCCTCTAGTTCTGAAGAACCGGAAAATATTCCATTGATTTTCAGAAATATTCCATTATTTCGTAATGATCCCTCAAAGGTAACCTGTGATCCTACGGTAATACCCAATCGATCAGCTAGTGATTGACCAATAATTGCAGATGCTTTATCCGCCGGATCCAATCCATCACCTTTCACGATCTGGATATTACTGATCTGTGAGAACCCAGTTACATTCACTCCTCGCATCAGAACTGAATCCTGTTCAAGTATACCGGGAATAACTAATTCGGGACTGGTTACCTCCACACCTTTGATCTGTTGTAGGATATTATCGTATGAAGCAGGAACTCGAGAAGTAAATGGAGTCTGTGCCTGTTTATCATAGATTATGAGTACATTTGGCTGGTTGCCATACAGATACTCATTGAAATTATTAATTGAGAAAATAATTGAACTCGAGGTACTGAAAATCGCTGAACTGAAGAGGATTGTCAGCAGAATAATCAGACTTCTTCGAGGTGTGATGAGTGTGATACTAACCATATAGATCGACTCCTAATTTAGCAGGATATAACCCTGAGAGAATCCCTACTATCAATGCCTGAATCGCGGTCAGGCCGATAAACTCGGGATTAATCACAATGATCCCATAGGGGAGATTACCCAGTGTAAGTAGTGGTAGGATGATGTATAGCAGGAGAACTGAGAATATCGTGGCAAATATCGTTGCCAGAATGGATGCCAGAACCGATTGTCCCAGAAATAATAGGAAAATCTTCGATCGTTCTAATCCAATCATATGGAGAATACGTAGATCATCTGCGGAATCAAGTACGAGTGAAACCATCACATAAGATATAGATAATATCAGGAGAAATGACATGGCAAATTGGAGAAGAATCAGAATTTGTGTAATCTGCCCTGCAGTTAGTTCAAGAAAGCGATTACTTGCCCGTTGAGTCCTGAGTTGAACTCCAAAATCATCGGCAATCTTCTCCAATGCTTTTACATTACTTCGTTGATTCAATCTGATTGCAATATCATTGACCCTGAGCTCTAGTGAGCTAACATTGACTGAATTTGATACGAGAACATCTGTTGAGAGATAATCCAAGACGGAGAAGTAGGTCATATGCTGAGTCTTCAACCATTGATTGGTATAGAGAGAACTCTGATTAATCAAATCAATATCTCGGTTCAAATAAATTCCATCTGATTTTGATAAATTATCATCAAATTTTATCCATTGCCATTGTTTCAATATACTGAGATTAGTCTGAGTTATCTGGATGCTGAATGTGTTACCCTCATAGGTGATATCTACGACTTTCGATGACATCGGAAGGTACTCCGAGAATCCCGCAGATTCAATTCTCTGAATCATAGGATCTAGTTGATTAAAACCAGCAGTTTTGTTTCCCGGGTAGAAATGAGCATAGGACCCCGAATTATCTATCAATGATGCGAATTGCTGAATCTGTAGCAGAAATCCTGACATCAACATATCAGTGGATAATACCAAAGAGATACCAATTGCCAGAATAATTACCGCTCTCATGGTCCTTCGTTTATTACGAACAAAGTACTTGGTGATAAGATCAAGTAGAAGAGAAGAAGTCATCAATTAACCCTCTATTTGAAAACTTTGTAATTTCGTGTACTGGACATCAATTGCAATCGATTTATGATGATTGCAGCATAAATCCCCAAACAGAAGAGAATAGTATAAAATGAGATGAAGAGAAGAACTGAAATCTTAGCCAGATCAAATTGTTTGTTGATAATGATGAATGACTGGAGAATAAGAAATGCCATCATACCTAGTGAAAATTTGATGGGGTTATATTCTGCAATGATCTGAATATTCAAGTTCCATGCCCGAATTGCATAATCAATCGCTCCTGACATTAATCTCGATTCTCCGGCTTTTCTCTCCTTGAATTCAATGGGTATCTCTCCCATCACAAATTCATTCTTGGCAGTTTCAAAAATCATCTCCTGTGTGTACGTGAATTGACCTCGGAAGGATATATTTGATGCAAAAACATCAGTAAATGCTCTAAGTCCAGTCTGACCATCGGAAACGGGAATCTCAGTAATATATGATAATGTTTTGGAGAATAACCAGTTACCGAATCGCTTGGTAATTTTCATCTTCTCGATACTACCCGTTAGTCTTGATCCCATAATAATATCATAATTTGAATTTTGCAATACCTTCACCACATTTTCAAGGTCATGCTGGGTATATTGCAGGTCTGCATCAAATATTACCATCGTTTTGTAATTATTCTTCAATGCAAAATCAATGCCATTCATGATACCCTTGGCTAATCCAAGATTTTTCGTATGAGAGATAACATGATCAGCATACTCTCTTGACAGATTCAACGTATTATCGGAGGATCCATCATCAATAACCAGTACTCTTCCTGCATTTTTCGCCACTTCAATTGCTTCTACAATCGTCTCTTCCTCATTATACGCGGGGATCAGGACAAGATTTGTACGTTTAATAACATTGATCTTGGTTAATTCTCCAATTAAATCATCAGGAAGTAATCCTGCATTCTTATCAACAAGTAGAAGACTGAAAAATTCTAAGAGGAGAATTGATCCAACAAGGATAATAACAATTGATGTCTGCCAATCGGCAAAAAATCCTCGGAATGGTGGTGGGCCGTCATAACCTGGTGGTCGATTTATTCTTTGTAAGAAATCCTGAAGTCTTTTCGGAAAGAATAGAACAACCACATGATTAATCAATGCTATCACTATCAGGAATAGGAATATGGTCTTGGATAGAGGTCGAAATACCCTCCTTACTCTAGTCCTCTTCATCTCTCAACACTATGTTATCCAACCTCTTTATTAGTCTTCCAGCCTGAATCAACTCCGCTGTTACGAAAATTTGAGAATTCAAAAGTGATACATTTTCCTGTATCTGAATCTACTCATTTTACAGACCTTCGGTCTAAAAAATAAAATAGCGATGAGTGGAGCAACAATAGAGAGCTAAACGTATGAGTATCTATGTCCCCCTACAGATCCTCTCCATCTTGGTTGTGGGTGACATCTTATCTAATTTTCTAATCAATTACAATACTAACAATCTGAATTCACTTCTTGATCGATTCATCAATGCCATTATCATGGGCTATGCATCATTTGTTTTCCCAATCACCGTATTGGCAGTTTTCACCGATTTCTCGCTGGATCTGGTGATCTACATCCATTTTATTGCTGGTCTGAGTGGCAGTTTGTACTACCTGCTGCGATTTCTTAATAATCCGACTGATTTACAATCTTTTCGTACTGACTGGATTATGAGTGATCCACTCAATCTTGGATTATTATTATTTATTCTGGGATACCTGTTTATCTCGTTGTTATATCCCATCAGAGGATGGGATGCCATGCATTTCTACATTCCCAATGCCTTCTACTACTATCTGACCAGTTCAATTCCTGCGGGTTACAATCCGCTTAATTTCTTTCCTTCATTCAAACCCCCAGTGAGTACACTGACGTTAATGTACGGGTTTGCCGTGAGTTCTGATTTTTCAGCCCAACTCCATCCCTATATTTTCATTCTTGGTGGCGCTGCAATTGTCTTCAATCTTGCAGATCATCAATTTCAAGATATGGAGAAGGCTAAAATGGCAACTATCATCTATTTTGCCCTACCCCTAGTATTTTTCCTGATTTACGAGTATGCATACTATCAGGAACCTCCTTTATTATTCTTCTACAGTGTGATATTTTACAAACTAATCAAAATATCTGATCCTGATTTAGGTCAATACCTAATCATCTCTACTGCAGTAGCACTTGCCATGCTCTGTAAAATCTCAGGATATTCCACAGTACTACTTCTCCTCCTCTTGGTGCTACCACATATTCGTCTTCAATTTGGTCGGTATCTTCTAACTATAGCCTTATTCCTCTTCCTTATCAGAAAAGCTGTTTTCACCACCTATTATTTGATGGGAATTCCATTGGTGATTGCCCTTATTATCATCCTCTATCTTCAGTATAAACAGATAAGACAGGAACCCATCCTGATCAGTCCCAAAAATCTCATTTTTGCAACGGTTATTCCCACCATAATCGGAGGTAGCTGGATCTACTTCATGCTAAAGATTCCAACAGTCTCTCAATTCTTGCTTGATACCTATGTCAGAGTGCATTCTAATTCACTACGATACACATTTCCAGGCACAAATTCTGCTATTATTTATATTGAAAATGGAATGGCAGTATCATTTTATTCATCTACCCTCTATATTGTATTTGGTTCATTATTTGGTATCGGATTATCAATATTCTTCCTTGCTGGTATGCTCACTCCGGGCAACTACAATCTGAAGATCTGGTTACTGGGATTCTGGAGTATCTGGTATGCCTACTTTGGTACTGTATCTGGAAGGTATTTGGTTCCATTACTTATTCCCTACGTGTTGATTACAACATCGGGATTTACCTCTATTATTCAGAAATTACATCTTAATCAACGGAAATATTCGACTCGATCTATGTTGGCCTTCTGTAGTGGACTGTCATTTCTTGGAACCTATGCCATTCTACCTTTGCGGTATCTTGGTAACCAGACTAATTTGCGAATTTTCAATTATCATTCGAGTATTATTATCCTGACGATATATCTGGTAGCACTAGCAATTTTACTAGTAAAATTAATCTCTGCACGACCGATTCGGCAACTTCCGGCTACATATCACAAGGGAATGGCCTTTGGTATGATCTTAATCATCGCAAGTGGTCCATTTGTCGGGCAGCTCGGTATTTATACCATCAATGGGTTCGACCGGGATCTGACAAATAGACAGCTTAATTATTTTAGCAGACCAGCATATCAGGATCTAATCCAATTTTTCCTCGATCTCGATATCCCGCCAACCCAGAAATTACTTACTGTTAATACTCCTGGCTTGGAATACTATATCTATAGATCGGTACTCGATCTCATGATAATCTCTAAATTCAGTAATTTAACTATTACCCAGCTCAATACCAACGCTACCATAATTAGTCAAAATTTACATGCCAATGATTTTCAGTACGTTATAAGTTTGAATAGTTCACATGCAGGGTATAACGAATATCAACAACGATTTGGTCATCTGAATCTCTTCCAGGTGGTACATAATCCCACGTGGTTCACTCAGGTATATTATAATCCAGAATATATTGTATATCAGTTGCATTAGCTCCTGAATTGTTAGATTTTACGTGTAATTTATCCAGCAATTATATCATTCTGAGAAAGGTACATAAAGATAACAGAGATTTGCCTCTTGTGAGTTCTTCTTCAGAGATACTCGATTCAGTTCTCTTAGAATTGATCCGGGATAATTTAGATCTTAATTATACCCAGACGAATTTTAACCAACTGGAATTGAAAGTTGGAGATATTCATGAATTTGATAGACAAAGAGATCTCGATCTTGTAGAGATAAAATCTATTATCGAGATTGTTGCACGCTCCTTTGGTCACGATATTGCCAATCCTCTGACTGCAATCTCAATCAATATTGATTATATGATTGCCCTTGTCAATGATCTGGAAGATGATAAAAGAGAAGCTCTGCTTGAGACCCTCCATTCAAATAAAAAGCAGATAAAAAAAATTAATTCTATAATTGAACAAATCCGGTATAATAAACTGGAGACGGTAGATCTTACCTTCTCATTCGATTCAGCATTGAATTATCTTCGTAAATTTGTTGCATTATCCAATGCTGAACCGTCAATTTACTGTCAGACCGCAAGTATGTACGAAAATATATCTATCATTCAACTCTATATTCTCATTCGGTTAATTGAGATTTCACCTGATATTACGATAATCTGTGATCTCAAACCGAATGATAATCGAATTATTGGCATTTATAATATCAAAAATGATAGAGGACGCTTTGATGTTATCGATTTGAATAGTATAACCATAGAGAATACGAATGTACAGTTACTTGAGAAATTCTTGCCTAAATACAATTATGAAGTAGATGTTTCCACCGTAGATGGTCTCAATCTGATAGATATCTATGGAATATGATGTAGACCAATCATCGAATAGATTGATGGCTGATTTGACATTGATTTACAGGATTAGTCAATAGATTATAATTATTGGAGCTGATAGATGAGATAGATGAGTGCTGATCGTGATTATCGGAAATATTTTGAAGATCTGTTGACCGAGGTTCATGCAAATAAATTCAACTTGACAGAAGATCGGATGGATGGAGAAGATCGTATTGTCACCTTTGAGAAATACCAGATTATCTGTACGCTTATCAGAAAACCTCAAGGTATTGATTTTGATATCTACACCAAGATAAAAGCTGGTATCTATGAATTAGGTGAACTACATCTGATCACGAGAAAAATGCTTGAACTCAAGAAAATTGCATTGAAATATAATGCTCGTGAGATGAATACAACTGAGCGACTCTATCCTCAGGATAGACAGGGAAAAGAAACCAAAACTTCTGGTCTCTAAGTAATTTTCCTTCTAAAGAATTGTCCAGACAAGAAAATCATTATTCCTGTAAACTAATTCGGTTGCATTACTGGGTTGTTGAAGAAATGGGTATCTGATAATATACTGCTGGAATTGTGTATAATACGGGTTTTTCTGGCTCCAGGTGATAATAAAGGTGATATTGCCCTGTTGTAATTGAGTATACTCATTTGATGCACTATCAGAAAGACTCAACGAATTATTGGGTAATTCTGATGCGATTTTCAAATCTAGAATTGCAACGCCTGAGAATAGAGCTACACCTGCAATATTGACACCAACTCCTCGATCATTATCTGCATCATAATTATTCTTGACAAATTTGGATAATTCCACTATTTCTGGTCGGTGA
>Ga0102944_1001679_pt1 | contig 14216 bp, 9 predicted proteins | sample SalPonD_shore_MG_FD_78172 | JGI IMG/M metagenome (GOLD analysis project Ga0102944, IMG submission 78172) | Salt pond soil microbial communities from South San Francisco under conditions of wetland restoration - Salt Pond MetaG... | ecosystem: Environmental > Aquatic > Marine > Intertidal zone >...
CTATATCAAAGGTATGAATGATAAAGGAGTAGACACCGTCACTGATCCCATCTACATTGATTACCTCGGTTCCATTACTCCAACTGGTGGCAGATTGGAAGAGAATTCCATCCTTGGTGATATTATAGGTCAACGGGTGCTGATCTCCAAGAGTCCAGCTGATCGTATTGCCAGTGGATCCCTGCTGATATACAATATCAGAAGATCCGATAACCGAAGGATTTGTACCATCAACAGTGACCCATACACTATCCTGCACCTCATTACCTGAGGTATCACGGATGACAATCGTGTAATTATAGACAGCTGGGGAAAGTCCATCAATTGATTGGGAAATGGTTCCATTACTCCAACTGGTACCACTTACCAGCTCGCTACCATTTCGGATGATCCGATAGGTGTTCGGATATGAATCACCAGCAATCCAATCGATAGAATTTCCTGTGCTGGTTGGACTAATAATCTGATCTGTTGGCGAACTGAGGTCTGGAACAATATTTTCGGTTACAACAAATTCGAATAATCTATCTGTGACATCACCATTACTATTATTTGCGGTAATAAAGAGATCGTGAGTCCCTACAGTAGTTGGGGCAGTCAGATCGAGGATAGTTGAATTAGAACTTGGCTGTAGGGACGTATTGCCCTGGGTATCCCAATGGTAGATGACTGTATCAAGGGTATAATTGCCCTCAGTTACATTGACCCGAATAGTTGCAGCTGGTGAAATATTTGTCCCGTTTACGAGAGGATTATCCAGTTTTATTAGAGGACCGGTTGAGATAAATGTATATACCTGATAAGTGAATTGTGAGAAGGTATCATTAGCATAGATATTGAGATAATGAGTACCTGGTAATTCAGGAACAGTGACCTGATAGGGTTCTGCTAATGTAGAATTTGGTTGTCCATCCCAATTGTATAATACCGTATCAATAGAATCCGAGGTAATATTAAGATCAAAATTAGATCCTGGAGAGACTTTAGTGTTATTTTGAATAGAATCAATTTTGATTACTGGTTCATATGGATTATAGAAAGAAGCTATGAATCCATCAGTAGGGCCAGATATAGTACCAACAAGATCGTTAGAACTGGTAGAGCCCGTAATATAGAAATAGCCCTTGGTAGAGACAGTTGCTCCATAGATATAATCATCATTGGTCCCTCCAAAAAACGTAGAATTTTCTATCTGACCAAGTGAATTGAATTTGACGAGGAACCCGTCAGTCCCACCATTAATTGTTGGTTGTAATGCATCGTTGGTTACGGGAAAGCTGGCACTGGTCGTCCAACCGGTAACGTAAATATCATCATCAAGAGTACCCTGATCTATTCCATCTTTATTACCATCTTCATCAACTTTAACATAAAGGGCTTCCTCATCACCCGTATCTCCAATAAATGTCCCTTGAGAGACTAACCCCGTGGGTTCAAAAGTCACAAAATAGGCATCACCACCACCTCCACCACCATAACCGGTTTGTATTGCATTGATCTGCGGTACAGCATTGGATTGGGAATTTCCTACAATAAAGATACGACCACTCTGTGAGCCATCCAGATCAAATGCCCGTTCATTATTATTATCACCCAAATAGGTAGCCATTTGAACTGTAGTGGCAGAACGATCCAACCGCATTGCGTAAAAATCCAATTTTTTACCAGCAGTTGCCTGTTCTACTCCAGGAGTAGTAGGAATGTCTGAGGAAGTAGTATCTCCTCCAAGTAGAATAGAATCATTTTCATCAACAGCAACTCCAGCAATAGTATCATCCCCAGACCCACCTATGAAGGTCGAAACATTGACAGCTTGCATTGTGGATTCAAAGGTAGTAAGAAATCCATCAGTTGCTCCACCAAGGTAGTTAGTAGCATATCCATTGGTAGAAGGATAATCATTTGAAGCTGTGGTGCCAGCAATCAGAACCTGACCCAATGAATTAACAGTCACACCACGTCCAATATCTGCGTTACTACCCCCGATAAAGGTTGAGGAAAGAAGATTTCCAGCTGTATCCATACTCAAAAGAATCGTATCATTCAATCCACCACCGTAGGTCGATTGAAATGAATTCTTAATTGGGAAGTCCGATGAAGCAGTATTACCGACAATAATAATGGTACCATCAATAAGGATCATTTCAGAAAGATAATCATCTGAAGATCCACCAATGTATGTAGAATACAGGATTGTTCCACCTTTGCTGTATTTGGTAATGAATCCATCATTTGCACCATTATTGGTTGAATTTAGAGGATTTTGGAGGGGGAAATCGGATGTAGAAGTTGTGATACCGACAACGTAAAGATCTCCGGAAGGATCAACAGCACTGTCATATATGATCTCATCACCAGAACCACCGAGAGCATAAGTACCATTAAGTAACAGAGGATCGATAATCAGGGGTTTTGAAGTATCATAATTGGCTACCTTGATTGATATATCAACACCATCATAGGCAAAATTCGATGAAATTACCTTATTTTCTTGGTAGACATGTAAAGCCTGATCATGCAAGACTTGTTGTCCGTTATGATTTAGTAACTGATAATTATCTTGCTGAACCTTTGGTTCACTAATTCCTGTAAAATGGTATTTGATTGCGGTAGGATCAGCACCTGGTGCAACAATAAAATCATATTTCAGTCCTTGATCACTGAGATAGAATTTGAGGTCAATTCCATCATACAGATCAGGATAGATAATTTCATTGAAGGTCTTTACATTAGTATAGGCTGATTGTTGATAATAGTAATTCCGATAATTTCGTCGTTGAGATTTACCAACTGGTTGAACTATATTAGCCTGATTGAATGTCAGTGTAAATTGTTCTCGAGTAGGACTCATTGTACTTATGAAGTTAATACTACTTTCAGCAAATTGTAATGTTAATTGAGCTGAGGTGAACGTATAGTAATAACCATCATCCTGTAATTTCCCAACCGTCTGTACAAATCCTTCTGATTTGTGATTGACTACATCTTTGGCATGTTTGATTATCGTTTCTTGGGAAAGTATTTTGACAGCTTTCTGATTTGAGGAGGAAGATGAAATATTATCAACTGACGATGAGTTAAAAGTTTGGATTGTACTAGAGATCATGAACAGAAGGATAAATAGCACAATAATTTTTTTACGCATACCAAAATCAAACTCCAAAGATGAAAAAACGATACCTATTTTATGAAATAATTTATTTAAATCATTATGAATACTAGTCTACTATAATTAAACATATCCGCATTAGATAAATAGGTACGGAAGTTTCAGCGTTATTTAGGTGATACGAACATTCAGCTCTAAAATCTATTATTCACCATAGAGTAGTAAATAAATATTAATTGTTCTCAGATATATAAATAGATATAAAGGATAAAACAAACTACTACAAATTAGTAGAAAATCATTAAATCTTGTTCCAGAATCCTTCACGTCGACCTAATTTTACATTGCACTGATAAATCCGACTAACCAAGCCGAGATAGAGATGACAAGAAAAGAATATGTTACTATTTTTTCTCGTTTATCTAATTTTTTCAATTTTGGAATATCGCGTTGACGAATCTGATCAACATCTGGAATAATTTCTTGCTTTTCATGGTAGAAGATGTAGTAGATACCACCATAAATACCTAGAGCAAGAAAATTAACAATATCTGAGTAATTGACAATTGTACCGTGCCATTGTAGTAGAATTCCGATAATACCAAGAAGTGAGATCAAGACAAATGCAATAAGAGCATATATCATCTTGGGATAGAAGAAAAACATGGTTGAGATTGCATACCAAGGAGTTTGATAAGTATCTCGTACCGGTGTACTACTTCTTGAAGTTGGTACTTTGTCCATAGATTAAATTCATTGAAATATTTCTTAATTCTTCTGATCAAATTTCGGTGGTTTTCTATTTTTCACTATGACCTACATTAAGGAATATTTCTTTTCGTATTAATGAGGAACACTCACTAGAGAATAGACAACTGGGAAATTAACTAGTTATTTGCAGTTAGTAGTTTAGGATTCCATTTCTTCTTGGAGTTCTTTGAGGATATTCTTCATCTTTTTCGTTACCTTATTTGGTACATCTAAGGTGATAACAAAGTAAGCATCACCTGTAACATTGTTTCCTCTAACTTTACGTTCGAATCCTTCATTACGAATTCGAAGAACATCATTGATATTTGTCTTCGCTGGAACCTTTAATTTACCTGAACGACTATTTCCCTTTCCAGAAATTAATGGCACCTTGACTTCTCCACCAAGTACCATAGTTGGATAACTGATTGGTAATTTCATGTAGACATCAAGATCATTTCGTTCAAAAATATCATGGTTTTTCAGATAAATTCGGAAAATCAGATCTCCAGGCATCCCACCAGAATTAGATGGACGGCCTTTACCTTTAATCCTGACATGTTCACCCTGATTAATACCCTTGGGAATATTAACTTTTATGGATTCTCGTTTATCACTTTTGCCAGTACCATTACATTCCGTACATAGTTTTTCAGGAACTCTTCCAGAACCACCACAATTAGAACAGGGTTGTCTTGAAATTTGTACAAAAAATCCTCGTTGTTCCTGTTTTTCTACAACACCTGAACCACCACAATTCCGACATGTTTTGAAATCCGATCCAGGTTCTGCTCTACTCCCATTACATTTATTACAGGGACTATTATATGGCATGGTGATTTTCTTGGATACACCTTCGTAGGCTTCCTCATAGGTCAATTCAAGGTCAAGTACTACATCATCTCCTCGTTGGGGTCCTCCTCTAGATCGTCTTGAACGACTTCTACCGAAGCCACCACCGAAGAGATCACCTAGATCGAAATCGAAAATGGAGCTGAAGAATTCAAACGGATCAGCACCATGGGCAGACTGTGCACCATTCTCAACACCTGCAAAACCAAACTGATCATATAATTGTCTCTGTTTTTCGTCAGATAGAATAGAATAGGCTTCATTCAATTCTTTAAATTTTTCTTCTCCTTCCTCTTTTGGACCATCGTATCGATCTGGATGGAGACTCATTGCTTTTTTACGGTATGCTCGTTTGATCTCTTTGTCAGATGCGCTTCGATCTACGCCAAGTACTTCGTAATAATCTCTTTTGTTACTCATGATAATGACCTCAGATAAGCACCCTACCGGATCAGGATAGGATCGCGTGGTATTGTACTAATTGTAAAGTACTACTTTGACTATGATTCTACATTATAAAAATGATGTGATTATTTGCTATTTCGCAATCTATTCCGCAGGAATACGAAATGCTGACGGGCAGAATTGCGTAGACGAAGGTACGACTACAATAACTTTAATGCGTATGCTAACTTCTCAAAATTACAATTACATAGAAATTGCAACAATCATTTATTACAATCTGCGGAGAAATTAGGATATGACCGAGGAAGATGACAGAACGAAGTCAAAATTCATTGAAGACGAGAGTGAATTTGAACGAGTAAATCACTTCAAAGTCATATTCCGGTCCAAATTATTTTATTTTGCAGCGTTCTGGGTATCGATGATGTGGGGCTTACTCTTCATTGGTGCGAGAATGATTGATACACTTATTATTTCAGCATTTGCAATGATATTCCTTAAAATTGTAGGAGAAGCATTGATTTACTTATTTGATAAATTAGCAGGTATTGTTGTTTAATAGAGATGAGAATATACAGTCATTAATTGAGGTAGGATATTAATTTAATTCCTTCGACGCCGACTGATGACTGCAATGGAGATGATACTTATGCCGATCATGAAGATGGGAACAGGTGTAGTACCATTATCTGTCGGCGAATTATTGGGATTGGGATTACTTGTGGTGGTAGAACCAGTTGTAGTAGGCAATCCAGCCAAACTAACTGATACTGTAGCACCTGGTGAAGAAATGAGGTTGGAGGTATAATTTGGAAAGACACCAATATCCCAACCAAGATCACCAACAAACTGGCTCAATGGAGTATCAAAAGCAAAACTAATATTCCAATCAACTGAAAAGTTCAATCCATAGGAGATATCCCCAATCACCAAGTTAAAATCAGCAGATATTTGATCTGAAGTGGTAATTTCAACATATTGAGTTAGTTTATCTTCTGTAAATACAATCTCAGAGGTATTCAAAGTAACTGCGGAATCTGAAGTAGACACAGGAACACTCACTACACCTGCCACAGCAAAATCTAAATTCAATGAAAAATCATCAATTAGATAATCTATTGCATCCAGTACTGGGACTGCAAGAGGGTAGGAGGGACGAATTAATGAATCGATAACCCCCCAAAGATCAAGTACAAGACTGCCTTCAATCATCGTACCAAATAATTTTGGATTGATTGTCAATCCGGTCAAATCTAGGAAGGTAAAGAGATTCTGATCGTCAAGCTCAAAGCCATTCAAATTCAGTATTTGAGCTAATGAAGAAACCGTGGCACTATCAATATCGAAAGTAAAGGTATGGTTGAAATCCTGTGAGATACTAGCCTGCACCAGCCAGAAAGACATGTTTGCATCGAGATGGTAATCAAAACCAACTGATATTTGAAGTTTATCCGATGGTGTATAGGTCAACGATGCAACAGCACTGCTACCCGTACTCATCTCATCAGGATAATGTACATCCAACTTACTGGGGAAATTATACCCAATCGTCACATCAAGTGATTGGGTCACATTCAGATAGGAATTTCTCGCACGTTCAACTGCTGCAGTATCCTTACTTACCGTGGAGTATCCAGTAATGACATGCGGTGCGGAAAAGACCTGTGTCACATCAAAGGTGAAGGGACCAACTTCGGGAATATCAATACCAAAATAGGACCAATTTCGTGTACCATTATTGAAGGTATCCTCAATAATGGAATACAACGATTTGATACGCGTATCATTCAAGGATGAAGTGGTATTATAATTAAAACCATATTCATTTCCACCCGGACCCAAGTCAAAGGTATGATAACTGGTATCAACTGTTAATTCAACTGTGGTTGAACCCAGGAGTGAACTTGTTCGTACGTTCTTCTTTTGATTCAATAATGAATTATATTCCCAATTATTCAGTGCAGACATGGGTAAATATCTCGCCTCCTGTTGAGTCGTGACACCAAGTAACAACTGCAGATCTGATTGCATCGTGGTTGTGAAATTTAAGGTGGTATCGGTCGCACCATCTTCTAAAATCAATAGGTTCTGATTGGGAAAACCAGGAACATCAGAGTAGATATAATTATTGAAAACAATTCTGTAGGGATCAGAAAAATCATTGAGATCATAATAGATATAAAATGCTTCAAAATCATTTTTCTTCAATTCGAAACTGTAGACACCACCATCTGGCGAATACTCATAATTCCAGTAGAAGAAATATTGAAGTACCATTGCCTGATGTCCTCCGTCTGGACCAATAATAATTCGACCAAGAAGATCATTTGGTAATTCAGTCTGAGACGTCTCATCATCGATATTAAGATAGGGACGAGATCCATCAAGGACTTCCTGAGCAGTAATGGATGTTTTCTCGTACGCTGTGAAATTGAAGGTTAATATGGCGTCACCAAGATCAGTCGTTAGAACTTGTGTTGTATTACTAATAGTTCCTGCAGCAGTAACAAATCCAAGACTATCATCTGGTTGACCAGAATCAGCATCTCTGACTTCAAATGTAATATTATACTGATATGCAGTGGTAAATACTAACCCAACATTGGTATCAAGAGTAGCACCACTAGCAATAGACCACTCATTCCCACTTGCAGGATATCGAGTTTTATTTCCATTAGCTGTACCTTCAATGAATATATTCCCATCACCAATAGTATCGTGATCATTGATTACATCTATTGTAATCAGACTTATATTCAAAGTGTAGAAAGTATTGGAGATACCAGTAATGATATCTGCACCTGTATATGTTGATGCACCATTTACACTGAAATCAGATACATTGTTATCCACATATGTTCCAATATCAGGGAGTGAAGGTTTTATCGAGGTGGTATTACTATAATTCTGGGTAGTAGAACCACCAAAATTCACATCAATAGTCGAGTCTGTCTGAGCAAGGTGTAGTGGTTTTGCGGCAGAAAAACTGGAAACCATTAACGTAGCTATAATTACAAGTAACCATAATTTACGCATAACTACTTCAAAGGGTGACATTATATAACATGATTCAATTTTGGATTAAATTTTAATTTGTTTTAATTTTGAATTATACATCAACGATACGCCATTATAATAAAAATTAGATTTCAATATTTTCTAGACGTTGGATTCTTTTGGTATATGATACAACCTCACTCTAAATGGAATATTTCCTAATTATAGACAAAATCTGATTAAATTAATACAGACATTTTACACTACAGGTGTAATGTAGTCATAGATCAAAGGAAAAGAGAAGATCTGATAGCTTTTGTACTACAACTTATTTCAACATAATTTGCTTATGAGGATTGGTAGGTCTTGAGTAATTCTTTTTCTTTATCGGAAGACATTCCTGCACCCCATTCTTGATTATCACCACTTATCGAGTCATACCAATCAGCTAAATCTTTGATTGTTTGACTAAGTGGTCTAAATGTCATGCCCTTATTTTTGGCATGATCTATATTGACCTGCATCAAAGCTGCACCTTCATCATTAGGAATCCATAAGGGCATCTCCATCCAAGGTGTTACATCATGGTCAAGGAGCCATTCATTTTCTATCCAGGTAATGTCAGGATGATTATTTACAGCGTCAGCAATAACGGACAGGACTTCATTTAGTGGCATAGGCTGATCAGGACCAACTACATTGAACGTACCAGTTTCATCATTATCTAACAAAGTTAGAATAAAATCGGCAATATCACGAGCATCAATTACCTGTACTGGAAAAGTTCCATCACCAGGAGCTAGAACAGGACCTTCTCCTCGCATTCGATTTACCCAGTAGGTAAAACGATTAGTAGGATCATGAGGACCAATTATCAATCCAGGTCGAATAATTATTGCATTCTCACCATATTGTTCCTGAACTACTTCCTCACAGAGTACTTTCAAAGGACCATAGGATTCACCCGTGATTTCTTCAAGAGTTGGATCATCCATTCGATCTAATTCAGCAGCCTCGGTGATCCCAATCTCGTCTGTTGATTTATAGGCTGAGATAGAAGAAATAAAGACATACTTATTCACCTTATCTTTGAGATAATCAGCAGAGATCTGAACGATTCGGGGAAAATACCCACAGGTATCAATTACCACATCCCACTGATGCCCTGCTAATTTCTCTATGTCAGTTTCTCTATCCCCGAGAATTCGAGGCACTTCAGATCTATAGTCAGGATTACTTTGCCCTCGGTGGAAGAGGGTGAGTTCATGACCCTGGTCAACTATAGCCTCAGTCAATGCTCTTCCAAGAAATCGTGTTCCTCCAATAATTAGGATTTTCATAGTCAATCTACGACTGACATCAATTAATAGCTATCGGAACATAACTTTGTTGATCCCATAGAGCAATTGAAATTTTGATATTTCAAAGAGTAAAATCTCTGCTGTAGGGAAGACATATGTAGGAGAATGACCATCGCATATACAGGGTTATTTCGTGTCAGGAAAATATTGGTCAACATCTGAGTTTAATTTTAATTCATTTCAGATAAAACAACTAGAAGAGATGTCTGATGAGGTGACTGCAGTTGTCAGTTTCATCAACAATGAGGATAGGGCAATGGGTTTATTCAACCTTCCAGCATCAGAATATAAGGACATTCATGAAGTTCATCTGTTAATTCTCAACGAGGAATTGGACAAACATCAAAATATTGAGCTTGAGGATCTGATATCCAAAGCAAAATCCTCTCTTGAAGACAAAAATGTGACTACCTATATCCATTATTTGAATTTCTATGATGAGGAGTTTGCTACACAGCTGTTCGAGGTCTTTAATTCACATCATCTCTTTGATCGTCCAATTCTTCTTGACATTACCAGTTGTCCCCATCCTGTCCTGATGCCAATCGGTGAGATTTTTATTAGTCACATGAATAAGGCAGTAACTCTCGCCTACCTTGTGCCCAAATCCTATGACATCGATTTAATCCGTGAGATTGAGAAACAGGAGCTTCCAGGAGAGATACGAAGATACGGTTTGGTTCGGAGAAATGATGATGTTCTGGCATTAATTGCTGGTTTTGAAAGTGAAAAGGCCAAACGAATCGTTGAAGAAATCCAGCCAGAATATGGATATTTACTAAATGATATTTTTACCTCAGATCTAGAACAGGCATCAATAGCCAAGGAGAAAATGAAATTACATCATGAAATTATCAAATTAGAGCATTTCAAACAGTTCCATCTCCCAAGATATGATTTACACCGGATAATGAATTCCTGTCAACTCATCCACTCATTTCATCCCGATAAGAATATTATTTTTGCTTGTTTTGGTTCAAAAATCCAACGAGTTGGTGTCTCATTATTTGTCTCCTCAGAACCTGACCTCGCACTGATTGATATCGTACCTCAGGAACTTAGCTTTAAAAGAATTTCCAGTGGATTGAAAGATATGCTCTTCTACCAACTTAAACGAAATCTCAATTCAGAGGGCGAAAATTAATTTGACTGGAAATCTATTGACGTTCCTATGATAATAATCGGTTGAGATAGATCACCACAATAGAGAGGGGTATCAGCTCATCAGTTTGAGGCTACCTTCTGATGAACTGATAAGTTGAAGTAATTATTCAGTAGCTTCAGTCGCTAAGGTTTTCTTATCTTGATCTGCAAGTTGTTCGGTTGGAAGATGAGTACCTTCTTGAATTTCTTTGACAAAATGACAAGCAACATAATGATCTGGTCCAACTTTTTCGAGTTGGGGTTCTTCCAGAAAACAGAGCTGTCTGACATATCGACACCGGGTACAGAATCTACATCCTGCAGGTGGATTAATTGGAGTTGGTACTTCTCCTTTAAGATGAATACGTTCTTTCTTAACTGTAGGATCGGCAACAGGAACTGCAGACATCAGTGCTTGAGTATAGGGGTGTAGGGGTTCTTTGTAGATACCATCTGAATCTCCAATCTCCATCACACGACCGAGATACATAACAAGTAATCGGTGTGAAATCTTCTTCACAACAGACAGATCATGTGCAATAAATACATAAGCAAATCCGAGCTCATCCTGAAGACGGACGAGTAGATTAATGATAGAAGCCTGAACTGACACATCAAGTGCGGATACCGGTTCGTCGAGCACAATAACTTTAGGTTGCAGTGTCAGAGCTCTCGCAATACCAACACGTTGTTGTTGACCACCAGAAAGTTCGTGAGGATAACGGTAGGCATGATGAGGTGAAAGACCTACACGAATAAGAAGATCACGGACAATACCATATTTCTCACGTTCGTTAACCAGATTATGAATCTCAAGAGGTTCAAGAATTGATTGCATCACTGTAAAACGGGGATCGAGTGCGGCTGCAGGATCCTGAAAGACTAGGGTCAGATCCTTGGCATTAGCACGGATTTCCTTGGGATTTTTCGTACGGAGATCTTCTCCGTCAAACCAAACCTCACCTGAAGAAGGTTTGTCTAGAAATGTAATTGCACGAGCTAGGGTGGATTTTCCACATCCAGATTCTCCGACAACACCCAGTGTTTCTCCTTTTTTCAGATCAAATGAAACACCATCAACAGCCTTCACATCGGCAATCTTACGTTTAATGAAGAAACCACCTTCAATGGGAAAATATTTTCGTAGATTACGTACTGCAAGTACAACATCTTTATTAGTTGGGGGGCCGGTTTGTAGGTCTTGTTCATCTCGGTTTGCTTGATCTACTTGTTTCTGATTCATACTCTGTTCGGACATGAATTATAGCCTCAAATACCAGTATTTTACAGACATTTTTAAGATGACTGTTGTTCACAAGCCTTCTCTGTAAGTCAGTTCCCTACTGGATATACTATTGGTTTGCTTTGGACATTTTTAAGATTACGAATAGATTGAGTTCGATACTGAAGAATACAAAGCGAATATATCGCGATAGGTGATGAAAAAGACTGTTTTATTGCTGTACTCCTACTTATTCATAGGAACAGACCTAAAATCTATACCTGAATATAATTATTAACGCTTTCAGAGATAGATAAATATCAAATATAATCAGGTATTATTACCCAACTGAACAGAGGTATCAGTATCTATTCGGATTTGATAATAATTTGACCTCTACGACGACCTGAAACATCAAAATCCTATTAGGAAATATTGATTTTGATCAATTGAATATCCTCTCGTCCTAAGGACTCACCAAATAAGTCAGGAGACTGCTGGCGTATTGCAATTTTACATAACAACTCATCCTTCTGTAGATTTTTGCATATATACCTTGATTTTTTATTACCGAATATGTCCCAAGATAACGAGCATTTAATCTTACTCAACCTTAGTCAACCCATGCTTGAAGAAGATCCAAATGAATTAGAGTTTGCCAAGTGGACGTATGAGGTAAAAGAGTCTGAGATCAGACGTCTGCTTAAGTATCAGGTGAAATACTATTTTGGAGGTGGACTGCCTGGAGCACTACCCTTGACTGTCCATTCTACGATCCTTCGTGATATGGGATTGAGATTTTTAGAACAGATAGATCAGGGAAAGAATAATGAGGTTCTGATGACATATAATTATGGGACAACACCTGGAGATGATGATCTTCGCAAAATATTAATGAAACGACTTATCGAACGACAACATCTCCCATTTGAAGTTGCAGATTATACCAAGATGCAGATTACACAAGGAGCTCAGCAAGCAATATTTTGTGTGATGGATGCCTTGATAAATCCCGGTGATGTGGTGTTGGTCCCTTCGCCAACCTATCTTGGTTTTGTCAATGTCGCAAAGAAATTCGGTGCCATAATAGTGGGGGTTCCAACAGATCAGGGAGGCTTAATTGTCGAGCAGGTTCAGAAGGCGATTCAAGTATCCAAGACTCAATTTCACAAGAAACCCAAATTTATCTACGTTATTGCGACTTCAGACAATCCAAAGGGGACTACGATGTCAGTTAAGAGGAGGAAAGAACTTTTTGATCTGGCGGTCGCTGAAGATATCTATCTATTTGAAGATGATGCATACAAAGAAATTCAATTCGGAAAGTCATACTTACCCATAAAATCCTTTGATATCGATAATGATCGGGTATTGTATACAGCTTCGACAAGTAAAGAAGCAGGAGTATTCAGACTGGGATACAGCATCTTTCCTGAAAGCATACAAGTTGAGGTGGAGAAAAGCAAGGGCAATATCGACCTTTGCACCCCAACACTGATACAGAAACTTGTTGCTGAATACTATAAAGGACCTGTACAGGATTATCTCACTGAATCAGTGGCTATTTATGAAAAACGGAAGGAAATGATGATAAAGGAAATAGATGAGACATTTCCCGGAGGTACAAGAAATGATCCCACGGGTGGATTCTTTATCTGGTGGGAGGCGGATAGTCGTGATTTCGATGCAGGTTGGTTCAATGAGAAGATTGCCATACCGAATGATGTGCTTTATGTCCCGGGAAAACCATTCTACCCACCTTATGAATTAACCTCAGCTGGAACGATTCAACGATCTGAAGAACCAACTAATGGGATGAGATTGTCATATTCCAAAGTAACCGAGAAAACGATTGAAGAAGGTATCCCACGATTAGGAAAATTACTCGCAGATCATATTGCATAAGGATCATTTGAGATTATTCAGGAGAGAGGGGTCGCCGTATTAATTTTTCAGAATTGGATTATTATCCAATAAAATCTCAGTCTCCCGTAATCGATCAATAGATGGGGGTAAAGATGAGATATCATTATTTCGCAGATCAAAATACTCAAGATTCCGCATGGCTCCAATGGTTGCTGGAATTGTATTGATGATATTATCGGGGACATGAAGCTCTTTCAACGATTCCAGTTGAAATAGGTTTTCAGGTAATTTGCGTAATCTTGAGTTGGTTATTCTGAGATATTCCAGTTGGAACAGATTGCAGTATTCCTCAGGGATTTGCGTGTTTCGTACATCCTGAATGATTAGTATCCGAAGTTTGGTCAGCTTATCTAGATGATTTGGTAGCATTTGAGGATTGAATGCCAACCAGGTTAAGGAAGTGATGGTAGTAATTGCATCAACATTTTCCATGGGTAATTGCTGGATTGTA
>Ga0102944_1001680_pt1 | contig 14201 bp, 14 predicted proteins | sample SalPonD_shore_MG_FD_78172 | JGI IMG/M metagenome (GOLD analysis project Ga0102944, IMG submission 78172) | Salt pond soil microbial communities from South San Francisco under conditions of wetland restoration - Salt Pond MetaG... | ecosystem: Environmental > Aquatic > Marine > Intertidal zone >...
CTCCAGGATGTCGTCGTCGGTGACGGCGTCGAACCAGCCGCCGGACTCCTTCTGGACGCGCAGGGCATGGTCCCAGGAGGCGGGATTGCCGATGCGGATGGCGGTGGCCACGGTGTCCGGGTTGTCGATGCGGTGGCCCTCGATGATGGGCGCCGAGCCGCTCGCCTGGAAGCCGAGCATGACCGGATGGCCGCAGCGGCCCTCCTCGGCGTATTCGCTGTAGCCCATCCAGTAGGCGGTGATGTTGCCGGCGTTGCCCACCGGCAGGGCATGGTAGTCGGGCGCCCGTCCCAGCTCCTCGACCACCTCGTAGGCCGCCGTCTTCTGCCCCTGCAGGCGGTTGGGATTGATCGAGTTGACCAGGGTGATGGGATAGTCCTCGGCCAGCTCGCGCACGATCTCCATGGCGTCGTCGAAGTTGCCGCGGATCTGGATCACCTTGGCGCCGTGCATCATGGCCTGGGACAGCTTGCCCAGGGCGATCTTGCCCTCGGGGATGATGACGAAGGCGGTCATGCCGGCGCGCGCGGCGTAGGCGGCGGCCGAGGCCGAGGTGTTGCCGGTGGAAGCGCACACCACCGCCCGCGAGCCCTCCTCGTAGGCCTTGGTCACGGCCACGGTCATGCCGCGGTCCTTGAACGAGCCGGTGGGATTGAGGCCCTCGAACTTGAGGTAGATCTCGCCGCTGAAGCCCAGCCGCCGCGGCAGGTTGTAGGTGCGGATCAGCGGCGTGCGGCCCTCGCCCAGGCTGACGGCGCTGGCGGGGTCTGCGATGGGAAGGCGATCCGCGTAGTGCTGGATCAGGCCCGTATACCGGGTGGCGCTCACTCTTCTACCTCTTCGAGACGGATCATCTGGCTGGGACCGTTGATGACATCGAGCCGGTCGATGGCGTCGAGGGCCTTGCGCATGGCGCGCTCGCGGGTGGTGTGGGTGAGCAGCACCACCGGCACGTCGGTGGCGCCGGCCTGGGGCTCCTTCTGGCGGATGGCCTCGATGGAGATGCCCTGCTCGGACAGGATGCGGGTCACCTGGGCGAGGACGCCGGGCTGGTCCTGGGCCTGCAGGCGCAGGTAGTACTCGGTCTCCACCTCCTCCACCGGGGCCCAGCGCGGCTCCTGCATGCCCTCGGCGTGAAAGCCCAGGTAGGGCACGCGGTACTGCGGCGGCGCGCCCAGGGTGCGGGCCACATCCATGAGGTCGCTGACCACCGCCGAGGCGGTGGGATCGGCGCCGGCGCCGGGGCCGTAGTACAGGGTCGGGCCGACGGCATCGCCGATCACCTGGACGGCGTTGAACACCCCCTCGACGCTGGCCAGCATGGTGTCGTTCGGCACCAGGGCCGGGTGCACCCGCAGCTCGATGCCGCCGTCGGGGCCGTGCTTGGTGATGGCGAGCAGCTTGATGCGATAGCCCATCTCCGCCGCGAAGGCGATGTCCTCGCGGGTGATGGAGCGGATGCCCTCGATGTGCAGGGCCTCGTAGTTGATCGGTGCGCCGAAGGCCACCGCGGCGATCAGGGCCAGCTTGTGGGCGGCGTCGATGCCGTCCACGTCGAAGGTGGGATCGAGCTCGGCGTAGCCCAGCTCCTGGGCCTCGGCGAGGGCGTCGTCGAAGGCCATGCCCGCGGTGCGCATGCGCGACAGGATGTAGTTGGCGGTGCCGTTGGCGATGGCGTGCACGCTCTGGATGCGGTTGCCCGCCAGGCCCTCGCGCAGCGCCTTGATGATGGGGATGCCGCCGGCCACGGCGGCCTCGAAGGCGAGGTCCACGCCCTTGTCGCCGGCGAAGCGGAACAGCTCGTTGCCGCGCTCGGCGAGCAGCGCCTTGTTGGCGGTGACCACCGGCTTGCCGTGGTCCAGGGCCTTGCGCACCAGCGGCTCGGCGTTGTCCACGCCGCCCACCAGCTCCACCACGATGTCCACCTCGGGGTCGGTGCAGATGGACTCGGCGTCGGTGGTGACGTCGATCCCCTCCAGGTCCACCGGACGCGGCTTGTTGAGGTCCTTGACCGCCACCCGGGTCACCTCCAGGGGCCGCCCCAGGCGGCGCTCCAGCGAGTCGGCGTTGCGGCGCAGCAGGCTCACGGTGCCGCCGCCGACGGTGCCCAGTCCCAGGATGCCGATGCGTACCGGATCCACTCCCATCTCCCTTGTCAGCTCTGGCCGGTGGTGGCCGCCGCCGGCGCATGGTTGCGCATGAGGCGGCGGATGTTGCGGATGGCCTGACGGGTGCGGTGCTCGTTCTCCACCAGGCCGAAGCGGACGTAGTCGTCGCCGTACTCGCCGAAGCCGATGCCGGGCGACACCGCCACCGCCGCCTCGTCGAGCAGGAACTTGGTGAACTCCAGCGATCCCATGTGCCGGAAGGCCTCGGGGATGGGCGCCCAGACGAACATGGAGGCCTTGGGCTTGGCCACCGGCCAGCCGGCATCGTTGAGCCCCTCAACCAGGGTGTCGCGGCGCGACTGGTAGGCGAGCCGGTTCTCCTCCACGCAGTCCTGGGGCCCCTCCAGGGCGATGATGGAGGCCACCTGGATGGGGGTGAAGATGCCGTAGTCCAGGTAGCTCTTCATGCGCTTGAGGGCATTGATGAGCTCGGGGTTGCCGGCGGCGAAGCCCACCCGCCAGCCCGGCATGTTGAAGCTCTTGGACAGGCTGTAGAACTCCACGCCCACCTCCTTGGCCCCGGGCGCCTCCAGGAAGCTGGGCGCGGAGTAGCCGTCGAAGGTCAGGTCGGCGTAGGCGAAGTCGTGCACCACCCAGATCTGGTGCTCCCTGGCGAAGGCCACCACCCGCTCGAAGAAGGCCCGATCCACCACCGTGGTGGTGGGATTGTGCGGGAAGTTCAGGATCAGCATCTTGGGCTTGGGCCAGCCCTCGCGCACCGCCCGGTCCAGCTGGCTGAAGAAGGCGTCCTCGTCCATGTCCGGGCCCATCTCCACCGAGCGCAGGTCGCCGCCGGCGATCACCACCCCGTAGGCATGGATGGGGTAGGTGGGGTTGGGCGCGAGCACCACGTCGCCGGGTCCGATGGTGGCCAGCAGCAGGTGGGACAGGCCCTCCTTGGAGCCAATGGTGACGATGGCCTCGCTCTCGGCGTCCACCTCCACCCCGTAGTTGTCGGCGTAGCGCTGGCACAGCGCCTTGCGCAGGCGCGGGATGCCCTGGGACGCCGAGTAGCGGTGGGTGTCGGGGCGCTGGGCGGCCTCGCACAGCTTGTCCACGATGTGCTGCGGGGTGGGCCGGTCGGGGTTGCCCATGCCGAAGTCCACCACGTCCACGCCGCGCTTGCGGGCCGCCATCTTGCGCTCGTTGACGATCGCGAAGACGTACGGCGGCAGGCGCTTCATGCGGTAGAACTCGTTATCCATGGGGTCTCGGAGCCTCGGCGACGGAGTCGAGCCCGGCCGTTGCGGCCGGTCCGGGAGGACGGGAACCGTCCCGGACCGGCGAACAGCCGGGCGGGGTAAACCAACGAACTTTACTGAGGGCCCGGTTTGGGTGTCAAATTCCGGGCTCCCGGAGAGAGCCGGAACCGCAGGCCCGTTCCGGGGTCCCTGAATGGGTAACGCACCGCAACCGCCGGGGGCCGTCACCATGGATTTCCGCGAGATGAACGCCGACGAGGGCAACCTGGTCCGGGGCTACGCCCCGGGCGAGGTGCGCGTCAACGAGGAGCGCTTCACCGACAGCGTGGTGGTGTTCAAGCACGGCGTCTGGGAAGGCTGGCTGCCCAGCCGCTACGCCGACCTGGAGGCCGGCCACCTGGAGCCGCTGGCCGCCGAGGGTGTGGAGGTGCTGCTGCTGGGCACCGGCGACCGCCTGCAGTTCCCCGATCCCGCCATCACCGGCCCGCTGATCAACAGCGGCGTGGGCGTGGAGGCCATGGACACGCCGGCGGCCTGCCGCACCTACAACATCCTCATGAGCGAGGACCGCATCGTGGCGGCAGCGCTGTTCCTCACCGAGGAGCTGGGCTGACGGTGCAGTGTCCGGCTGAAGCCGGACCTACAGCCGGACCTTGCCCGGCCCCAACCGGCACCGGAGGGGCGTAGGTTCGCCTTCAGGCGAACGTCTTCCCCGTCGTCATTGCGCCCCCGCCAGGGCGAAGCCATCTCCCGCAGCGAAGCCCCGTCCGGCAGATCGCCGCGTCCCGCCAGCCAACCCCTGAGGTTGCTCCGTGCTCTGGTTACGGGGCAGGTTCGATGGCGGGGCTGGTGATGACGCTCCGGGCGGGCTCCTCTACCCGGACCGTCACCCCTCGATGGCGTGCTTCTTGATGCGGTAGAGCAGCGTGTCGCGGGTCACGCCCAGCAGGCGTGCCGCGCGGCTGCGGTTGCCCCCCGTGCGCGCCAGCGCCTGACGGATGAAGTCCGCCTCCAGCTCGTCCAGGCGCACCCCCCGCTCCGGCAGGGTCAGGCCCGGCCCCGACGGTGCCGCGCCGCCGCCCGCCACCTCGCCCGGCAGGTTGGAGGCGGCGATGGTGGTCCCTGGCAGCAGGATCACCAGTCGCCGGCACAGGTTGCGCAGCTCGCGCACGTTGCCCGGCCAGGGATAGGCCGCCAGCCGGGCCAGGGCATCCTCGGCGAAAGCCGGGGCGGCCACGCCGTGCTCCGCGGCCAGATCCGCCAGGAAGCGCCCGGCCAGCCGCCGTACATCGCCCGGCCGCTGGCGCAGCGGCGGCAGCTCCACCGGCACCACGTAGAGCCGGTAGAACAGGTCCTCGCGGAACCGCCCCGCCGCCACCTCCGCCCCCAGGTCGCGGTTGGTGGCGGCCACCACGCGCACGTCGGCGCGGCGCTCGGCCGCCTCCCCCACCCGCTGGTAGGTCCCCGCCTCCAGGAAGCGCAGCAGCTTGGTCTGGACCGCCGCGTCGAGCTCGCCCACCTCGTCCAGGAACAGGGTGCCGCCGCCCGCCGCGCCCACCAGACCCTCGCTGTCCGCCACCGCGCCGGTGAAGGCGCCCTTGCGGTGGCCGAACAGCTGCGACTCGGCCACCCCCTCGGGCAGGGCGGCGCAGTTCACCGGCACGAACGGCCCCTCCCGGCGCGGGCTCTCGGCGTGCAGGGCGCGGCCCAGCAGCTCCTTGCCGGTGCCGGTCTCGCCCAGCACCAGCACCGAGACGTCGGCGGCGGCGGCGATGCCGGCGGTGCGCAGGGCGGCCTGGAAGGCCGGGGCGGCGCCGAGGAGGGTGCGTTCGAAGGCGTCGGTCAAGGGGCTCCTCCCGGGGGTGGTCGCTAATCCCCTATCAGGAATGGGTGCTTTGTACTATACCAGAGCCCGGCCACCGCCAGAACGATCAGGGCCAGCCCCAGGATCCGCCGCAGGTGCCGCACCCGCCCCAGGCGCGCCGCCAGCCCGGCCATGGCGCCGGCACCCGCCACCGCCGGCAGGGTGCCCAGGCCGAACAGGGCCATGAACGCCGCCCCGGCGGCCGCGCCGCCGGTGCCCGCCGCCAGCAGCAGGGCGGAATAGACCATGCCGCAGGGCAGCCATCCCCACACCGCGCCGAAGGCCAGGGCCCGCCCCGGCGTGCGCACCGGCAGCAGACGCCGGCCGAGCGGCTCCAGGCGCCGCCACAGCGGCTGGCCCAGGCGCTCGACGGCGGCGAAGCGCGGCAACCAGCCGGCCAGGTGCAGACCGGCGGCGATCACCAGCAGCGCGGCCAGCCCGCGCAGCACCCCGGGTCCGTGCGCCGGGGCCAGCAGGCCGGCCAGGCCGCCGCCGACGGCGCCGGCGGCGGCGCCGAGCAGGCTGTAGCTGGCGACGCGGCCGCCGTTGTAGGCGGCCACGAAGCCCAGCAGCCGGGGCCGGCGGGCCCGCACCTCGGGGGACAGGCCCATGGTCAGGGCGCCGATGATGCCGCCGCACATGCCGAGGCAGTGCAGCGAGCTGGCCAGGCCGAGGACGAGGGCGACGGGCAGCAGGGGTTCCAAGGGCGGCTACCGGGCGGGGTGGGGTTCGCTGCGGCAGGATAGCACCTCAGCCGGCGCCGGCCTCATCCAGCGCCTCCGCCAGCCGCCGCCATTCCGCCTCGCTCCCGGGCAGCCCGAAGCGCAGGCCGGCGGGGCGCTCGAAGCGGCGCACCCAGACACCGGCGCGGGCCAGGCGCTCCTGCCAGCCGGCGGCGGCCGCGGTGGGCACCCAGCGGAACAGGGCGGTGCCGCCGGCCGGCGCCAGGCCGTGTGTCCGCAGCCCACCGTCCAGGCGCGCGGCGGCCTCCGCGAGCCGCTCGCGCGCCTGCCGCTGCCAGTCGCCGTCGGCCAGGGCGGCCCGCCCCGCCGCCCGCGCCGGGCCGGAGACCGCCCACGGACCCAGCTCCTCGGCCAGCCCGTCCCGCACCACCCGCTGGCTGGCCACGAAGCCCAGGCGCGCCCCTGCCAGGCCGAAGAACTTGCCCAGCGAGCGCAGCACCACCAGACCGGGCTCGCCCGCCTCGGCCGCCAGCGACAGGCCCGGCTCCACGTCGGCGAAGGCCTCGTCCACCACCAGCCAGCCGTCGCGCCGGGCCAGGCGCCGGCGCAGGTGACGCAGGCGCTCCGGAGCCTGGTGCCAACCGTCGGGATTGTTGGGGTGGGCGAGCACCACCACGTCCGCCCGTTCCGAGGCCGCCTCCAGCTCCCCGGCCTCGACCCGCTCCACGCGGTGGCCGGCCCGCTCCCAGCGGTGGGCGTGCTCGGCGAAGGTGGGCCACAGCACCGCCACCCGGCAGCGCCGGCGCAGCCTCGGCAGGGCCGCGATGGCGGCCTGCGAGCCGGATACCGCCAGCAGCTCGGCGGTGCCGTAGTAGGCGGCCGCCACCTCCCGCAGGCCGTCGTCCTCCCGCGGCAGCCGCTGCCAGTCGTCGGCGGCCGGGGCCGGCACCGGATACGCCACCGGGTTGATGCCGGTGGACAGGTCCAGCCACCCGCCTTCGGGCTCGCCGAAGCGGCGCGTGGCCTCGCTCAGATTGCCGCCGTGCTCAGGCAAGGAGCCAGCCTCCCAGGACGATCACCACCACCCAGCCGATCAGGCCGCGCCGCACCAGGGCCACCGCCCGCCGCAGGTCCGCGGCGCCGGGTTCGCCGCCAACGCCCAGTGCCGGGCGGTCCTCGCTGGCGCCGTGATAGCGCGCCGGCCCGCCCAGACCCACCCCCAGCGCCCCGGCGCCGGCCGCCATCACCGCCCCGGCATTGGGGCTCTTCCAGTGGCCGCCCTGGGTGCGCCAGCAGGTCAGGGCCCGCTCGCAATCCCCGGCCAGGGCGTAGGTGGCCGCGGTCAGCCGCGCCACCGGCCAGTTGAGCAGGTCGTCGGCGCGCGCCGCCGCCCAGCCGAAGGCCCGGAAGCGCTCGGTGCGGTAGCCCCACATGGCGTCCAGGGTATTGATCAGGCGGTAGGCCACCAAGCCCGCCGGACCGGCGAGCACGAACCAGAACAAAGCGCCGAGCACGGCGTCGGCACCGTTCTCCAGCACCGACTCGATGCCGGCCCGGGCCACCCCGGCCTCGTCCAGGGCGGCGGGGTCGCGGCTGACCATGCGGCCCACCGCATCCCGGGCCGCTGCCAGGTCACCGCGGGCCAGGGGCGCGACCACGCCGGTGGCATGCTCACCGAGGCTGCGCGCCCCGATGGCCAGGTAGAGCAGCACGGCACCCACCGCCCAGCCCAGGCCAGGCAGGGCCGCCAGCCACCCTGCGGCTGCCGCCGGCACGGCCACCAGCACGACAAGTGCGGCCAGGCCGCGCCAGCGGCGCCCGGGGCCCCGGTTCCAGTGCCGCTCGACGGCGTCGGCCAGCCGGCCGAAGGCGGCCAGCGGATGGCCCCGGCCCGGCTCGCCCAACAGGGCATCCGCGGCCACCGCCACGAGCACGGCGAGCGCCGTGGTCATGGGGCGGTCGGTCTATGGGAGAATACGGCCATGCCAGCCACTACCCTCATGATCCAGGGGACCACCTCCGATGCCGGCAAGAGCGCGCTGGTCACCGGCCTGTGCCGGCTGCTGGCGCGCCGCGGCCTGCGGGTGGCCCCGTTCAAGCCCCAGAACATGGCGCTCAACAGCGCCGTGACCGGTGACGGCGGCGAGATCGGCCGGGCCCAGGCGGCCCAGGCCCGGGCCGCCGGTCTGGCGCCCATCACCGACATGAATCCGGTGCTGCTCAAGCCCGCCACCGACACCGGCGCCCAGGTGATCGTGGACGGCCGCGCGAAAGGCACCATGGACGCCCTCGCCTACCACGACTACAAGCGAATCGTCCGGGAAGCCGTGCTCGCCGCCCACGGCCGGCTGGCCGAGGCCTTCGACGTGGTGGTGGTCGAGGGCGCCGGCAGCCCCGCGGAGGTCAATCTCCGGGACAACGACATCGCCAACATGGGCTTCGCCGAGGCCGTGGACTGCCCGGTGCTGCTGGCCGCCGACATCGACCGCGGCGGCGTGTTCGCCCAGCTGGTGGGGACCCTGGAGCTGCTGGCCGACAGCGAGCGGGCGCGCGTGGCGGGTTTCGTCATCAACCGCTTCCGCGGCGACATCTCGCTCCTCCAGCCCGGACTGGACTGGCTGGAGGAGCGCACCGGGGTGCCGGTGGTCGGGACCCTGCCCTTCCTGGAGGGACTCCACCTGGAGGCGGAGGATCGTTTGACGGACAGCGCCCCGGCCGAGGCCGGACGGACCGACACCCTGCGCGTCCACGTGCCCGCCCTGCCCCGCATCAGCAACCACACCGATCTCGATGCCCTGCGCCTGCACCCCCAGGTGGACCTGCGCTTCATCGGGCCCGGCGAGCGGCTGGAGGGGGCCGACCTGATCGTCCTCCCCGGCTCCAAGGCGGTGCGCGCCGACCTCGCCTGGCTGCGCGCCCAGGGCTGGGAAACGGAGATCGCCCGCCACCTGCGCTACGGCGGCCGGGTCATCGGCATCTGCGGCGGCTTCCAGATGCTGGGGCGGAGCCTGGCCGACCCCGACGGCCTGGAAGGCGAGCCGGGCAGCAGCAACGGCCTCGCCCTGCTCGACATCCACACCACCCTGGCCCCGGAGAAGGAGCTGCGCCGGGTAACCGGCCGGCTGGCCCGGGAAGGCGCCGCGGTGACCGGCTACGAGATCCACATGGGCACCAGCCGGGGCCCGGACGCGGAGCGCCCGGCGGTGCACCTGGACGCCGCCGCAGACGGTGCCCGCTCCGACGACGACCGGGTGCTGGGCACCTACCTGCACGGGCTGTTCGACGCGGCGGACGCGTGCGACGCCCTGTTGCGCTGGGCCGGCCTGGCGGATCCGGAGGTCATCGATTACGACGCCCTGCGCGAGGCCGGCATCGACCACCTGGCCGACGCCATGGAAACCCACCTGTGGACCGAGCCCCTGCGCCGGCTATTGCCGGAAGGATAATCCCCGAGCCACCTGCAGGTTCGCCTTCAGGCGAACGGTTTTCCCCGGAGCGTCCTCCACTCCCGGATGGTGTCCGGCTAAAGCCGGACCTACAAGCCGGACCTACCAACGACCTTCGCCCGACCCAACCTCGACCTACAGCCAGACCGAATCCCAATGGGGATAGTCCTCCACCCGATCCACGAGCCCTGACCGAACGGGGTTGGCGACCACGTAACGGGCAATCGGCTTGAGGTCCTCGCCGTCGCGCACCGCGTGGTCATGGAAGGCCCTTTGCCAAAGGGGCCCCTGCCGGCCGGCAGCCCAGTTGACTCGACGGGCGGAACGTCCTTTCAAAGCCTTCATGACTTCCCCGAGGTAGCCTTCCCGGTTAGGCCCGAGGTCACCGGGAAGCTGAACCAGCCAATGGAGGTGATCGGGCATGATCACCCACGTTTGGGAAGCCACCCGACCTTCCTCGTGGAGCCTCCGCATCTCCTGGGCCACCATGCGGGCCAAGACCAGATCCTTGAAAAAAGGCTCCCGCCGGTTGGTGATGGTGGTTAGCAAATAGGCACGGAAAGGCTCAGCCACTCGCCCCTTCCGAAGCGCGTTGTAGGCCATCCCGTCCCCCCTTTTTGACGGGATTTCATCTCCAACCGTAGGTCCGGCTTAAGCCGGACCTACATGCCTACCCCATAGGCAAATACCACCAGCACCACCGCCTCGCCGATCTCGATGGCCGCACCCAGGGTGTCGCCGGTGACCCCACCCAGCCGGCGCACCATCAGCCAGCGCAGGAAGACCAGGACGATGCCGGCGAACACCAGGACGGCGAAGCCGGTCACCCCGCCCAGGATCAACGCCAGCAGCACCGACAGCCCCACGGCCAGCCACACCGCCGGCCGCGGCAGGTTGGCGGCCTGAACCTCCCCCAGACCGCCGGGCCGGACATAGGCGGTAGTGAGCAGCAGCCCCGCCGCCCCCGCGCGCGCCAGCACCGCGGCCACCACCAGGGCCGCGGCAGCGCCGCCGGCGGCCAGCAGCGGCGCCAGCGCCGCCACCTTGATCAGCAGCGCCAGGACCACCGCCGCCACCCCGGCGGGGCCGGCGTAGGGATCCTTGAGGATGGCCAGGGTGCGCTCGGCGTCGCCGTGCCCCCCCAGCCAGGCATCGGCACTGTCGGCCAGGCCGTCCAGGTGCAGGAAGCCGGTGGCCGCTGCCCACAGGGTCACCACCAGGACCGCCGCCAGCAGCCCGGGCCCCTGCCCCGCCAGCGCCGCGGCCGCCGCCAGCACCAGCCCCAGGCCCAGCCCCACCAGCGGATAGAAGGCCACCGAGCGGCCCAGATCCGCGTCCGTGGGATCGGCGGGCGCGCCCACCGGCAGCCGGGTGAGCAGCGCCACCGCCAGGCGCAGGGCCCTCATTCGTGGCTGCCGTGGGCCACCAGGCGGGTGCCGGCGTCGTCGCTGCGGATGCGGCTGCGCCCGGCGTAGGCCACCTCCATGCGGAACAGGTTGGCCAGCGGCATGCCCAGCACGTGGGCCAGGATCACGCGGATGGCGCCGCCGTGGCCCACCACCAGCACGTGGCGGCCGGCGTGGCGCGCCATGAGCTCCTCCCAGGCGGCCACGACCCGCTCGCGGAAGTCGGCCAGGGCCTCGCCGCCGGGGGCGGCGGCGCGCTCGGGATCGGCCCAGAAGGCGCCCAGGTCACCCGGGCCGTTGGCCAGGATGTCGGAGGCGGTACGCCCTTCCCAGGCGCCGAAATCCATCTCGCGCAGCCCCGGCTCGGGCTCCAGGGGGAGGGCCCGGGTCTCCGCCAGGACCTCGGCGAACCCGGCGCAGCGCACCAGCGGCGAGGTGACCACCGCCTGCCAGCCGGCCTCGCCGGCGGTGGCCAGCCGCATCTGCGCCCAGCCGCGGTCGGACAGCGGGTGGTCGGTGACGCCGCGGAACATGCGTCCGCCCTCGGGCTCGCCGTGGCGGATGAGATCGATCAGGGTCTCGCTGCTATCCATGGAACCGTATGAACCGTATTAAAGCGACTGGGGGTCAGGAGGAGATGCCTGCCTCGGCGAAGGTGGCCATGCCGTTGTGCAGGGCCACCGCCGTGCGCAGCAGGCCGACGGCCGCCGCCGCGCCGCTGCCCTCGCCCAGGCGCATGCCCAGGTCCAGCAGGGGCTCGGCGTCCAGCGCGGCGAGCACCGCCTCGTGGCCGGGCTCGGCCGAGCGGTGGCCGTACACCAGCCAGGGTGCCACATCCGGGTTGATGCGTACCGCCGCCAGCGCCGCGGTGGTGGCGATGAAGCCGTCCACCAGCGACGGCACCCCGCGCTGGGCGGCCCCGATGTAGGCGCCGGCGAGGCCGGCCAGCTCGAAGCCGCCCACCGTGCGCAGGGCCTCCAGCGGCTCGGCGGGGTCCGGGGTGTGCAGCCCGAGGGCGTCGCGGATCACCGCCGCCTTGCGGTCCACGCCGGCGGCGTCGACGCCGCTCCCGGGCCCGGCCAGGGCCTCGGGGCTGCGGCCGGTGAGTCCGCAGGCCAGCGCGGTGGCGGCGGTGGTGTTGGCGATGCCCATCTCGCCGCCGACCAGCAGCCGGGCGCCGGCCTCCGCGGCGCGCTCCGCGGCGTCGCGGCCGGCGCTCAGGGCGGCATCCAGCTCCTCGGCCAGCATGGCCGGCCCGCGGCGCAGATTGCCGGTGCCGGCGGCGATGCGGGCGGCCACCACCCCGGGCAGGGGGCCGGGATCCTCCGCCGCGCCCAGGTCCACCACCTCCAGCTCGGCGCCCAGCTCGCGGGCCAGCACGCTGATGGCGGCGCCGCCGCGGCTGAAGTTGCGGATCATCTCGGCGGTCACCGCCTGCGGGAAGGCGGACACCCCTTCCGCGGCGACGCCGTGGTCGCCGGCGAATACGGCGATGCGGACCCGCTCCAGGTCGGGCGCGGCGGTGCCCTGCATGGCGGCCAGGCGCACGGCCACCTCCTCCAGCCGGCCGAGCGATCCGGGCGGCTTGGTCAGCTCGCCCTGGCGGCGCTCGGCGGCGGCGCGGGCGGCCTCGTCGGGGGCGGAAGGGGCCGCGGCGTACCAGGGGGTAGTCACGGGGGATCTCCTTTCAGGGTCCAGGGCAGGCCGGCGACGGTGAGGGTGACCCGCGCGCAGCGCTCGGCCACGGCCTGGTGCAGACGCCCGGCCTCGTCCACGAAGCGGCGGGAGGCGGGGTCGGCCGGCACCACCCCCTGCCCCACCTCGTTGCTCACCAGGATCACGGTCCCGGGGGACGTCTCCAGGGCGGCCAGCAGCTCGTCGCGCTCGCGCTCGAGCACCGCCTCGCCGGCCCCCAGCAGGTTGGCCAGCCACAGGGTCAGGCAGTCCACCAGCAGGCAGGTCTGCGCACCGGCCCGCTCCCTGAGGACCCGGCCCAGGGCCGTCGGCTCCTCCACCAGGTCCCAGTGGTCGGGCCGGTCCGCCCGGTGGCGGGCGATGCGCTCGGCCATTTCGGCGTCGCCGGCGGTGGCGGTGGCCACATAGGTCACCGCCAGCCCGGAGGCCGCCGCGCGCCGCTGGGCCAGGGCGCTCTTGCCGCTGCGGGCGCCGCCGAGGATGAGCTCGCTCACGCCCGCCCCCAGGGCACCACGTAGGCCTCGCCCTCGGCCTCGCCGTAGACGGCGCGGATGCCGAACACCCGCGCCAGGTGGCCGGGATCGAGGACCTCGCGGGCGCCGCCGTCCGCCACCAGCCGGCCCTCGTCCAGGAGCACCAGGCGGTCGCAGAAGCGGGCGGCCAGGTTGAGGTCGTGCAGCACCAGGGCCACCGTGCGCCCGGCGCCGGCGTATTCGCGCACCAGCTCCATGAAATGCACCTGGTGGTAGGGATCGAGGCCGGCCACCGGCTCGTCGGCCAGCAGCAGGCCGGGCTCGCCGGCCAGCACGCGGGCCAGCAGGACGCGGGCGCGCTCGCCGCCGGAGAGCTCGGTGACCGGCCGGCCGCGCAGGTGCTCCACGCCGGTGGCGGCCAGGGCGCGGTCCACGGCATAGCCGTCCTCGGCGGCCGGCCGCTGCCACGGGCCCAGGTGCGGCAGGCGCCCCAGCGCCACCACCCGCTCCACCGCCAGCGGCCAGTGGACGCTGGCGGCCTGGGGCAGATAGCCCACCGCCCGCGCCCGCTCGCCCTCGCCCAGCCCCGCCAGGGGCCGGCCGTGCAGCCGCACCTCGCCGCCGTCCGCTGCCTGCAGCCCGGCCAGGGCACGCAGCAGGGTGCTCTTGCCGGCGCCGTTGGGCCCCAGGATGGCCGCCACCTCGCCCCGCGCCAGGCCCAGGTCGACGCCTTCCACCACCCGCACGCCGCCCAGGCTCAGGGAGAGCCCGCGGGCCTCCAGGATGGGGTCGGGGGAGGCGCTCAAACCGTCATCCTCCGCGTCTTGAGCACCAGGTGCAGGAAGAACGGCGCGCCCACCAGGGCGGTGACCACGCCCAGCTTGAGGTCCACCTCGTCGCTGATCAGACGCAGGCCGAGGTCGGCCAGCAGCAGCAGGACGGCGCCGCCCAGGGCGCTCGCCGGCAGCAGCCGGGCCGGGCGATAGCCCACCAGCGGCCGCAGCAGGTGCGGCACCACCAGCCCCACGAAGCCGATGCTGCCGCTCACCGCCACGCCCGCCCCGACAGCCAGGGTGGCGCCGGCGATCACTCGGAAGCGCAGGGCCTTCAGGTTGAACCCCAGGCTGCGCGCGGTCTCCTCCCCCAGGCTGAGGGCGTCCAGGGCGCGCCCGGCGCTCAGCAGCAGGGCCATGCCGGCGAGCATGAACGGCAGGGCCCAGCGCACGTGCTCCATGCCCCGGTCGGACAGGGAGCCCAGCAGCCA
>Ga0102944_1001681_pt1 | contig 14199 bp, 14 predicted proteins | sample SalPonD_shore_MG_FD_78172 | JGI IMG/M metagenome (GOLD analysis project Ga0102944, IMG submission 78172) | Salt pond soil microbial communities from South San Francisco under conditions of wetland restoration - Salt Pond MetaG... | ecosystem: Environmental > Aquatic > Marine > Intertidal zone >...
GATATTTAAGATTTATCGCCCTACAGGAAAGGCCGGTTCTTTTGTCCACAGGCATGAGTGATTACCAGGAAATCGACAAAGCCGCGTCTCTATTAAAGTACAAAGATTTAACTGTGATGCACTGTGTTTCCCTTTATCCTACGCCTCCTGAACACGCGAATCTCGGGGTTTTAAGGGAACTGAGTAAGAAGTACAGGGTCGGGTACTCCGACCACGCGGAAGGCACCCTGGCCTGTGTTCTAGCCCTTGCGGCAGGATCCGAGGTGATAGAGAAACACTTCACGTTAGACTCATCACTGGATTATGGGGATCATCCCTTATCGGCTGAACCTGAAGACCTACGTGACCTTGTTGAAATGGCTAAAACCGTCAAAGAAATGTTCGGGACAGAAAAGCCAGACCCCAAAGAGGACCGAGTTAAGATGCGACGTGGTTTTTACGCTAAGAAGCCCGTTAGATTCGGCCAGATTATTACTGAAAACGACTTTATCGAACTAAGACCCGCTATTAACAAAAACCCCATAGGTACGAGGTCACGCAAAGATTATGAACCATTGGAGCCTTTTTAATTGGAAATCCAACGACGTAAGCTATCAGAACTAGAACTACTCCTAATCGTAGAAGAAGAAATCCGTCAGGCGACCTCTCACTATAACAGTGAGGTCAGTCAAGAACGCGAGGAATCTATGGAAAGATACCTCGGTGAGCCGATGGGCAATGAGATTGAGGGCCGTTCTACGGTAGTTTCAAGGGATATTTTAGAGACTATCGAATGGATCATGCCCACTTTGATGGAGATATTCGTATCTGGTAACGCGGTAGAGTTTGAACCAACCCATCAAGACGACGTTCAACAAGCCAAACAGGAATCAGATTACCTTAATTACGTCTTTTATAAGAAGAATCCAGGGTTTCTAATCGCTTATACGTGGTTCAAGGACGCTCTTTTAAGTAAAACCGGCACAGTTAAGGTCTATGCCGAGGAAAACGAAGAGGTTAAGAAGGAAGAGTACCATAATCTATTAGATATCGAGCTTCATGCCCTTGTGGCGGACGATGATGTTGAAATAATCGAGAAAACCGAGCATAAGGAAAGTATCCAGCTAGACGATTCCGGACAATTATACGACGTTACGTTATATGACGTTAAAATCTCCTACAAGGAGCAAGACGTTGAGGAATGTATCGAGAACCTAGCCCCTGAAGAGCATTTAATCTCAAACGACGCGAAAGACATTAACCCGTCGAAAGCGAGGTTTAACTGTCACCAAACGACTAAAACCATTTCAGAAGTAAGGGAAATGGGGTATTCGGATGACGACATTAAAAAGATGGAAATCGGTGAGAATCCGGTTGAGTTTTCCGCTGAACGCCTTGCACGTTTGAATCTGGCCGGTGAAGAGCGTTGGGACGATTCAGCGACTCTAAACACGGGTATGCGCCCGGTTAAGGTCTATGAATGTTATTTATACGTAGACATGGACGGGGATGGATCGACAGAACTATTAAAAATCTTCAAATCGGGAGACTTCATAGATTACGAGGAAATCGACTACCATCCGGTTCACTCGATCACCCCGATCATATTAACGCACAAATATTACGGTCTTTCTGTCGCTGACCTGTTAAAAGACATTCAGGAGATTAGAACGACGCTATTCCGGTCGTATTTGGATAATATCTACCAAACGATTAACGGTAAAACGTATTACGATCTTAATAAAGTAAACGTCGATGACATGCTGACAAACCTACCCTATGGGTTAGTAGAGGTCGATGGTGCTCCTGGGGATTCTGTGTTTGTTGACCGCCCTGGTGGGCTTCCTCCTGAGTCATTTACGCTAAACGAGCTGTTGGACAAGGTAACAAGCGACCGTATTGGTGAGTTTCGGTCTCAGTTAGACCCTAATGTCTTGGCTCAGGCAAATACGGGTGTCGTTTTGGAGATGTTAAACGAGGCCAAGGGTAAGGTCTTTATGATTGCCCGTATCTTCGCTGAGACGGGATTTAAGTCATTATTCCTCACCCTTCATCATCTTGCTCGTAAATACTCAAACAAGGAAGAGGTCGTACAGCTTAACGACAAGTGGGTTCCGGTAAACCCGGCTGAATGGCGGGAAAGGAAAAACCTTTCAGTCAGGGTGGGATTAGGTCACAAGACGACCAAGGAAGAGATCGCTTATTACGGTCAATTGGTTGATATGCAAAAGGGCTTCATTGAAATGGGTGTTCCTGTCGTAACCCCTCAAAATGTCTACGACACGCTTGTTAATATGACAGAGGCAATGGGTAAATCTTCTGAAGTTCACTGGACGCCACCTGACCAGATACCACCGCCACCACCGCAGAGCGATCCAAATATAGAAATAATGAAACTCACTGCTCAGGTCGAGGAAGGAAAGATTCAGCAAAAGAGAGAAGAATCCGCGCTTAAGTCAAGAGTGGAGGAATTAAAACTCCAACTCCAGGCGGCACAATTGCAGCAAAAAGCCCAGGAAGCGCAAAGCCAGTCTGAAATTGAGAAACTAAAACTTGAACTCGCATCAATGAAAGAAATCAATTCTGACGACCGCTCAAGGATAGAAACTGCAATTAAGGAAAGAACAGCGCAATTAGAACATCAGACCAATATGGTTTCTAATGAAATATCCGCAAATAGCGATCAGATTAGAATGATGCTGGATAAATATAAGACCGACCTTGATGCCGAGGTTAGGTTGATGGTTGAACAAATCAAAAAAGAAACAGCAACGATGAATAGTCCTGCTGTTCAACAGATGATCGTTCAATTGATGGATCAGGTACATGGATTGGAAGGAAAGCTGGAAAGCGATATGGATATTGAGTATGACGACACCGGAAGAATCTCAAGAGTAGGAAAGAAGGTGATTAAACGTGACGCAAACGGCAGAGCTACAGGAATTTCAAGAACGCAGTAACCAGTCATGGGAAAGAGACATCCCCTCTTTAGGAATCAAGCTGCAATGTCTTCTTAATATTGACAATGACAAGATAAAGGAGAATATCAGAGAAAACCTGAAAAGAGGTCATGACGAGATATGGCCTTATAAAGAACAGGATACTGAAGTTATTGTCTGTGCTGGTGGGCCTTCTCTGGTATCTCATATTGATGAGATAAAATCAATTAATGGGAAAGTAATAGCTTTAGCGAACTCTGCGCATATTCTCAAGGAGAACGGAATCCGTTATCACGCCCATGTTCTATTAGACGCGAAACCCCGTAATGCTGAGTTTATCCTTGACGAAAAGACAACGTATTTCATCGCATCTCAATGCGACCCTGAAGTCTTTGAAAGGGCGGGGAAAACAGGTAACAAAATCTATATCTGGCACGCAATTAACAATGAGGAGGAGTTTGAGATTATTAATGAACAAGGAAGTCCGTGGATACCGGTTCAGGCTGGCTCAACAATTACCCCAAGAGCTTTAAGACTATTAAACATACTAGGGTATAAGAATTTCCATTGTTTTGGTTTTGATTCCTGTTACATGGATAATAAGCACCACAGTTACGATCAACCGGACGCGGATAAACACAAAACGATGAACTTTGAATTTGAAGGACGAGATTTTAAAGTATCCCCCTGGATGATTGCGCAGTTTATGGACTTTATGCAATTTGTGAAAAACTTTGGTATGAATATTAATTTAAATGTCTATGGGGACGGTTTGATTTCCCATTTAATCAAAAGAGGCAGTGAGATGACAGAAAAGACTCAATCCACTGTATCAATTACGGAGAACTAAAATGGCGGCATCAGCTTGGGAATTTTACAATTCCTTTAAAAATCACTTAGGTAAGGGGAATATTGATTTAACTGGTACAAATACCTCCTTCAAGATGCGGCTATTCAAGTCTACAAGTAATGCCGCAACAGCCACCCTGGTAAGTGGTGGTCAATTAACCAACGAAGTGAACAGCTCTTCTTACCCCGCAGAGGGTAAGGCATTGACTGTCAACTGGTCTGTTAAAACTACAACTTCGACGTATAGCTTTAACTTTGTTACGGTTGTTTTTACTGCTTCTGGTACTGCGTTAAATGACATTAAATATGTCGTTATAATGACACAAACAGCATCTATATTGGTTTGCTGGTCTCCGCTCTCGACGGCTGGGTTTAATGTAGCTTCTGGTAACGAATTAATTCTTGAGCCGGATCCAGTAGCTTTTGAGTTGAGCTGATGATCCAGTTTGAAAAACGCCGCCGAATGGCGAACACCGTGATTCGCCTGCCATATTAGAGCATTTATTTTATATGGCTGAAATACTATTAAAAAAGGACACACAACGGCAAACCATTGGTGTCCTTTTTTTTAAGAGGTAAAAGAGATGCTATGATAAGAGCTTTCATTACAACGTGGTCGGGTGTGAAAGGCGGCACGGTTTCAAATCCGATTATTGATTATGTCGATACATTGCCTAATATGGGCATTATATGCTCAATGCACTATCCAGACACCGATGCCGACGGTCTGCCCGATAAACCACGCGTGCTGGTGATTGTCGAGGGACCGCCCGCGATCGAAAATCTAAACAATCTCGCCGGTGTTAAGATGCTACCGGCATATCGTTTTTCAAAGCCCATCAGCGAAATTCCTCAAAATGTTATTGATACGGTTAAGTCCGCTATTGTTAATGAGGGGATTCCGCTGTCGGCCTTGTCGGGTATTGTTGTTTATGGGGATTTTTTAAAAAAAATAGCCAGGTATTTTAACGCATCGCATGCGGGATTTGGTCGTTACGAAACAGTCAACGACCTGGATTTTGAATAATGCCTTTTACCGATGATTTTACAGAATCAAGCGATACGGCACTGGAGAGCCACACGCCATCGGGCGGTACCGCGTGGGCATTATCCCAAGGCGTGGCCGGAGGCGCGACCGTTAATGCCGCCAATGATGTGCTACGTACATCCACAAGTGGTGGCGTCGGCGTCTCGATTTACCATTGCGACGATCAAGGCAACGCCGATCATTACACCATCCATCGTGCCGTCACATTAGGTTCCGCCAACAATAGTTCGTTCGTGGCCTGTCGTTTATTCGATGCCGGTAATTTCGTCGGTTGGCGGTTGGTGGGGACAGGCAGTGCGGGGCGACGCTTAACTAAGAGTGTCGGCGGTACTCAAACGGACTTAATCACATCGCAAGGCGTTGCCAATGAATGGATTAAAGTGGAGGCCGAAGGCTCGACCATTAGATTTTATCAGGGAGGAACAGGTGGTTCGCCTAGCTGGACGCAAATCGGTAGCGACGCGAGCTACTCCGATGATACAACAACCACGACACAAGGCGTGAGAACAACCGATAATGCTACGTCGGTAAACTGGATTGATGATTTCGAGGCGGGGGCGCTTGGTGGCGGGGGCGGTGGGGCTACAACAGAATCCATACCTAATGGGGCCTTAAATTTAACCGGGTTTGCACCCACAAGACGGGTAAAGATAAGGGAAAAGATACCTTCTGGCAGTCTTAATCTTTCTGGTATTGCTCCAGTATTTTCGATTAAATCTGCGACTATAAACGAGCAAATCCCCCCTGGGAGCCTTAATCTTCTTTCTTACCCACCCACTGCGTGGCAGAAGCTAAGAAAGAAAATACCAGGGTCTGCGCTTAATCTGTCAGGGATTTCTCCTAATAAACTCATTATTATCAGAAAGCGGCCTCCAGCGGGTCTTTTAACGCTTACCGGGATAGCCCCTAACGACAGGCAAAAAGTCAGAGAGAAAATACCAGCCGGTCAATTAACACTAACAGGGATAGCGCCTATCGCAAGAACCGGCAGGGTAACAAAGAGTATTCCTGCCGCATATCTTAAATTAACTGGTTACGCCCCAAATATCCCAAGAATACAAGTTGTTCAAAAAACAACCGCAGGCGGTAAGGTAAGACATAGACCACAGAAGCAGGTAATCATAGGCGGTCGTAGATATTTAATAACCAGCTACACAGAATTAAACAGGATACTAAATGATTACCTGAAAGAGAAGTATTTAGAATTACAGGCAATAGAGACAAAAGCGCCTGAGAAGAAAAAGCAAATCCGTCTAATCAGGGCTAATATTACGCGAACAGAACATAGAATAGAGAAGGCGAAGCAGAAATGGATAGAACAAGAGAACGAGGAAATACTACTTCTCTTAGTGGCCTAGATATAAGAGAGGCCGTCAGGAAAGCACAAATCACCGAAGAGTTATTGAATCAATTAAATCCTTTCTTTGATGAACTAGAAAGAAATATTCACTCGAAATGGGAATCTATTGACCTTGAGGACGGTGCTTCGTCAAAGTTATTGAAATTCCAACTGAGAACAGTTCAATCATTAAGAAAGATGATGGTTAAAACTATTAATGAAGGCAAGATAGCCGCTAAGAAGGAGAAGACAGATGGACGGTGATGGTTCTATTGAAAGCGCAGTTTCACGCTTACGGGAGATGAATAAAGAGCAGCCTGTTGAGCAGGAAGCTTCGGGAACAGAACAAGAAGCAGAAACCGATATTCAGGAGTCAGAAATAACTGACGACGATAATGCGGTAGAAGTCGCGGATTCAGAGGAATCCGAAACGCCGGAAACGGCAGAAGGCGATCAGGAAGATACTGAAAGTATTGATCTGGATGCTGAACAACTAACCCAAGTATTTGGTATTGAAGAAGGTAAAGTCTCCGTTGATGACGAAGGCAAGCTGAAATTCAAGACAAATATAGACGGTGAGGAAAGCGAAGCTACCCTCGATCAATTACTGGAGCGTTACCAGAAAGATGCAGCCATTACCAAGCGGGGGATGGAGATTGGTGAAATCAAGAAATCCCGCGAAAAGGCATTGAACGATTTTGTTCAAGCAACTAATCAACACGCACAACAGTTCGCGTCAATCCTTGACACTCTGAAGAATGTCTTTATCCAGCCTATGGATCAAGGTCAGTTGAATGAGTTGAAAGAGGAAGACCCAGGACGCTACGCACAGATTAAAGCCGATCAGTCCGACCGAGAAAGGGCTTACGACTATCTCGTAAGGACTGCGCTTGAAGAGGTACAGAACGCCCAAAAAACCCAGGAAGAGGAGTTTCAGAATCAACTGAAGGAATTTCGCTCTGAGCAGGAAAAGATATCAAAGGACAGAATACCGAACTTTGATAAGACTTTCCCTCAGATTCAGGAGTACCTGAAAAGTAACGAATTTTCCGAAGATGATCTGAAGCAAATCTCTGACTCAAGGTTGTGGAATCTGGCTTATAAGGCCATGTTGCACGATAAGGGTATTCAGGGAGCCAAACAGAAGTTAGTCAAAAAGGTTCCTAAACTCATCAAGTCCGGTAAAAAAGCTGTGAATCAAAACATCGAGCAGGACCAGAAGTTGCGTAAGCAACTTAAAGAGTCCGGCAAGATGCAAGATGCTGTAGCACTCCTGAGGGCGCGACGAGGAGGATAAAATGGCTTTACCAGTCAATACTTATACCACTTCAGATGCCATTGGTAATAGGGAAGACCTTAGTGATGTGATCTATGACATATCACCTATGGAAACTCCGTTTGTCTCTGGTATTCCGAGGGTTACAGCATCAGCAGTGTCGCATGAGTGGCAAACAGACGCTCTAGCTGCCGCTGCTACCAATAACGCACAGTTGGAAGGTGACGACGCCACAGCAGACGCCGCAACGCCCACTGTACGCCTGAGTAACCAGACGCAGATTTTTCGTAAGGTTATCTCAGTATCACGTACACAGCGTTCGATCAAAACTGCTGGTCGCGCCGATGAATACGAATATCAGCTCGCCAAAAGAGGTCGTGAGCTGAAGCGTGACATCGAACGTACTGTGCTTTCTACCCACAGCAAGACTGTCACGGCATCTACCGCAACCGCACGCAACCTGGCTGCTGTAGAAACCTGGCTGTCTTCTAACAAGTACCACTTCGCTGCTACCTCGACCACTCCGGGCGCTGGTACGGCAATGGTAATCGGCAATGCCGTCACTGTTACTACAGCTACTCAGTTGGCTGACCCTCTGGATACGGTCATCGCGAGCTGCTGGACGAATGGTGGTGACCCGATGGTTATCATGGGTGGTGCACAGGCCAAGCGGAAACTGTCTCAGCTTTCAGGTATTGCAACCCTTTACCGGGATGTAGCGCCTCGTTCTCAGGGGCAGATCATCAACGGTGCTGATGTTTACGTCAGTAACTTTGGTGAGCATACCATTGTTCCTAATCGGTTCATGAATCCTGGTACGATTCTTGTCCTTGATATGGAATACTGGGCGCTTGCTGAAGTTGATGGAATCATGGAAGTACCTTTGGCTAAAACCGGCGACTCTGATCGGTCAATGATTGTCACTGAGCTTACTTTGGAATCTCGTAACCAGGCGGCTTCGGGTAAGATTGCCGATATGGTGTTCGCATAAACCTAACCGGGGGACTTCGGTCCCCCTTCTCAGGTGATGTATGAAGCTACTCAATTACGACCCCTTTACGCGAATGTCCACTTACTTCGCTCACGAAAACGGTAAGAATATCTTTAAGACAGTAGAGCATGACGTACAGCCTATTTTAGACTTCAACCAACGAGCGGCTGAGAAGTTGGACAAGAAGAAAGACAGGTGGTTTGTCGGGACGATACCTAACTCAATTTGTATGCAGTGGGCGAAGGAGTCTAATTCACGTATTTTTAGTAGGGAATGGCACAAGTACGCCATGAAACAGTTAAATAACCCTGATTACCGTAAGTTAAACCCCAACAGGATACGACTCAATGACAGATGAAATCCTTTTAGACGCTAAGATGGCGAGAGAACAAGGGGACTACGCTACTGCGTTAGCACTGTGTAATGAAGTCTTAGATAAAGATCCTAACAACCCGCAGGCACTTTTCATTATGGGAGCGGTGTTTATAGACACCCAAAAGAAAGGAATGGCCTATAACATTCTAACTAGATGCCTTTCTTTAGCCCCTGACAGGCCGGAAATCTGGAATAACTACGGACGAGTCCAGAGTGACGATAAGGACGGATGGGATATTTCGGAAGCGTGTTTCCAGAAAGCCTTAGAGTTAAAGCCTAACTTTAGAGCGGCTATGTCTAATATGTCCTCTTTGGAAATCCAGCGTTGTAACCCCGAAGAAGGGTTAAAGTGGGCTGAGGATTGTTTAGAACTGTACCCTGAAGACCAGGTAGCGACTTCGTGCAAAGGGTTTGCCTCGTTCTTTCTAGGTAAGTGGGAGGATGGATTCAAAGCCTATCACGCCATGTTGGGCCATCGGTCACGCCCGTTAGTTCAATACGGCGACCTCCCGGAATGGGACGGAACAAAGGGGAAGACAGTATTCGTCAACGGTGAACAGGGGATAGGAGACGAGTTAGTTTATTCTTCGATGTTAAACGATATGTCCAAGGATTGTACGGTTATCTATGATTGTATGCCTCGGCTTAAGAATTTAATGCAAAGGTCATTTCCAAACGTTCATGTAATAGGCTCACGATGGGATGACCACGTAGAAATCCCTGTAGGAATCAAACCGGATGCCCAGATAACCCAAGCTGGTGTAGGGATGTTCTATCGAAAGACAGATGAGGATTTTGACGGTAAACCTTACCTGAAGGCCGATGAGGAAATGAAGGTCTCAATGAGGGCCTTGTTAGATTCTATCTCAAGCCGTCCGAAAGTAGGAATAGCGTGGACAGGAGGGACTGAGAGGTCAAGGTGTCACTTTAGACAGGAATCACTTGAAAGCCTGTTACCTATTCTTAGAGGGAAGCATTGTGACTTCATTTCACTACAGTATAACGATCCTTCTGACAAGATTAAGGCTTTTAAGAAGAAGAATAATATCGAAATTCACCACTTCCCCTGGATCACGGAAGAAAAGAATTACGACTTCACGGCGGCGCTAGTGTCGGAATTGGACCTTGTAATTGGCGTACCGACCTCGGTTAATCAATTAGCCGGTGGATTAGGGGTAAATGCGTGGGTTTTAGTACCTGAGATTACAGGCTGGCTTTACTACAGAGATAAGTATGTATGGGCGGATTCTGTCTCTTTATTTCACGACTGGAATCCGAAACAGATTAGCGAAAACTTGAGAGATTATTTAGATGGGCTTGATAGCGGACTACACCTCGCTGCAAACTGAACTATTAACCATGCTGGACAGTGATGATCTCACTGCCCAACTTCCCCTTATGATCCAATTGGGGGAGCAGAGGATTTATCGTGATATCCGCTGTAGAGGAATGGAGGCTACTCTTAATGTAACCATGTCAGGTGGAGTAGCGACAGTCCCGAGTGATTACGTCGAATTGAAAGAAGCCTATATTACGTATAACTCGAAACGATACTATCTTGAACGTAAATTGACAGATTACATCAACAAGAAATACCCAACACAAACGGCTCAATCTAGACCTAGAATGATCGCCAGGGAGATAAATAACTTCATATTTGGCCCATATCCTGATCAGAATTATGTTTTACAGGGGACTTATTATAAACGTTTACCTTCTCTTACGAATACCTTAAATACCAATTGGTTTACTGATAACGCCCCTGATCTTTTGTTCTGGGCTTCTCTTGCAGAATCGGCGGCGCTGATTAGGGAAGATAACAGGATTCCTTTGTGGGAGTCTAAATATCAAAGTGCGAAAGCTATCATTCACAAAGAATATAAAACTGAGCGTATCTCAGGCGGACCCAAGAGGTCTGACGCAGGATGAGGATACCTCTAGCGGTTCCGTATAAAATCAATCGCTTCTCAGGCGCTACGATCTACGAGCTTGAAAGCGGTATTACTAATGGGATGGTTAATAAAGTCTTTGACAGGACTTACGTTACCCAGAGACCTTCCATAGACGTAACCGCTGACGCCTCCGCGACTGTTTCAGATCAGGACGGTAGGGGGATTTATTACTGGAACCTTAAGACTGCTAAGTATTTTATCAATTACGATACCCTGTACAAGAACGGCTATTCTACAGTTATAAGTTCCGGATTAACGGCAGGAACGGATCGGTGTCAAATACTAGAGCTAGGATCAGCTTTAATCATTTTAGACCCCGAAAATAACGAGGGCTGGAGCCTTAATTCTTCTGATACGTTATCAGCAATCTCAGACGCCGACTTTCCGCCTAACGCGACTCATTCTGCTACCTTGTGTTACGGCGGAGCAGTGCTAGATGGATATGTGTTCGTAGGTGACACGGACGGGAATTTATATAACTCGGATAACGGTTCTACAACGGCGTGGACGTCTACCTCATATCAAGAGGCTGAACGAGAACCCGACGGCGGCGTTTATGTAGGGAAACACCACGACCATATTGTATTTTACGGTGTCCGTACAACGGAGTTTTTTTATGATGCCTCCAATGCCTCTGGAAGCCCGTTAAACCGCAGGCAGGACATAGCTTATACAATCGGCTGTGCTGATGGCCGGTCAGTATGGGAAGCTGGAGATGTTCATTTCCTTGTAGGCACGGACTCCCCCGGTGCGAGGCGAGTTTATAAGTTACAAGACTTTCAATTAGTCGAAATCTCACCACCTGATATGTCTAGCCTCATCACCCAATCGATAGTAAAAGACTCAGTGTTGATACAGGGAAGTGGGTTTTCGGCTAACGGTAAACTTTTTTACATAATGACGCTATACCAGTTAGCCTCCCATGTAGTCCCTTATATTACTTTGGTTTACGATGATGATAATGGAATCTGGTATGAGTGGGATACCGGTATTAACTCAATGACCAAGTTTCCTTTAATGGACTGGTCTATCCGTAGTTCAGGATCGAGGTACGGAGAGGGGATTTTCACTAATGGGGATGTCTTTACGTTAAATGACAATTTCTCTCCGACTGATTCTTCCTTGACTATCAAGATACTCGCGGATGGCATTGTAGAGCCGGGTATTGTCGCAACTATTCCAGGTTCCTCAGATACCATTGCCATGAGTATTAGATCAGGAACCACTGATTTTGGGAGTTGGGATAGAAAGTTTCCCGGTCCGCTTTCGGTCATCGGAGACAGAACATCTATTTCTCAGACGCTTTCTGTAAGCTGGTCTAACGAAGACAGTAACTCTTTTAACACTGCTAAGAGTATGGACTTATCCAATTTTAAGCGACTTAATCGAACAGGATACTTCCATCGCAGGAATCATAATTTAAGCATAACGAGTACCGATCAGGTACGTTTAGAGGCTATTGAATATGAGTGATCTATCACTACCATCAGTCACAGGATCGGCGTTAAATCAGTCTCAGTTCGAGACCAACCATAAGCAAGCGGCTCAAGCCAAGACAGCTGGTTACACCATTGCTGTCACCGATAACCGTGACACTATAGAGTTCAACGGCTCTAGTTTGACCGCTACGCTCCCAGCGGCTTCAGCGACTGCAACCGCTTCGGATACGGGTGATTTTATCGTAACGATCATTAATAACAACGCCTCTGCGCTGACTATCGCGCCTAACGGGGCGGATAGCTTGCAAGTCACATCACTGGGTCAGTATCAATCTGTTACGTTAAAGATCAACCAGGCCTCCGATGGCTGGAACGCAATATCAGAAAATTTAGGTATTAGCTCAGACCTTAGTGTAGCGACTTTAACGGCTTCTGGTCTAATAACTGCCACAGGCGGTCAAATAGCTTTCCCTGCTACTCAGGAAGCTAGTTCAGATCCTAATACATTAGATGATTACGAAGAAGGAACATTTACACCGGCAATATGGGACTTTACACACAGCGATGCCGAAGGTCAGACATATGCAACTCAAACAGGTAATTATACAAAGATAGGTAACAGGGTATTTTTCGACATCGCTCTTTACGTTACAAGTCTTGGGACTTTAACTACAAGTCAAACAGCGTTAATAGGTAATCTTCCATTTACTAGCGCAAATCCTCACGTAACGACATTTACGGTAGGAGCGTTCAATATGTCAATAACTGCTGGTTATAGTGTTTTTGGGTCTGTTCCGGCGACGGCAAATTATATTATTCTTTATCTATATGATGATTCAGGAGGTGCTACACAACTTCTGTTATCTGAGTTTACCGATGCAGGACAAGTATGGGTATCTGGATCATATAGAGTATGAGATACCAAATAGAGAAATTTGAAGATTTCTACAAAGACGGAATAGACCTTTTCAACCTCCACTGGGAAGAAATTGCTAGAAACAAGGAAGAGATTAAATTAAACCCAGATTTTGAGTCATATATCCAACTAGACGAACTTGGAAGGCTTCTAGTTACTACCGTAAGGGATGGGGATGAGTTGGTTGGTTACATAATCAACTTCATAGCACCTCACTTACATTATAAGGATTGGTTGATGTCTGATAACGATATCTTATTCATTCATCCTCAATACCGTAAAAAGGGTGTATTTTCATCGCTTCTTAAGTTCACGATAGATTGTCTTAAAGAACGAGGGGTTGGGGTAATACATATACACATGAAGACTAAGCACGATTTCGGGCCGTTACTGGAAAAGTTCGGCTTTATTGAAATAGAACGTAACTTTGAGTTGAGGTGATACTATGGGCGCGTCAGCAGCTATAGCAGGTGGTTCAATTATTGGAGGAGCGCTATCTAGTCAGGGCGCTAAGAGTGCGTCACGAACGTCAGCTAAGGCATCAAAACGTGCTACAGCAGAACAGCGTAGACAATTTGACATCCTGCAACAGAACCTCGCTCCTTATAGGGAAGCTGGGTATAACGCGCTCGACCAGTTACAGGGAATGACGGGTAATCTTCCCCAATTCCAGGGAACCCCTGATTTCCAGTTTAACCTACAGGCCGACCCTGGTTATAACTTCGCCTTAAACGAGGCCATGAGAGCCGCTACACGCGGGGCTGCGTCACAGGGTAAATTGGGTTCTGGGAATCTGTTAATGGACCTTCAAAACCGAGCAACAGGATTAGCATCTCAATATGCCCCTCAAGCCTTTAATCAACAGCTCCAGACGTACAATACGAATCGAGGAAACGCCCTTACTGATTACGGTCTTAATTACCAGCGGCAGGGTGATATTTATTCACGTCTATCAGGTCTGGCGAATATGGGCCTCGGTACAGTCAACACTCAAGGTCAGGCCGGTACGAATATGGCTAACTCTATCGGTAACATTCTACAAAACAACGCAGGCAATCAGATTGACGCCACTAACTTTCTTTATGGTGGGCTTAAC
>Ga0102944_1001682_pt1 | contig 14199 bp, 13 predicted proteins | sample SalPonD_shore_MG_FD_78172 | JGI IMG/M metagenome (GOLD analysis project Ga0102944, IMG submission 78172) | Salt pond soil microbial communities from South San Francisco under conditions of wetland restoration - Salt Pond MetaG... | ecosystem: Environmental > Aquatic > Marine > Intertidal zone >...
ACCGACGGGCGCATCGTCAAGTCCGGCGACCGCGATCTGGCCTTGCAGCTGGAAGAGCGCGGCTATGACTGGGTGCGCAAGGAGGCGGCCGCGGCATGAGCGAGACGGCCGTCGACTATTACCTGGCGGAATACGCGCGCCAGGCGCCGCAGTCGGAACTGCCGTGGCTGCACGAACACCGCCGCGCCGCCCTGGAGGAGTTCGGCCGCCGCGGTTTTCCGACCCTGCGCCAGGAAGACTGGAAATACACCGATGTACAGCCCATCATCAAGCGCCGCTTCGTGGTCCCCGAGCAACCGGAGCGGCCCGCTCCCGCCTGGCTGGAAGCCGCGCGTTTTGCCGACCTGGACTGCCATGAGCTGGTGTTCGTGAACGGCATCCACGTGCCGGAACTGTCCGCGCCCGCCATATCCGACGGCGGGTGCCTGATCAGTTCGCTGGCCCGGGCGCTGGCCGAAGACCCGCAGCGCCTGGAGCCCTGGCTGAACCGCACCGCGGACAACGGCAAGAACGCCTTCATCGCCCTGAACACCGCCTTCCTGCGCGACGGCGCGGCGATCCTGATCCCCGACAATACCGTCCTGGAAAAACCGATCCACCTGCTGTTCCTGAGCGGCCGCCGGGAGGAAGCCTGTGCCGCCCTGCCGCGCAACCTCATCGTCCTCGGCACCAATGCCGCGGCGACGGTGATCGAATCCTACGTCGGCGTGGACGACGCCGAATATTTCACCGATGCCAATACCGAGGCGGTGCTCATGCCGGGGGCGCGGCTGGATCACTACAAAATCCAGCGCGAAGGAGAAAATGGCTACCACGTCGGCAACCTGCAGGTGCAGCAGCACCGCGACAGCCGCCTGGAATCCCACGCCATCGGCCTGGGCGGACGGCTGGCCCGCTCGGATATCGACGTGCGCCTGGCCGAACCGGGTGCCTCGGCGCTGCTCAACGGCCTGTACCTGGCCGGCGGGCACCAGCACATGGACTTTCACACGCGTGTCGATCACCTGGCCCCGCACACCACCAGCGAGGAGACCTACCGCGGCGTGCTCAATGATCGCGCCCGCGGCGTCTTCAACGGCAAGGTCATCGTGCACAAGGATGCCCAGAAGACCGACGCGGCCCAGTCCAATGCCAACCTGCTGCTGTCCAATGGCGCCGAGGTGGACACCAAGCCGGAACTGGAAATCTACGCCGACGACGTCAAGTGCAGCCACGGCGCCACCTCCGGCCAGCTCGACGAGGACATGCTGTTTTACCTGCAGAGCCGTGCCATCCCCGCGGAGACGGCCAGAAGCCTTCTGACCTTCGCCTTCGCCGACCACGTGATCCGGCGCCTGCACCTGAAGGCCGTCCGGGATCGCCTGGAACATCTCATTGTCGGGCGCCTCCCCGACGCGGAACAGATACGGGAATTCGTGGAATGAACGCAGCAAGCGCCAAACCGCTGAACAGCGCCGCCGGCCTGGACGTGGAACGCATCCGCGGTGACTTCCCCGTGCTGCAGCAGGAGGTCCAGGGCAAGCCGCTGGCCTACTTCGACAACGCCGCCACGGCGCAGAAACCCCTGGCCGTGATCGAGACCCTGGATGAGTACTACCGTGGCTATAACGCCAACATCCACCGCGGCGTGCACACCCTGAGCGAACGCGCCACGGCCGCCTACGAGGGCGCCCGCATAAAGGTGCGGAACTTCATCAACGCCGCCGCCGAGCAGGAAATCATCTTCACCCGCGGCACCACGGAATCCATCAACCTGGTGGCCCAGACCTGGGCCCGTACCAACCTCCGGGCCGGCGACGAGATCCTCATCACCGGCATGGAGCATCATTCCAATATCGTGCCCTGGCAGATCCTGTGCGAGCAGATCGGGACCGTGTTGAAGGTCGCGCCCATCGACGACAGGGGCGAGGTCAGGCTGGAGGAATTCGAGCGCCTGCTGGGACCGAAGACGCGCCTGGTCGCCATCGTGCATATCTCCAATGCCCTCGGCACCGTCAACCCCGTCCACCACATGGTCGAGCGCGCCCGCGCGCACGATGCCGTGGTACTGGTGGACGGCGCCCAGGCCGCGCCCCATACCCGCGTCGACGTACGCGAACTGGACTGTGACTTCTACGCCCTGTCCGGCCACAAGCTGTTCGGCCCCACCGGCATCGGCGTGCTCTACGGCCGCAAGGCGCTGCTGGAGGCCATGCCCCCGTACCAGGGCGGCGGCGACATGATCAAAATGGTCACTTTCGAGAAGACCGTGTACAACGACCTGCCCTACAAGTTCGAGGCGGGCACGCCGCACATCGCCGGGGTCATCGGCCTGGGCGCGGCCATCGACTACGTCAACGGCGTCGGCCTCGCGGCCATCCAGGCCTATGAACACGAACTCCTGGCTTACGCCACCGAGGCGATGGCCGCCGTCGACGGCGTGCGCATTATCGGTACGGCCGCGGAAAAGGCCGGGGTCCTGTCCTTCGTCATGGAAGGCATCCACCCCCATGACATCGGTACCATCCTCGATCACGAGGGCATCGCCATCCGCACCGGCCACCACTGCGCGATGCCGGTGATGGACTACTTCGGCGTCCCGGCCACGGCCCGGGCGTCTTTCGCCTTCTATAACACCCGCGCCGAGGTCGACCGGCTGGTACGGGGACTGGAAAACGCAAAAAAGGTGTTCAGCTGATGGATCTCAAGGATCTCTACCAGGAAGTCATCGTCGACCATAACCGCAGTCCGCGTAATTTCGGCGCCATGGAAGATGCCGATCGCCGCCTCGAGGGTTTCAATCCCCTGTGCGGCGACCGTCTCACCCTGTATCTGAAGCTGGACGGTGATCGCATCACCGACATCAGCTTCGACGGCAGCGGCTGCGCCATTTCCGTGGCCTCCGCCTCGCTCATGACCGAGGCCCTGAAAGGCAAGACCGTGGCCGAGGCCAACGCCATCTTCGACGACTTCCACGATCTGCTCACCGTGGACAATCCGGATCCGGACCTGGACAAACTGGGCAAACTGGCGGCGCTGGCGGGCGTCCGGGACTACCCCACCCGGGTCAAGTGCGCCACCCTGTGCTGGCACACCGTTCATTCCGCCCTGGAAGGCGAGGAAGAGCCGATTTCAACGGAATAATCAGCCAGTCGAAGACATGATGAAGAGCATTTGGACCAATGCCCGATACAACGGAATTTAACCACGGAGAACACGAAGGACACGGAGAAAATGACATTGATGCGGGATTTAACCCCAAAACCTCCGTGTTCTCCGTGTCCTCCGTGGTTAATTGCAAAGTTCAACCTGTCGAAAGACCTTAAGTTATCCGGCAGTGAATTCAGGATTTATACAGCATAATCATGCAGAGTAACGAACCCATCACCATCAACCGCGACGTTGATGCCATTCTCATTCCCGTCGGCACGCCCGTCACCCTGCCGGAAGGCAGCGTGGTATTCGTGACCCAGGCCCTGGGCGGCAACTACACCGTCAACATCAACGGCAACCTGGCCCAGGTCGCGGCCATGGACGCCGACGCCCTCGGCTTCCAGGTGCCGGATTCGCCGCTCAAGCATCGCCTGGCCGACACCGGCGACGGCGAGGTGGACGAGGATCTCATCTGGGAGCAGATGCGCACCTGCTATGATCCGGAAATCCCCATCAACATCGTCGATTTGGGGCTCATCTACGAGTGCCGCGTCACCCCCCTGGACAGCGGCGGCCACCGCGTCGACATTGTCATGACCCTGACCGCCCCCGGCTGCGGCATGGGCGACTTCCTGGCCGCGGACGTGCGCCAGAAAGTGGCCATGGTGCCCAATGTCACCGACGTCAACGTGGAACTCACCTTCGATCCCCCCTGGAGCGCCGACATGATGAGCGAGGCGGCGCGCCTGGAAACCGGCTTGCTCTAAAAATGTTGAAAACGATATCCCTGTCGTTTTCAACGCGCAAAGTGTAGTGTGATTTCCACTTTGCTAAATTTTTCAATTAGTTGAAGCAATTGAAAAATACCGGTGCAGACCTCGGACGACCGGCTTGACTGATTAACCACGGAGAACACGGAGGACACGGAGGGATAAAAGCTGGAACTCATCCAGCCATATATATTCTGTAACCTCCGTGTTCTCCGTGCCCTCCGTGGTTCAAAAACAAGGCTAATCGTAAGCATTACGGTCTGCCACTGACACGAAACAGGGAATTTCCCGCCTTAAAGCCGGTCTGTTGTTTCAAGGCAACGCGATTCCACGTATAATCGCGCCCGCCGGCCCGCCTGCTGCATGAGGGCCAAATATCCATAAAAACAAGGTCTTCCGCGGGGGTGGCCGCGGGACCGCCGCATGAATCTTCTCAACGGAGCACTGTGTTAATGGCCATTGAACAGACCCTTTCCATCATCAAGCCCGATGCCGTCGCCAAAAATCTCATCGGGGCGATTATCAGCCGCTTCGAGCAGGCCGGCCTCAGGGTGGTCGCCGCCCGCATGCAGCGCCTCAGCGCGCAGCAGGCCGGCGAATTCTACGCCGTCCACCAGGACAAGCCGTTCTACCAGGAATTGATCGATTTCATGACTTCGGGCCCGGTGCTGGTGCAGGTGCTGGAGGGCGAGAATGCCATCGCCAGAAACCGTGAACTCATGGGGGCCACCTTCCCCAAGAACGCCGAACCCGGCACCATCCGGGCCGATTTCTGCGATCCCAAGGGCGACCAGGGCCAGAATGCCGTGCACGGCTCCGACAGCCCGGAAACCGCCGCCCGGGAAATTGCCTTCTTCTTCGACCCCACGGAGATCTGTCCGCGCAGCAGATAGGGAGACGTGACCACGACCGCCAACCTGTTCAATCTTGATCGCGGCGCCATGCAGGAGTTCTTTACCGGCATGGCGGAGAAACCCTATCGCGCCACCCAGATCCTGAAGTGGCTGTACCACCACGGCGTCACCGATCTGGACGCCATGACCGACCTGAGCCTGAAGCTGCGGCAGCGCCTGCAGGAAACCGCCGGCTTCTCCCTGCCGGAGATCGTCACCGAACGCATGTCCCGCGACGGCACCCGCAAGTGGCTGCTGCGCCTGGACGGCGGCAACTGCGTGGAAAGCGTGTTTATCCCCGAAACCGACCGCGGCACCCTGTGCGTCTCCTCCCAGGTGGGCTGCGCGCTGAACTGCAGCTTCTGCTCCACCGGCAAGCAGGGTTTCAACCGCAACCTGAGCACCGCCGAGATCATCGGCCAGGTCTGGCTCGCCAACCGCGCCCTGGGATATTTCAGCGACTGCAGCCGGCGTATTGTCAGCAATATCGTGCTCATGGGCATGGGCGAGCCCCTGCTCAACTTCGACAACGTCCTCGCCGCCACCTCCCTGATGACCGACGACCTGGGTTTCGGCCTGTCCAACAAGCGCGTCACCCTGAGCACGGCCGGCGTCGTCCCCGGCATCTACAAGCTGGCCGAGCGCAGCCGCATCAGCCTGGCCGTCTCCCTGCACGCGCCCAATGACGAGCTGCGTAACGAGCTGGTGCCCATCAATCGCAGCTATCCGCTGCAGGAACTGCTGGCGGCCTGCGACCACTACAGCCGCACCATCGGCGAGTACATCACCTACGAATATGTCATGCTCACCGGCGTCAACGATGGCGAGGCCGAGGCGCGCCAGCTCGCCCGGCTGCTGGCGGGACGACCGGCAAAAATCAACCTGATCCCATTCAATCCCTTCCCCGGATCAGGCTATACTCGGTCTTCGAAGCAGAATATCGACCGATTCCGCGATATTCTGGTGGAAGCCGGATTGATAACCATCACGCGCAAGACCCGGGGAGAAGATATCGATGCAGCCTGCGGACAGCTGGTCGGCGAAGTCGTGTCCCGTGCCCGACGACGGCGACGGGACCTGACGGAAGTGCCTACATGAGATGCCTGCTCTCCTACCTGCTCATGCTACTGTTGCTGGCCGGCTGCGCCGGCAACCCCGCCGGGGATAATCTCAAGGCCCGGAATTCCTCCAACGCCGTGGCGGAAACCAATCTCAACCTCGGCGTCGCCTATATGCAGCGCGGCGAATACGAGAAGGCCCTGGAAAAGCTGGACCGCGCCTACAAGGCGGATCCGGATTATTACGCCACCCAGAACGCCTACGGCCTGCTCTACCAGGAACTGGGCAAGCCGAAGCTCGCGGACGAGCATTTCAGGAAGGCTCTGAGACTCAATTCCCAGGACTCGGGCACGCGCAACAACTACGGCCAGTTCCTGTGCCAGCAAGGCCATTACCAGAAAGCGGAGAGCATGTTCGAGAAGGCGGCGCAGAATCCGCTCTACAAGACGCCGGCGATTCCGCTCACCAATGCCGGCATCTGCGCCATCCAGAATCATAATACCGCCAAGGCGGAGCAGTATTTCCGCCATGCACTGAAGATCGATCCGCGCATCCCTGCAGCCCTGCTGCATATGGCGCACATCTCCTATGACAAGGGCAACTACATGTCCGCCCGGGGCTACCTGCAGCGCTACCAGCAGGTCGCCAAACACACTCCGGACAGCCTCTGGCTGGGCATACGCGTGGAACGCAAGCTCGGCGACAAGGATGCCGTGGCCAGCTACGGGCTGCTGCTCAAGAACAATTTTCCGGATTCGGATGAGGCGTCCCGGTATCTGGAATCCCTGAAACGCTGATCGCCGCCTATGACGGAAGCACACTTCCAAGAGCAGTCAACGGACTCCGTCGGCGAGATACTGAAAAAACTGCGTCAGGAGCAGGGTCTGGGTGTGCAGGAGGTCGCCACCCGGCTGCATCTCGACCCCGGGATCGTTGAAGCTCTGGAGACCGACGCCTGGGAGCAGCTGCCCGCCAGCATTTACGTACGCGGCTACATCCGCAACTATGCCAAGCTGCTGGGCGCCGACAGCGAGGCGCTGATCCGCGTCTACGACCAGAGCGGCCTCGACGAGGAACCCGAAATCATCCCCGAGGTCCGGCACGGCACCCAGACCAGCAGCAGCGACAAGCCGGTCAAGGCGTTCACCTACCTGCTCACCCTGGTCCTGGTGATCCTGCTGGTCGCCTGGTGGCAGAGCAATTTCATGATTGGCGAGGGCGGCACCCCGACCTCGACACAGGAGGCGGAAAGCAACGGCCATCGCACCGTCGCCCCCGCCTTCGACTACCATTTCAATGTTGTCAACAATCCCACCGATCCCTTCTATCGCTCTCCCACCGGCAAGCATCCCGAACCCGGCCCGGAGGGCGGTTCCGCCGCGGGCGGACAGGCTCCGGCCGCCGCTGCGCCGGAAAACCACGGACCAGCGCAGGCAGGCAAGGTGATAACCACCGATTCCACCGGCCCCGATACCCTGCACTTCAAGCTCAGCGCGGATTCATGGATAGAAGTCTATGACGCCGGCCACAAGAAAGTGTATGTGGACCTCGCCCGCGCCGGCGACACCATTATCCTGCACGGCACCGCCCCCTTTTCCGTCCTGCTCGGCTTCGCCCAGGGCGTCAGCGTCAAATTCGACGGCAAACCCTTCGATCCGGCGCCGTATTCGCGGTCGGGGGTGGCGCGGTTTACCCTGGGCAAGAAGGAGAGCAATCAGTCTTCGGGGGATTGAGGCTCCGGGAGCTGGGAGCTGGGAACTAGGGACAGGTAAGAACGCGACGAGGCATACTGACTGCCAGCCCCCAGTCCCCAGCTCCTAATCCCCGAGCCACCAGCCACGAACCCTCAATCATTTGTTACAATGGCTAATTGGCCTAACAGCCCCCTCAAGTTGAAACAATCGACAAATCCCGGGAGAGTCCAGTGGCACAGCTAAAAGCGGTCCGGGGCATGCACGACGCCCTGCCCGCCGACACGCCGGCGTGGCGCCTGCTCGAAAGGCGCATCATCGACGTCCTCGCCCGCTACGGCTACCGGGAGATCCGCCTGCCGGCGGTGGAAAAAACGGAACTGTTCAAACGCTCCATCGGCGAGGCCACCGATATCGTCACCAAGGAGATGTATACCTTCGAGGACCGCAACGGCGACAGCCTGACACTGCGGCCCGAAGGCACCGCCGGCTGCGTGCGCGCGGCGCTGGAGCACGGCCTGCTGCACAACCAGGTGCAGCGCCTCTGGTACCTGGGCCCCATGTTCCGGCACGAGCGGCCGCAGCAGGGCCGCATGCGTCAGTTTCACCAGATCGGCGTCGAGGTGTTCGGCCTGGAAGGCCCGGATATCGATGCCGAGCTCATCCTGCTGTGCGCCCGCTTCTGGCGGGAACTGGGCCTTGATGGCCTGCGCCTGGAAATCAACAGCCTCGGCACGCCGGCCTCCCGGCAGCGTTACCGCGAAGCCCTGGTGGAATATTTCCGGGAGCGGCAAAGTGAGCTGGACGAGGACAGCCGGCGGCGCCTGGACAGCAACCCGCTGCGCATTCTGGACAGCAAGAATCCGCTGATGCAGCCGCTGATCGCGGATGCGCCGGCCATGACCGGCTTTCTGGATGAGGAATCGAAGGCGCATTTCGAGCGCCTGCTGGAACTTCTGGATGCGGCCGGAATCTCCTGTCAAATCAACCCGCGGCTGGTGCGCGGCCTGGATTACTACAACCGCACCGTGTTCGAGTGGATCACCGACCGGCTCGGGGCCCAGGGCACCGTCTGTGCCGGCGGCCGCTATGACGGCCTGGTGGAACATTTCGGCGGCCGCGCCACGCCCGCCATAGGCTTCGCCATGGGCCTGGAACGCCTGCTGGGACTGGTGGAACAGCCGGCGGCCGGCGGCGACGCCCCGCACGCCTACTTCATCCACGTCGGCGCCGGGGCGGAAAGCCGGGCGATGCAGTTGTCCGAGGAACTGCGCGACGCCCTGCCGGGACTGCGCCTGCTGCTGCACTGCGGCGGCGGCGGCCTGAAGAGCCAGCTGAAGAAGGCGGACAAATCCGGCGCCGAGCTGGCCCTGATCCTGGCCGAGGCGGAGCTGCAGCGCGAAGTGGTCGGCATCAAGCCGCTGCGCGGCGGGGAACAGTTCGAGGCCGCCTGGAGCGACGCGGCCGGCACCCTGGCACAGACCCTGAACCTGCAGCCGGCGCATGCCTCGGCAACAGCGGCGAAAACGTTATAATACGGGCTTTTGCCGGCGCTAAATTCAAGCGGAGGACTCCATTGGACGTCTATAGCACTGAAGAAGAACAAGTAGAAGCCCTCAAAAAATGGTGGCATGAAAACGGCAAGTCCGTGATCTTCGGCGTCGTACTCGGCCTCGGCGCCGTGTTCGGCTGGCGCGGCTGGCAGGAACACCGGGCCGCCCAGGCGATGGCCTCGTCAGAACTTTTCCAGGACGTGCTGACCTCACTGCGAGCGGGCAGCCCGGACAAGGCCAGGGCGCCGGCGGAGGAAATCGTCAAAAACTACAGCGGCACCGGCTACGGGGTGCTCGCCCGCCTGGTGCTGGCCAAGCTGGACGTGGACAACAAACACCTGGACCAGGCTGCCACACAGCTCAAGGATGCCCTGGCGGCCACCGACGAAACGTCCCTGGCACTGGAAATCCGGCTGCGGCTGGCGCGCGTGCAGTTCGCCGCCGGTGATGCGGACACGGCGCTGTCCACCCTGGAGGTCAAGGATCCCGGCGCCTATGCACCCGACTATGCCGAGCTCAAGGGCGACATCCTTGCCAGCCAGGGCAATGCACAGCAGGCCTACACGGCCTATCAGCAGGCCATGAAGGGCTACACAAAGAAAAAGATGGACACCTCCATGCTGGAGATGAAGATGGCCAACCTCGGCGTGGCGAACCAGGGATGAGGCTGCGCCACGCTGTTATCCCTGCGGTCCTGCTTCTTCTCAGCGGCTGCAGCGCCTGGAATACCGTCTCCGGCTGGTTCTCCACCACGGACGAAACGGTGCAACCACCCGCGCCCCTGACCCAGTTCCAGCAGTCCATCAACGTCATCCAGCTCTGGTCCCGCGGCACCGGCAGCGGCACCGACGGACAGTACCTGAAGCTGTCGCCGGTGGTCGCCAACCAGCGTGTCTACATCGTCGATACCGACGGCAACCTGAGCGCCATGGACGCCACCAACGGCCGCGAGATCTGGTCGAAAGACATCGACGCGCGCATCACCGGCGGCCCGGGCTACGGCGACAAGACCGTGCTGATCGGCACCGACAAGGGCAAGGTCATGGCCTTCGACGCCGACAGCGGCAAACGGCTGTGGCGGGCCTCGGTCTCCAGCGAAATCCTGTCCGCCCCGCAGCGCTCCGGCAGCACCGTGGTGGTACGCACCATAGACGGCAAACTGTTCGGCCTGGACGGCGACAGCGGACGGCGCGAATGGGTGTATGACCGCAGCGTACCGTCCCTGACTCTGCGCGGCACCGGTGCCCCCGTCATCAGCAACGGTACCATCGTCGCCGGCTTCGATGGCGGCCGCCTCGCGGCCCTGGAACTGCACACCGGCAAGCTGAAGTGGGAAGCCCGCGTGGCGGAACCCAAGGGCACCTCGGAGCTGGAACGCATGGTCGACATCGATTCCGCGCCCGTGATCATTGACGGCGTCGCCTACGTGGTCAGCTTCCAGGGCCAACTGGCCGCCGTCGAGATGAGTTCGGGCCGCCTCCTGTGGAGCCGGGATGTTTCCTCCTATGCCGGTTTCGCCGCCGACAAATCCAGCATCTACGTCACTGATTCCGACAGCGATGTCATCGCCTATGATCGCTATACCGGCTCCGAGTTGTGGAAGCAGGAAAAGCTGCACAACCGCGGCGTCACCGCTCCGGCCGTGATCGGCGACTATATCGTGGTCGGCGACAAGGAAGGCTACCTGCACTGGATTAAAAAGCAGAACGGCGCCTTCGCCGCCCGCAACCGCATCTCCGAGGACCGCATCATCGCGGCGCCGGTGGTGGCCGGCAAGATCCTGTATGCCTACGATACGGACGGGGAGTTGGGGGCGTATACCTATCGGTGAGTGAGTAGTAAGTAGTAAAACCATACACGTCATACCGGAAACCTGCGCCAGCAGGTTATCCGGTATCCAGCCGCCGTTTAACAAAGACTGGATGCCGGATAAACGCTCCACGTTTTCTGGCATGACGGTCCTTCTTTTTCTACTTTCTACTTACTACTCACTATTCACTTGCCAATCCCCGGCGATAACACTGGTACTAACCGCCAAGCCGCCTTAGGATGCCGCCCCATGCTCCCCGTAATCGCCATCGTCGGCCGGCCCAACGTGGGCAAGTCCACGCTGTTCAACCGGCTCACCCGCAGCCGCGACGCCCTGGTCGCCGATCGCGCCGGGATTACCCGCGACCGCCAGTACGGCATTGCCGAAATCGGGGGCCGGCGCGTGATGCTGGTGGATACCGGCGGCCTGGGGGATTTCGAGAGCGACATGCCCGAGCTCGCCGAGCGGGTGGCCGGGCAGTCGCTGCAGGCGATCCGCGAGGCCGATGCCGTACTCTGGCTGGTGGACGGGCGCAGCGGCCTGACCGCAGCGGACGAGGCCCTGGCCGCGCAGCTGCGTCCGGCCTGCCGCCACCTGTTCCTGGCGGTCAATAAATGTGAAGGCCTGGAGCCGGCCCTCGCCACCGCGGAGTTCCACGCCCTGGGCGTATCCGAACCCCGGGCCGTCTCGGCGGAGCGCGGCGACGGTGTCAACGCACTCATGGATGCGGTGCTGGACGTGCTGCCGCCCGCGGCCCCGGTACCCGCGGAAGAGGAACTGCCGGGACTGCGCATCGCCGTTATCGGCCGGCCCAACGTGGGCAAATCCACCCTGATCAATCGCATGCTGGGCGAGGATCGCATGCTCACCTTCGATCGGCCCGGCACCACCCGCGATGCCGTCGCCGTGCCCTTCGAACGCCGCGGCCGGCAGTACGTGCTGGTGGACACCGCCGGGGTACGGCGCCGCGCGCGCATCGCCGACCAGGTGGAAAAGATCAGTGTCATCAAGAGCATGCAGGCCGTGGACCAGGCCCGGGTGGCAATCGCCGTAGTGGACGCGCAGGAAGGGCTGACGGAACAGGATCTGAGCCTCATCGGCCTGTGCGCGGACAGTGGCAAGCCGCTGATCATCGCCGTCAACAAGTGGGACGGCCTGGATCCGTCACAGCGGGCGCAGGTGCACGGCCAGATCGAACGCCGCCTCGCCTTTGCCGACTATGCCTGCGTGCATACCATCTCCGCCCTGCACGGCAGCGGTGTGGGCCGGCTGTTCGACACCCTGGATCGCATCGGCCGCTCCCTGGCGGTGGAAATCAAACCCTCACGCCTGACCGAGATCCTGGCGACGGCGGTGCGCGAACATGCCCCGCCCCTGATCCGGGGCCGCCGCATCAAGCTGCGCTACGCCCACCTCGGCGGCCACGATCCGGTGCGCGTCATCATCCACGGCAACCAGACCCAGCACGTCCCCGACGCCTACCGGCGCTACCTGGAGGGCGTCTTCCGCAAACAGCTCAGCCTGGTCGGCACCCCGGTGCAGGTGCAGTTCAAGTACGGGGAGAATCCGTACCGCCATAAAAAGAACGTGCTGACTCCCCGGCAGGAGAAGAGGAGGCGGCGGGTGATCAAGCACCGGAAGGGCAAGTAAGTAGTGAGTAGTAAGTAGAACAAGAAACACCGTCATGCCGGAAAACGCGCAAGCGTTTATCCGGCATCTAGCCGTTGTTAAACGAAGGCGTGGATACCGGATAACCTGCTCACGCAGATTTCCGGTATGACGGCATTGATTTTACTACTCACTACTTACTATTCACTACTCACTGTTTCATACCGCCGCCACATCCACAGCCCCGGCAGTCCCAGCAATATCTCCCGGATCCGCTTCAGCAGCGACAAGGCCAGGCCGTTGCTGGTGGGGATGCCGTAGATCATGCCGATGAGCAGGAAACCACCCTCCTGCAGTCCGAAGCCGCCCGGCACGACGAAGGCGACGCTGCGTATGGCCGTGCCCAGGCTTTCCATGACCAGGGCCTGGCCGAGGCCCACCGGCGTGCCCATGAAATAGAGAATGATCCAGATCTCCAGGGTACCGCCCATCCAGGACAGCAGGTGCAGCAGGCAGCTCCACAGGACATCGCGTTTATCAGAATACAGGCTGCGGATATTGTCATGCAGGCCGTTGAGCAGATCCGGCGGCAGTTGCGTGAAAGACTGCCCGAGCCGCGCGGTGAACCGTTCCAGCAGGCGGAACATGCCGTAGCGCTGGGCCAGGAAGAACCCGATGGTGGTAAGCACCGTGGCCGCCAGCACCATCACGACCCAGCGCAGGCCCGGGCCGTCATAACCGGCGGCCAGCATCAGCGCCAGGCCGAGCAGAGTAAACAGGAACTGGCTGGCCAGCTCCATGGTCCAGTCCACCACGATGCTGGCGGTGCCGAGACTGACGCGCATGCCCTTGAGGCGCAAAATGTGTATCACCGCCGCCTCGCCGCCGATGTAGATCACCGGCAGCAGGGTATCGACCGCTTCGCGGATGAAACGCAGGTTCATGAACACCGGGGAGCTCACGTCGGTCTGGCGCCGGACCAGGGCGTACCAGCCGGCGCCGGACAGGGCCACCTGCAGCAGGTGCACAACCAGGATCAGCGGCAGGCCCCAGCCGATGCTGACTACCGCCCGGCCCACCGTCGCCACGCCCTGGTCGATGATCAGCCACACCGTCATCAACAGGCCGGCAATCAGTGCCAGCAGCATGGCCCTGCTCGCGAGTTTACTCATGCTTAGTCGGCGGTCGTCGGTGCGGGTGCGGCAGGCACCGCGGCGTTGCCGGCGGTGGTGCCGTCGAAGGCCCGGGTGGTCACCCCCAGCGCGGCCAACCGGCCGCGCACGCCTTCGTCCAGCAGGGTGGCCAGCTCCGCCCGGCAGGCCGCGGCATCGGCCAGCGGCCGCGCCCCGGGACCGTTCCGGGCGGGGTGGAACATCATTTCCGACAGACCCGGCGGCAGGTAAGGCAGCAGCGCCAGTACGCGGGCACTGTCCATGGCACCGGTGTCGAACAGGCCGAACAACCAGTCATTGCTGCGCACCCCGGCGCGGCGCAAGCGCTGCGCCAGCAGCCACACCCACGGTCCCAGGAACAGGCGCTGCAGCGCCCGCGCGGCCAGTTTCTCCCCGCCGGCGGCGAGGAACGGTCGCAGGGGTTCCCGCGGCAGGCGTACCGCCGCCAGGCCGTAATCGGCGCCGATGCGCAGGATCAGGGAAAACACTGTGGGGTGCAGGTGCATGTGAT
>Ga0102944_1001683_pt1 | contig 14198 bp, 14 predicted proteins | sample SalPonD_shore_MG_FD_78172 | JGI IMG/M metagenome (GOLD analysis project Ga0102944, IMG submission 78172) | Salt pond soil microbial communities from South San Francisco under conditions of wetland restoration - Salt Pond MetaG... | ecosystem: Environmental > Aquatic > Marine > Intertidal zone >...
AGGCCGATGTCCTGGAACGGTTCGACGTCACCGGCTGCCGCCTCCTGCACCGTACCGGCAGCCTGGAGGTGGGCGAGCTGAGCGTACTGGTGGTGGTGCGTGCCGCGCATCGGGGCGAGGCCTTCGACGCGGCGCGCTACGCCATAGACACCCTCAAGAGGACGGTGCCGGTCTGGAAGCGCGAGGCCTATGCGGACGGGACGGAGGTCTATCTGCAGGGCGAGACGCTGCCCGGCGCCGGAGGTTGAGCGCGATGGTCGATACGTCACCGAGCGCCGCGCCGGCCGACCGCCTGGGCCGGCCGCTGCGCGATCTGCGGATCTCGCTGACGGACAAGTGCAACTTCCGCTGCACTTACTGCATGCCGCGCGAGCTGTTCGGCTCCGAGCACGTCTTTCTGCCGCGGACCGCCCTGCTCTCCTTCGAGGAGCTCGAGCGCACGGTCCGGCTGTTCGTTCCGCTCGGCGTGCGCAAGCTGCGGCTCACCGGCGGCGAGCCGCTATTGCGCCGGGACATCACGACGCTGGTGTCGCGCCTGGCCGCGATCGAGGGCATCGAGGAGATAGCGCTGACCAGCAACGGCTCCCTGCTCACCGCCGATCGCGCGCGCGCCCTCGCGGACGCGGGCGTCAGCCGCGTGACGATCAGTCTCGACGCCCTGGACGACGATGTCTTCTCGCGCATGAACGACGTCCAGTTCCCGGTCGAGCGGGTTCTGGAGGGCATCGACAATGCTGCGGCGGCCGGGCTCAGGCCGGTGAAGATAAATACCGTGATTCGCCGCGGCGTCAACGACGACCAGATCCTGCCGCTTGCGGCGCACTTCCGCGGCAGCGCTCACGTCGTGCGCTTCATCGAGTTCATGGACGTGGGCGCGACCAATGGCTGGAGGCTGGACGAGGTGCTGCCGTCGGCGAGCGTCATCGAGCGCATCCATGCCGAGTGGCCGCTGGAGCCGCTCGACCGCAACTACGCCGGCGAGGTTGCGCAGCGCTGGCGCTACGCCGACGGCGGCGGTGAAGTAGGCGTCATCAGCTCCGTTACCCAGCCATTCTGCGGCGGCTGCACGCGGCTGCGGCTGTCGGCGGACGGCAAGCTGTTCACATGCCTGTTCGGCACGGCGGGCCACGACCTGCGCAGCCGCCTGCGGTCGGGACTCGACGATCGGGCGCTCGCCCAGTGGCTCGGTGACCTCTGGCGGGGCCGCAGCGACCGCTACTCCGAGCAGCGCAGCGAGCACACCGTGGACATGCCGCGGGTGGAGATGTCGTATATCGGCGGGTAGAGACGTCGGGCGCGCGTCGGACGTCTCTACCCGTAGGGGCGGCGCCCTCGCCGCGAACGACGCGGGGCGCCGTGACCGCGGAAAGGAATCGCGGCGAGGGTGCCGCTCCTACAAGCACGACCAACGATGCAGGGGGTGAAGAGCCATGAACGAAGACGCCCTGAACATGAGTATCCGCCGGTTCCTGAAGAAGGTCGGCATAACTTCCCAGCGGGAAATCGAGAACGCGGCGCGTACCATGGCCGAGGACGGGCGACTGCCTTCGGGCAGCGTGCCCGTCACGGTCACGCTCCGTTGTGACGCGCTTGGTGTGGAGCACGGTGTCGACGGCGAAATCGAGTTGAAGGAATGAGCTACGCCGCGGCGGTCAGGGACTGAGGGGGCCGGAGAACGGCTCCACCGTCACCCACTCGCCGGTGTCCACGTCCCCGCCCTCCAGCGGAAGCACGATAAAGCAGTCCGCGGTGCTCATCGAACGGAGGATGCCCGAGCCCTGACGACCGAACGGCGTCACCTCGGGTGTGCCGTCGGCGGCGATGCCGAGCGTGCCCCGCTGGAACTCCAGTCGGCCGGGGCGCTTGCGCAGATGCCCGGTACAGCGCGCCGCGAAGCGCAGCGGCGGGTGGGCCCTCTCGCCGGCGAGGCGGCGCAGCGCAGGTGCCACGATCTGGGCGAAGGTCACCATCGAGGACACCGGGTTGCCCGGCAGGCCGAAGAACACGGATCCGGCTATGCGGCCGAAGGCGAGCGGGCGGCCGGGCTTGATCGACACCGTCCAGAATCCGATCTGCCCGATCTCGTCAAGCAGGCCCGTGACGTAGTCGGCCGACCCCACCGAGACCCCGCCGGAGGTGAGGATCACGTCCGCATAACCCGCGGCATCCTGCAGTGCCCGCCGCAGCGTGTCGGGATCGTCGCGAACGACGCCCATATCCAGCGCTTCGATACCGAGCCGGGTGAGCATGCCGTGCAGCGTGTAGCGGTTGCTGTCGTAGATTGCCCCGTCGTCCAGCGGCTCTCCCACCGAGCGCAGCTCGTCGCCGGTCGAGAAGAAGGCGGCCCGCACGCGTCGGCGCACGCCCACCTCCGCCAGCCCGACGGATGCCATGACGCCAAGATCGGCGGCCGTGAGCCGCTTGCCCGGCTCCAGCACGGTGGCACCCCGCGGCAGATCCTCGCCGGCGCAGCGGACGTTCTCGCCGGCCTCCGGCCAGCTCATTACGCGCAGGGTGTGGCCGTCCGCCTCGCAGTTCTCCTGCATCACTACCGTGTCGGCGCCCCGCGGGAGGACACCGCCGGTCATGATGCGCACGCACTGCCCGCGTCTCACGTCGCCGTGGTAGGGGTGGCCGGCAAAGGCGCTGCCGACGACGCGCAGGCTGTCGAGGCCACGATCCTCATGGCGCAGGGCGTAGCCGTCCATCGCCGAGTTGTCGTGGCGCGGGACGTTGTCGCTCGCCAGGACGGGCTCCGCGAGCACGCGCCCCAGCGCGTTGCGGACCGGTACCCGCTCGACGTGCAGGACCGGGCGCAGCGATTCGCCGATGCGCTCCAGCGCCTCGTCCAGGGTGACCGAGGCGGCCCCGTGACCGCCGCATCCGGTGTTCTGCAGGGTGTCGCTCATGGCCCTCGATTCCTTTCCTCGGTGAGAGTGGCGGCGAGGCGCTCGCGGTCCTCCGGCGTGTTCACGTTGACGAAGGCGTCGGGCACGTCGCTGAAATCCACTTCCACGCACTCGCGTCCGCGGAACCAGCGCGCGAGCCGCCTTTCGCCGGCGGCGACGCCGGCGGCCAACGCCTCGCCGAGCGATGTGCGCAGCAGCGCATGGGCAGGCTGCAGCCGTTCGCCGTCGTGTACCACGGCCACCTCCGCGTCCTGTGCCTCGAGCGCACGGAGCAGGCGATCCGCCAGATCCGGCGGCAGCACCGGGCCGTCACAGGGAACGAACAGCGCCAGCGGCGTGGTGATGCGGGCGATCGCCGCGGCCATGCCGGCCAGCGGTCCCTGAAACCCGCTCTCCGTGTCCGTCACCACGGGGTAGCCGTAACGCCGGTAGGCATCGAGGCTGCGATTCGCGCTTATCACGACCGTGTCCACCTGGGGGCGCAGCGCGTCGAGCACCCAGCTGGCGAGCGGCCGCCCGGCGAGCAGCACTTGGCCCTTGTCCTCCCCGCCCATGCGGCTGCCCTGGCCACCGGCCAGAATAACGCCCGTGATTCGCATTGGCCGAGACGTCATGGCGCGGTGGCCCCCTGCTGCGACCGCGTACACGTGGGGCAGTCCGACCGCGCGCTCACCTCCAGCCGGCGAAAGCGCATCGTCAGCAGATCGGCGCACAGCAGCCGCCCGATCAACGGCTCACCGATGCCGAGCACGAGCTTGATCGCCTCGCTGGCCTGCAGCACCCCCAGATGGCCGGGGACCACGCCGAGAACCCCGGCCTCGCCGCAAGCGGGGGAGAGCTCCGGCGGCGGCGGTTCCGGGTAGAGACAGCGGTAGCAGGGACCGCCGGCGGCCGGATGGATCACCGTTAGCTGGCCCTCGAAGCGCAGAATGGCGGCCTGTACCAGCGGTCGGCCCGCAGCGACGCAGGCGTCGTTCAGGGCATAGCGTGCCGGGAAGTTGTCGGTGCAGTCGAGGATGACGTCGTAGTCGGCGACGAGGGCGTGCGCGTCGCGGGCGGTCAGGCGCAGCGCATGTGTCTCGATCGCGACGTCCGCGTTGCGCCCGCGCAGCGCCGCCCGCGCGGATTCCACCTTGGGCATGCCGACGGTGGCCTCGTCGTGTAGCGGCTGCCGGTGCAGGTTGTCGATCTCCACGCGGTCGTCGTCGACGATGCCCAGGGTGCCGATGCCGGCGCCTGCGAGATAGAGGGCCGCCGGGGAGCCGAGGCCACCCGCGCCGACGACGAGCACGCGAGCCCCCGCCAGCCGACGCTGGCCCGCCTCTCCCACCTCCGGCAGCGCCATCTGGCGCCGATACCGCGACAGTGGCCAGGCCGGCGGGGGCGGATGCTCGACCGGCAGCCCGGCCGCGGCCCAGGCCTCGAACCCACCGGCGATACTGGCCACGTCGCGGTAGCCCATGCCGGCCAGTGTGTCCGCCGCCAGCAGCGACCGCACGCCGCTGCCGCATAGCACCCGGACCGGGATATCCGTGTCGGGCAGCACGGTCCCCGCCTGCGTCTCCAGCAGGCCGCGCGGCAGCAGGTACGCGGCTTGCGGGTGCCCACGGGCGGTCTCCTCCGGCTCGCGGACGTCGAGGATCACCGCGCCGGTGGCCTGCTGCCGATCGGCGGCCTCCGGGGCGACCTCCGGCAGGCGCGCCCGGATCGCATGCAGCCGCTGCTCCAGCGTCTCCGCCATGTCAACCGCCCGCCACGGAAGGTACGACGAGGAGCTCGCGGGCGCCGTCTATGGCAGTGTCGAGACCGTCGAGCCCGCGGATGTCGCGCTCGTCGAGGAAGATGTTCACGTAGGGACGAAGCGCCCCGCCGCGCGTGAGGATTCGCGCCACCAGCAGCTGGTGGCGCTCGCCGACACGCTGGAGCGCCTCGCGCACGGAGCCCGCCTCGACGGGCAGCTCGGAGGCCCCGTCGGCGAAGCCCCGCAGGGCGGCGGGAATGTGGACCGTCACTTGCGTCATTGTCGCATGCCGTTTCGGTATCAGGCTCCCGCGTCAGTCTGCCGCGCCCGGTCGTGCCGGACAATCTCGACCACGGGCCGCTCCGCGCGCATGGCGGTCAGCACCACGCGTTCCAGGTCGCTCGCCTCGAGCGCGGCGCGGGCGGCCCTGCGGGCCTCGGTGAGGTGTGCCTCGTCGTCCACCTGATTGATCACCGACACCAGCCGCGCGCCGTCGACGCCCCTGCACGCGCCCTGGGGCGAGGCGATGAGCCGGGCCAGATGGGCCGCCTCGATGGGCTCTCCGGGCGCGAGCCCCGTGATCGCGGAGAGCTCCTCCAGGCGGTGGGCCGCGCGCTCGTCGAGCGGCTGCCCCAGCACACCCGCCGAGACGATGTGCAGCACCACGTCGGTGCCCGGCGGGATGACCGGCTCGCCCTCCCGGGGGGCCTTGATGCCCCGCATGCGGGCGCCGTCCGCCTTGACCAGCGTGAGCTCGCGCCGTGCCTCGCGGTGCAGGGTGGCGATCATGTCGGCCGGCACGCCGCCGACGCGCCCCGGCTTGTCCGAGGGTGCCGCGTACGCCAGTCGGCGGACGTCGCCGGCCGCGGCGACGGCGCGACGCAGATCCCCGCCCGTCTCCAGGATACGCCGGTCCCATAGCCGGCGCGGAGGGGGCGTGGTGAACACGGTTGCCGTGAGTGCATAGGAGCCCTCCCATGCCTCGGCGATGCGGTACAGGGTTGTCTTCTTGCCCCCGGCTCCGACGGCGCAGACGATCCCGCCGTCTATGCCGAGTGCCTGTAGCAGGTCGCTCATGCCGGACTCTCCAGAGCAGCCGCGCGGACGGTGAGAATACCCGGCAGGAAGCCGGCGATCAGATGCCAGTCGGTACCGGCATCGCGGCTGGCGAACAGGTGGCCGCTGGAGGTGCCCATGTACAGCCCGAGTGGGGCGAGACCGTCGCTGTCCAGGCCGTCGCGCCGGACGGTAACGAAGACGTTCTCCTGAGGCAGCCCCGACTGCAGCGCCCGCCAGTGGCGGCCGGCATCGTCCGTGGTGAACACGCGCAGCCGTCCGTCCACCGTGGCCCGCATCTGGCTGTCCTCCTCCGGTACTGTGTAGAGGCGGTCGGGATCGCGCGGATCGGTGGCCAGGGCGTAGCCGAAGTCGCTCGGCAGGGCGCCGGTGATCTCTTCCCAGTGATCTCCGTGATCGTCGCTGACGTAGGTGCCGTTGTGGCTCTGCTGGAAGAGACGGCCGCCGCCGGCCGGGTGTACCAGCAGCCGGTGGACGCAGTGACCCGCTACCGGGTTGCGTTCCGGCAGGTAGGGCGCGCGCACCCCGCGATTGCAGGCATGCCAGCGTTCTCCGGCGTCGTCGGAGCGGAAGACGCCGCCCGCGGACAGCGCGGCGTAGAGTCGGTGCGGCTCATCCGGGTCCACCTGAACCGAGTGCAGCGCCAGGCCGCCCTTGGCCGGCGACCAGCGCTCCCGGGTGGGGTGCCGGTTGAACCCCGGCAGCGTCCGCCAGCTCTCGCCGGCGTCGTGGGAGACGAACAGCCCGGTCGGTTCGATCCCGGCATAGAGGGTGTGTGGCGATTCGGCGGCTCCCGGCGCGAGGCACCAGATCATGCGCAGGGCGTCGGGTGAATCGTCGTTCCCCAAGCGAGGCACCTCAGCGAGCGCCTGCCATGTGTGGCCGGCGTCCTCGGTACGGTGAACGTGAATACCCCATACGGGGTGATGGGCCGCCGCATAGCCGCGCCCCGGGCACCGCGGATCGAGGAAGGCCGCCTGAATCTCATAGCCGGCCAGGTGCGGTCCCTCCAGCGTCCAGCGGTGCCGCCTCGAGTCGCTTCGCGCCACGAACAGGCCCTTGCGCGTGCCCACCAGCACGGCCGTCGACGTCATTGCGAGATCACTCCTGCGGTCTCTCGGACACCCATCCTTACTATACAGTCAGACCGTGTCCAGAGCTCGGAGTGCCGAGGGTCGCGCCCGTCTACCGGGGCGATTCATCCCCCGAGGCGGACCTCAACCCCTCACCACGGTGCCGGTGTCGAAGTCCCGAATCTCCGAAGGGCGTCGGCGACCGCCTGTGGGGCCGTTGACGATGGCGTCCAGCGTGTGGCCAAAGACACGGCGCACGGACAGCGCGTCGCGCAGCGGCGGCCGGCCGGTACGGTTCGCGCTGGTGGAGACGATCGGGCCGCCGAAGGCCCGGCAGAGCGCGGCGGCGCCTGGATGCGCGGTGACCCGTACCCCGATGCGTGCCCTGCCGCCCGTGATCAGTGGATGGGCATGGGGGCCGGCCGGTACCAGCCAGGTGACAGCACCCGGCCAGGTGGCTGCGAGGCGTGGGTCGGCAAGGGCGTCGTCGGCGACCCAGCCTGAGAGCTGGGCCGGCGAGCTGGCGATGAGCAGCATGCCCTTTCGCGGGTCGCGGTCCTTCAGCTCGATGACCCGGAGCACGGCGTCCGGGTCCGCCGGGTCGCAGCCCAGCCCGTAGACCGCCTCCGTCGGATAGGCGATGACGCCGCCGCCGCGGAGAGCGTCGCGGGCGCGGCGCAGACGGAAGGATGGGATCACCCCTGCGTCGCCCGTGCGGGGGTGTCAAGGCCGCCGATCACGGCCTCAGCTGGTTTTCTTCGCCGTCGATTTCCGGCGACCCGCCTTCTTGTCGGGCGCATTGGCGATGAGCTCCTCGCATTCGGCGAGCGTCAGGCTCTCGGCGTCGCGGTCCTTGGGGATGCGAGCGTTCTTCTTGCCGTTGGTGATATAGGGACCGAAACGCCCGCGCAGGATCTTGACGTCCGAGTCGTCGAAGGTGCGTATGGTGCGCTTGCGATCGGCCTCCTTCTTCTCCGCCACGAGCTCCAGCGCCCGCTCGCGGGTGATGGTGTAGGGGTCGTCGTCCTTCTTCAGTGACGCGAAGCGGCTGCCGAAACGCACGTACGGTCCGAAGCGGCCGATGTTGACCTGCATCTCCTCGCCCTCGTCTGTCTCGCCCATGTCGCGCGGCAGATTGAACAGGGCGAGGGCCTCGTCGAGGGTGATGGTCTCGATGCTCTGTCCCGCCCGCAGGCTGGCGAAACGCGGCTTCTCCTCGTCCTCCCGCGTGCCGATCTGCACGAAGGGACCGTAGCGGCCAAGGCGCGCGGCAACGGGACGTCCGCTCTTGGGATCGGTGCCCAGGTCGCGGGCCTTCATCACCTCGCCGCGGGAGAGGTTGCTCTTCTCCTCCACGCGCTCGCGGAAGGGCTCCCAGAACTCGCGCAGCACCGGCACCCAGTCGCGCTCGCCGCGGGAAATGGCGTCGAGATCGTCCTCCAGGCGCGCGGTGAACTGGTAGTCCACGTACCGATCGAAATGGTCGGTGAGAAACTTCGCCACCACGCGGCCGGTGTCGGTCGGCTTGAAGCGGCGGTTGTCGAGGGTGACGTAGTTGCGCTGCTGCAGCGTCGAGATGATGCTCGCGTATGTCGACGGCCGGCCGATGCCGTGCTCCTCTAGGGCCCGCACGAGGCTGGCCTCGGAGTAGCGCGGCGGTGGCTCGGTGAAATGCTGCTCGGGGCGGATGGTCTTCAGGTCCACCCGGTCTCCTTCCTGCAGCGGCGGCAGGATGCGCTCGCTGTTGTCCGAGGGCCCGGTGGGATCGTCGGTGTCCTCGAGGTAGACGGCCATGAAACCCGGATCGCGAATCGTCGAGCCACTGGCCCGGAAGACGCCCACGTCGCCGGCGGCGAGATCCACCGACACGGTATCGATGGTCGCGTGAATCATCTGGCAGGCGACCGTGCGTTTCCAGATCAGGTCGTAGAGGCGGTACTGGTCGTCGGTCAGATGACTGCGCAGCTGCTCGGGCAGCCGGCCCGAGTCCGTGGGGCGTATCCCTTCGTGGGCCTCCTGGGCGTTCTTCGCCCGGGTCCTGTACTGATGGGGCTTCGCCGGTAGCTTGTCGGCGCCGTAGCGCTGCTCGATGGTGCCGCGCAGGTTGCCGATGGCCTCCTGCGACAGGTTCACCGAGTCGGTTCGCATATAGGTAATCAGGCCGATTGCGCCGCCGCCGGTGTCGACGCCCTCGTAGAGCTGCTGGGCGACGCGCATGGTCTTCTGCGCCGAGAAGCGCAGCTTGCGCGAGGCTTCCTGCTGAAGGGTTGAGGTGATGAAGGGCGCGGCCGGATTGCGGCGGCGCTGCTTCTTTTCCACCTTGGCGACGTCGAGCTTGCCGCCCGCCGCCTCCTCGAGCCGGCGTGTGGCCTCGGTGGCGGCCCCCTCGGCGGTAATCGTGAACTGCTCGACCTTCTCCCCGTCCAGTCGCCACAGCCGTCCGAGGAAGTCCTGACCGCCGCTGTTCAGGTCCGCCTCGATGGACCAGTATTCCCTGGGTTCGAAGCTCTCGATAGCCTGTTCGCGCTCGACGATCATGCGCAGCGCGGGGCTCTGCACGCGGCCGGCGGACAGCCCGCTGGTGATCTTGCGCCAAAGCAGTGGCGACAGCCGGAACCCGACCAGGTAATCGAGCGCTCGCCGCGCCTGCTGCGCGTTCACCAGGTCGTTGGACAGGCCTCTGGGGTGGGCGATCGCCTCCTGAATGGCGCCCTTGGTGACCTCGTAGAAGACCACGCGGTGCACGGGCTTGTCGTCGACCACCCCCTTGTCCTTGAGCAGCTCGTAGAGGTGCCAGGAGATGGCCTCGCCCTCGCGATCCGGGTCCGTGGCGAGGTAGACGGCGTCGGCCTTCTTCGTCGCCTTGGCGATCGCGTCCACGTGCTTCGCGTTGCGCTCGATGGTCTCGTAGCGCATCGCGAAGTCGTGTTCGGGGTCGACGGCTCCCTCTTTCGGGACGAGGTCGCGCACGTGGCCGTAGGAGGCCAGGACCTCGAAGTCCTTGCCCAGGTACTTGTTGATCGTCCGGGCCTTCGCCGGCGATTCGACGATGACTAGATTCTTACCCATGATGCGGAAAACAGCTTCCCTATCCGGTGCCGGGCGGGGGGAGAGTAGGGTTCAAGCGGGGGCGACGACGTCTAGTGGAGGAGTTGAGCCGGGTTGTCGAAGATGAGGTTCTCCATCCAGGCGAACGCCTCTTCCTGACCCGGCTGGCTGAAGAGCACCATCAGGATGACCCATTTCAGCGTTTCCAGGTCGATTTCCTCGCTCTCCAGGGCGACCATCCGATCGATCACGAGTTCGCGACTCGCCGCCGTGAGTATGCCGGCCTGTTCCAGGAACAGCAGAAAGCCCCGGCACTCGGTGTCGAGCCTGCCGCACTCCTCGTCGGTGTAGATGCGGACCGATGCGTGCCCAGCCGAGCCGAGGCCCGGCAGCTTGCGTGATTCCGCAAGCGCATCAAGCCATTCGAACGCCTTGCGAACCTCCAGCGTCGTGAAGCCTGCCTCGAACAGTTCGGATTCGAGAGACTCCCGGTCCGGGTCTGAGTCCACGTCCTCGTAGAAATAGTTCTCGAACAGGTACATCAGGACGTCGAAAACGTTTTCTTTCATCAAGTCGCCTATCGGACGCGGGCATATCGGCCACCCGGATGAACCGACACATGTCCCTTCAGTTCAAGTATCAGCAGCATGGAGGAAAGCGTATCGGGCGTCAATCCAGTGCGCTGCAGCAGAGTATCCAGCGGCTGCGGATCCTGTCCGAGCGCATCGAGGATTCGCTGATAGTCCTGATCAGGGGGGTCGTCCAGGGTCTCCACGACGGCATCCCGGGACATCGTGTCCGGCCCCCGGGTCGAAGGCACGGGGAGCGGCGGCAGCTCGTCGATAATGTCCCGGGCGGACTCCACCAGCTTCGCACCCTGACGGATGAGCTGGTGGCAGCCTCTCGCCACCGGGTTGTGGATGGAGCCGGGAATGGCGAATACCTCCCGGCCCTGCTCCAGGGCATGGCGCGCGGTGACCAGTGAGCCGCTGCGCAGGCCCGCCTCGACCACCAGGACGCCGAGCGACAGTCCGCTGATCAGGCGGTTGCGGCGTGGGAAATACTCCCGGCGCACCCCCGTGCCGGTGGGGAACTCCGTCACCACTGCGCCGCTCTCGGCGACACGGCATGCCAGGTCCCGGTGCGCGGCGGGGTAGACGCGATCCGGGCCCGTCGCGACCACGGCCACCGTGCGCCCGTCCGTGTCCAGCGCGCCCTCGTGCGCGGCACCGTCGATCCCGAGGGCGAGGCCGCTGGTGATCGTCACGCCCATGGCGGCGAGGTAGCGGGCAAACTCGAAGGCGTTGCGATTGCCGTCATGGGTCGCCTTGCGGCTGCCCACCACGCCGAGCTGTACGGTGTCCAGCAGGGTCGGATCGCCATGCACGAACAGTAGCGGTGGGGGGTGGGACAAACCCCGCAGGCTGTCCGGATAGCTCGGGTGGTGCCAGTGCACCAGGTGGTGGTCCGGATCGGCGAGCCACTGGCAATCGGCGACGATCCCGTCGTCGGAGGGCGCCGGGATGGCGTCGATGACGTCATCGGGCAACGCTTCGCGCTGCAGCGCACGGGATGCCTCGAACAGTCGCCTTGGGTGGTCGAACCGCTCGAGCACCGCCTGGTAGCGGGCCGGGCCCACGCCCGGCGTGCGCAGTAGTCGAAGCCAGCTTGCGGCGTCGTCGTCCACCGTCGCGTGGCCTCCTGTCCCTGCGCTGTCGACGTGGTTCATCTGTCGCTGGTGATCCGGCCGGAGACGATGCCACGAGCACGCCCGTCACGCCATGCCTGCGACATCACCCTGGCAGCCTGTCTGACTTAGGGAGACAGGCTGCCAGGCCGGGCGTGCTCGCGGATTACCCCTTTGTGGGAGAGACCCCCCTACGGGCTGCGGACCAGATCGTCCACGGTCATCGCCCGGGAGCCCTGCATGACCAGCCCGAAGCTCATCCGGTCGAAGACGCGGAAGACGATGAGCTCGCCGGCCTTCTCATCCGGCAGGGTAACGGTTTCCTTGTCGCCGTCGCTGGCATACTCGTCTTTCACGGTCCGCCCGCGCTTGTAGATCTCCAGCACGTTTCCGACCTTCAGGCCGTCGGTGCGGCCCCGGTTCAGGGCGACGACATCGTACTGCCCGATCTGGGAGACGCCGTTGAGGACCGCCATGATCAGGCCGTTGATCCTGGTGTCGGGGGCGCTCGGATAGAAGCGGCTGCGCAGCTCGGTGTCCTTGACCTGGAACAGGCGGTCCCCGGGCAGGACCTCGCGGTTGATGCTGGTGATCATGAACGTCGCCGGGTCGCCCCTCTGCTTGAGGTGTGCGGCACCGACCTGGATCGCCTCGAACCCGAGCCTTTCACCGGTCTCGGGATCGACGAAGGGCTTACCCTTGCGGGCGATGTCCCAGGAATTGGCGGGATTGGAGGGGAGCTTGCGCACGTAGATCGGGTCGCCGGTGGCGCCCATCACGCGCTCGTCCGCTCCGGCCACGATGTAGGGGGCGCCAGAGTACTCGTCCTGGGAGACGACCCGCGCCCCCGTCAGGAACGGACGGATCGCGCTCATCGGGATGGTGTGGATGGCCTGGTCGAGATCCTCCACACGCACCTTGGGCGACAGCTTGACGGTGCCGCCCCCGCGCTGGACGGACAGGCGCGGCTTGCCGTTGACGTACGTGAGCTTGATGACGTCGCCCGGATAGATCAGGTGCGGATTGTCGATATCGGGGTTCTCATACCAGATCTCGGGCCAGTACCAGGGGTTCTTGAGAAACCGCGCCGAGATGTCCCAGAGCGTGTCTCCCGGCTGGACTGTGTAGCGCTGGGGATGGTTGTCCTTGAGAGCGGCTGCGACCGCCATCACCGGCGTGAGCAAGAAAAGAGCGCAGAGTGCCCAGGCAAGCTTTTTCTTGAGCATCGACTTTCCCTGTGTGGAACGGTATTCGAAGGGTGGCGGCAATCGCGCCCATTTCGTTATTATTCGGTATTCTGGGACTTTCAGACTAGCAACGATGTGACGCGGGTCGCAACGAACCGACTATGCCCAAGCTGGACATCCTGCACTACCCCGATCCCCGCCTTCGCACGCGCGCCGCGCCGGTGAGCGAAGTCGACGATGCGCTTCGACGCCTGATCGACGACATGTTCGAGACCATGTACGAGGCTCCCGGCATCGGTCTCGCGGCGACCCAGGTCAACGTGCATCGCCGCGTGGTGGTGATGGACGTCTCCGAGGCGCGCAACGAGCCGCGGGTGTTCGTCAATCCCGAGATCGTCTCCCGCGACGGCGACACCGAATCGGATGAGGGCTGCCTCTCCGTGCCCGGCTATTTCGAGGCCGTGCGCCGGGCCGAGCGGATCGTGGTTCGGGCGCTCGACCGTCACGGCCGGTCGTTCGAGCTCGACGCCGAAGGGCTACTCGCCGTGTGCATCCAGCACGAGATCGATCACCTCGACGGCAAGCTGTTCGTCGACTATCTCTCCGACCTCAAGCGCAAGCGTCTGCGCCGTCGTCTCGAGAAGCTGGCGCGACAGGAACCGACCGGCCAGGCCCCCGCCCGGGGCGCCGTCTGAAGCGCGCATGACGGAATCCCTACGAGTCGTCTACGCCGGTACGCCCGACTTCGCCGTGCCGGCCCTGGAGGCGCTGGCCGCGGCCGGCCACGAGATCCCGGCCGTGTATACCCAGCCCGACCGCCCGGCGGGTCGCGGACGCCGGCCGCGACCGAGCCCGGTCAAGGCCCGCGCGCAGGCGCTCGGTGTCCCCGTTCGCCAGCCCGAGGGCCTGAAGGACCGTGATCTGCAGGACGCGCTGCGGGCGCTCGCGCCGGACGTCATGGTGGTCGCGGCGTATGGGCTCATTCTGCCGCGCGCGGTGCTGGAGATCCCCCGGCACGGCTGCCTCAACATTCACGCCTCGCTCCTGCCGAGATGGCGCGGCGCCGCTCCGATCCAGCGCGCGATTCTTGCCGGCGACCCGGAGACCGGCGTGTGCCTCATGAAGATGGCCGAGGGGCTGGACACCGGACCCGTCATCGACTGCGTGCGTACGCCGATCGGGCCCGAAGACACCGGCGGCAGCGTCCACGACCGGTTGGCGGAGCTGGGCGCGCAACTCATGGGCGCACCGCTGAGCGGCTATGTCGACGGCTCGCTTACGCCCCGGCCCCAGCCGGAGGACGGCGTGACCTATGCCGCCAAGCTGACCAAGGCGGAGGCCCGCATCGACTGGGGACGCGGTGCCGCCGAGCTGGAGCGCCTGATTCGGGCGTTCGACCCCTGGCCGGTGGCCCATACCGAATGGCAGGGTCAGCCGTTGCGGATCTGGCGCGCCGCCGTCGTCGGCGGTGACCGG